>Ga0153944_1001155_pt1 | contig 10966 bp, 7 predicted proteins | sample TSNJ028MetaG_FD_104703 | JGI IMG/M metagenome (GOLD analysis project Ga0153944, IMG submission 104703) | Attine ant fungus gardens microbial communities from New Jersey, USA - TSNJ028 MetaG | ecosystem: Host-associated > Fungi > Mycelium > Unclassified | place: USA: New Jersey, Wharton State... | reverse complement strand
GAACCTGCGACCTTTGGAGTCGGAGTCCAACGCTCTATCCAACTGAGCTACGGGCACATATTCAATTTAATAGTAAATCCTCCAATGGGAGGTTGAAATGCATACAACGGATACGGGACAAGACAGGCTGATAAATATTATAGCACAAACCGGATAAAATGCAAATATTTTTCTCTGCTTTTATGGACTAGCTACTATCTGATGATGTAAAAGAGCATAAAGAAATAATGTAAGATTGCTCCTCCTAACACAAAAACATGCCATACCGAATGCATGAACCTGGGATGAGAGGCTTTATAAAACAGTATGCCGATGGAGTAACATAGTCCTCCCCCCACTAAGAGAACCCAGCCTCCTAAAGGAATCAATGAGAGCAGTGGCTTGCCTACAAAGATGACTGACCATCCCATAAGAATGTATACCACTAAAGAAATCTTATGCCACCGCTTTACATTGATGGCGTTAAACACAATTCCAGTTACTGCAAAGAAAGCGTTGACGCCAAATAAGGTCCAGCCCATAGCTCCCCCGACCAAAGCCAAGCAAATAGGGGTGTAGCTTCCCAGGATCAAGAGGAAGATGGAGCAGTGGTCAAGGACCTGAAATACCTTTTTTGCGGTCTTATTGGTAAAGGAGTGATAGAGTGTGGACATCAAAAACAGGTTAATGAGGGAAAAGCCATAGATGCTGCTGCTGACAACACCTATAACGCTATTATTTTGCGCCGCAGCCACAATGAGGATCACTGTACCCGCTAGGCTCAGCAAAACGCCTATTCCATGGGAGACAGCGTTGGCAATCTCCTCCCCCAAGTTTTGATTATTAAACTTTTCAACATTCGTCATAATCATTCCTCCCTAAGTAGTATTAGGTTCTATATATCCATTTTACGGTAATTTTTAGGGATATTCGTGAACGCACTGTAAAGACATTGTTGAGAATATACAAACTCTGTGTGAATTAGGGTATTAAAAATTGTCTGCGATACTCGCTTGGAGAAATGCCTTCCTCCTTTTTGAAAACTCTGCTAAAATATTTTTCATCGTCATAGCCGGCTTGTTCAGCCACTTGCTGAATGGTGGAATTTGTTTTTTTTAACAGATTTTTGGCCTTTTCTATCCGCAGCCTTCGCAGATAATCGCTGAACGATTCACCCACAATCTCCCGGAAGCATTGGCTGAAATAGCTGCGGCTCATATTTACTCTGGCCGCTATCTCCACTGAGTGTAAAGGACCGGAGAGTTCATTACAAATGATGACCTGGGCCTTTCGTATACTTTTAATGACTTCATTTGAAAACCTAACTGATTTTGTAAGCACTTCCGTGGTTTCATATACCTCGAAAATCCACTGCTCAAAATCCTGCCAGCACCTGAAATTTTGGGGCAGGGAGAGCTTCTGTTGGGAGATATCCCCATATAGGCGGTTCCAGGCATTTTCCAGAGCCATCATGATGTGAAGTATTTTAGCGGCTGTTAACTTGGATTCATGCAGGTTAAACTTGATCTCATCAAACAGCTCTGTCTGATGGACCCAATTGAAGGAGACCCACTTTTCCTTGATTCTATTAAATTCTTCGTCGGTAGTGATGACTCTATCTCTATCCAGTTGATCAATATGCCTGGAGATAATCCGGTTGTTGGGGTCATAGTCATAAAAGAATTGTCCCTTTTTGTAGCGGATCAATTTTTTGCTCAACTGGGCTTGTCTCATGCCCTGCACGCCCTCTACACGGATAAACATAAAATCTCCCTGGTTTTCTATGGCCATAAGGGCTTCCGGATCTGGAAGATTTTCCAGAAGCCATATGCCCAGGCTGATCTCGACGGCCGACTGTCCAATTTCCTCATTGTTGAGCAGCAGAGATAGATCGGCCTCCTCTTCTACAGAGCAGACAGCATAAATATAAGCGCTGTGGATCACCTCAGCCTGAACCACATGATGCCCGCCTGCTTTTTTCTGTTCTTCCTTTAACACCCTGTTATGTATCCGCCCCAGAATAGTCTCCGCATTTTCCTTGCCAATCTGTACTTTGGCAATGTAATCAATGGCCCCCATCCGCAAAGCTTCCTGAATGTATTCAAAATCGCTGTGGATGGTCAGAATGACAAAGTAGAGGGATGGATATATCCTTGCCGCCTGCCTCATAAACTCCATTCCCGACATTAACGGCATCTCCAGATCGGTGAGCACCAGGTCAACGGAATGGTTTTGCAAAAACTCCAACGCGGCCAAACCGTTTGAAGCCTCACCCACAACGGTCATACCGAAGCTTTCCCAGGGCATGGCGGCCAATAATCCTTTACGGGTCAACTTGTCGTCATCCACGATCAGAATCTTCATCTTCCAAGTCCTTTCGATTATTGGGGATGGATATGGGGATTTCAATGGCAATCCGCGTACCTTTACCTTGCTCGCTTTCTGCGGAAAATACGGCGCTGTCGCCGTAAGCAGCCCGCAATGTTCTGACGACATAGCCGATGCCAATCCCCATACCCTGCCTGTTGTTGTCTACATCATGCTGTTCCGGATGAATAAACCGTTGCTTCAACCGGGTCAGGGTGACCTCATCCATGCCGATACCGTTATCCTCAATGATGATGGTCAGTGTTTCCCCTAAAATTAAAGTCATGGTGATGGACATGCTGTCACGGTATCCATGGTACAAAGCATTTTCCACAATGGGCTGTAAAAAGAAACGGGGGCAGGCGTAGTGGAAAATATGCCCGTCTGGATTTCGAACCAACTCAAAGGTGAAGTCATAACGGCTCTGCTGAAGGTGGATGTAATCTAGTATGGCGGAAATTTCCTCCTCCAAGGTAGTGTAATCGCCATTGTTGAGGTTGTAGAGCAGCAGCCGGTTCAGCGATTGGGTGATATCATCAATTTCGTTTTCCGAGCGCATAACAGCCAGCCAGTGAATGGTGTTTAAAGTGTTCATTAAAAAGTGGGGATTGATTTGATAGCGCAGCTTTTCCAGCTCAAGTTGAGATTGGTGTTGTTGTTGCCGGGTGATCTCTTTGATCATTTGCTGTATCTCTCCCCGCATGTATCCCATCCGGTCCAGCAAGTAATCATACTCCCGGATGTGGGTCTTTACAGGCGGGATACCCTCAGCTTGTTCCAAAAACAAATCAATCTCCAGGTCAAATTGCTTGAGGGGGCGGTAAACATTCTTCCACATCAGGACGGCCAGCAGGCTACAGAGGGCGGTTAGCGCCATGCAGAGCAGGATAATTTTGGTGAGCCAATTCCACCACTCCCCGTGGTAGAGGCTGACAGGTACCAGTGAAACCAGCCTCCAGCCTTGATTGGCTGTTTCAGTGAATACCCGGTATTCAAATACCCCCTCGGAGTAATCAAAAACTGTGCCCACTGGAAATTGCTCAGGAAGCTCGCTGTAGGTGACGACTCCTTCCGCGTTTAAAAATAACAGGAGAGAGCCATTGCTGCGGCGGTTATCAAAGATATTCTCCACAATACGGTAGCCGGATTCCACATAAAGGTAAGCGTTCTCATAGGGCGCTATAGAAACTTTTCGCACAACAGCCAACACTTTTCTGCCGGTAAAAGAATTTTTGCTGTTGGAGGGGCCCAAATATTGAGACTGGTAAAATTCTGTCAATAAATCCATATCCTCCAAGGGATGGGCGCGGGGACCAACGGGGTATGTATTGAACAGTATTTCATCCGTATCCTCTATATAATAATAAATCAGGCCTATGTTGGGGTTGGTAAAGGTCACCGACGTGAGGGAGTCCACTATATTGTTGGATATCTCCACTTTTTCATAGGAGGTACTGTTCCCCAGGTAGGCTTCAATCTTATCCAGCACCGTTCGGGTAAGGGCGAATTGCTGCGACACGCTGTCAAGATTTTTTATCAGCTCCTCCACGGTACCAATCATCTGGTGAAGTGCGTTTATATATCCGGCGTCCACCTTGTTTCTAATCAAATCTGAGATGGTCATAAAGGATATGGTACCCACGCCAATAAAGGTGATAATGACAGCCAATAAGAACAAACTGACAATTCGCGCCTTTAATGATATTTTAGATAGAAAAGGAGCAATTGATATTTTCCTCATTGGATGAAAATCCTCTTTCATTAAACAATCTAACATTATTATACATGCGTGCCTTACAATTTTTGGTGGACAATCGTGCGAAAAAGGTGGATTTTAATCCAGTAAATGCTAATAGTTAATGAACAAAAAACAAAACTCCTCTCTTTTTAGCTAGAATTGGGTTATCACAGGCATGGAATTTTTGTAAAATGTATCTAAAGATTATCCAAGATAATTTGGTAAACATTGGATAAATGTCTTTGTTTTATGAATATGAGGAGGTTCATTATGATGAAGAGAAGATTTAGACTTATATCACTGTGCCTGGCGCTTGTGATGATGGTCTCGTTGCTGGCGGCCTGCGGCAGCGATAGCAGTGAGAGCGGCAGCAGCGCGGGCGATTCGGGCAGCTCTCAATCCGGCGGTGATGGCGGCGGCGTTACCCCTCTGTCCGGGGATAATTTGCCTGTAAACGAAAGTGGCGATCCGGACCCCTATGGACGGTATTCTGAGCCCATTACAATCCGGATCGGCCAGCTCATAAGCGCCACCGATACTTTCCCTGAAGGGGACAGCATTGAAGACAACCAGTATCTGCGCTATGTCAAGGAAGCGATGAACATCGACGTTGAAATTGTCTGGCAGGCCGGATCACAAAGTGATTTTGATCAAAAGATCAACCTTGCCATTGCATCCAACGACCTCCCTGATGCCGTGAGGGCGAAGGACACGCAGTACCGCTCTATGGTCAAGTTCCAGCAGGTTGCGGATATGTCTGCGGTCTATGAGCAGTTTGCCTCCGATACTTTCAAGCAGGTGGTGGCGATGACCGACGGCAAGGGGATGGAAGCCGTCACAGTGGACGGCCAGATGCTGGCATTGCCTGGTATTCCCGTTGAAACCGACGGATATGGCCTGATGTACATACGCCAGGATTGGCTGGATACGTTAGGGCTGCCGGTACCCACCACGGTGGATGATCTGGCTGCGACAGCCCAGGCCTTTATTGATAACAATATGGGCGGAAACAACACCATTGGTATTTTGGGCCCGCAAAATGGCGGCAACTTGTATGAAACATTCTTGCAATCCACAAATGGATTATACACTTTCGGACCCATATTTTCCGCATTCCGGTCCTATCCGGCTTTCTGGCTCAAGGACGGAGAAGGGAACGCGGTATACGGATCCCTAACCTCTGAAACCAGAGCCGCTTTGGAAAAGCTTGCGGAGATGTACGCGGCCGGTTTAATTGATCCTGAAATGGGCATCCGCAAGGATTCCGGCGAAGTAATGAAATCTGGTCAAGCCGGCATCTTCTTCGGTCCCTGGTGGATGGGCTATGGCGGCGTTTCCGACGCGGTTAAGAACGATCCCAACGCAAGCTGGATGGCATATGCGGGACCCCTGACGGATGACGGCGTGTGGGCTCCCCATCTGGGTTCTCCCGTAGTGGAGTACACGGTGGTCCGTAAGGATTATGAGCATCCTGAAGCGGCGGTGCTTTTGGCCAACTATTTCCTGCGGGACGAGCAGACCTTTGATACCACAGCGCTGAGCATGGGCTACTATCCCGTCCGCACGGTGCTGGCAGCCAAGAATGAGAGCACCTTCTCCTACGATGTGCTCAGTAAGTTCCTTGCCGGTGAAGAGATGCCCAGCTACGATTCATTGTTGTATAAGCTGCTTGACAATGACCTTGCTACTGTCAAGGACGCGAAACTGGAACCCTATGATGACTACAGGGTGGAATATTGGGATACGGCAAACGCCAATTTCAGCCGCATGTATTCTCTGTTGGTAGGAGCCGGCGCCATTGAGAACGCCTTGCAGAATCAGCAGGTAGAGATTGTTTACAGTGAGCTTTATTCCCAGACAGCAACCATGGAAGACAAATGGACCAACCTGAAAAAGCTGGAGGATGAGACCTTCCTCAAGATTATTATGGGCGAAGCCCCCTTAGAGGAATTTGACAGTTTTGTGCAGACATGGCTTGCCCAAGGTGGTCAGGAGATTACCGATGAGGTTACCGAAGCTATAAGCTGAGGGATAGGCGGGGCTAAACAGTAAGGTTACAGGGATTCGTCAGAGAGTCCCTGTAGCCATATTAAAACAGTTTTAGAAAAGGAAGGGAATTCTTGCCTGATAGCGCACCCTTTAGGGTTCTGCCTCCCCCCATTTATTTGTTCCCGGCCATTTCTAAAACTGGTCTATTGGGAATGGGGTAAAGGAGAATTCCTTTTACATATATTGAGGTGATATTAGTGAATACACGTCTGAAGAAAGTCTTTGCAAACATTAATTTCTGGATTATGCTCGCTCCGGCTCTGATTTGGATGGTGCTGTTTAACATCGTGCCTATGTTTGGCATCACCATGGCTTTTCAGGATTTTAACCCCAGCCTGGGCATACTGGGCTCAAAATGGGTGGGGTTGAAAAATTTCAACTATATGTTTCAACTGTCTGATACCCGGCAGATTTTTTTCAACACGATCTTTATCGCGGGATTGAAAATTATCTTTAACCTTTTGGTTCCCGTTACCTTTGCCCTCATGCTAAACGAGGTCAGACAGGCAGGCTTCAAAAAGGGAGTGCAAACCATTGTTTACCTGCCCCACTTTTTGTCTTGGGTCATTCTGGCCGGTATCCTGCTGGATGTTTTCGCCTATAGCGGCCCTGTAAACAGAATCCTGGAAGCGGTATTTGGAATGGAGCCGGTGAAATTTTTTGCTAAGGCCAGCTTGTTCCGGTGGTTTGCTATCTTCAGCGATGTCTGGAAGGAATTTGGGTTTAACGCGGTCATTTATCTGGCGGCGCTGACAGGGATCAACCTCAACCTGTATGAGGCCGCGGCCATTGACGGCGCCTCTAAATGGAAGCGCACCTGGCATATTACGCTGCCGGGCATCTCCAACACCATCGTATTGATGACAATTCTGGGGTTGGGCAGCGTACTGAACGCAGGCTTTGACCAGATATTCAACCTGTACAATCCATTGGTTTACGCCACTGGAGACATTATCGATACTTGGGTTTACCGTGTCGGCCTGCAAAACCTTCAGTTTAGTTTGGCTACGGCTGTTGGATTGCTTAAATCCGTGGTAGGGTTTATAATGATAACAACCTCCTACGGACTGGCTTACAAGTTTGCGGACTATAAGGTCTTTTAAGGGGAGGGCGGAAGAATGATTGAAGAAAAAGGTATTGGTGCGCGTATTACCAAAGGCGTAATTTATGTTGTTCTTGTTATTTTAGCGTTGTCCTGTCTGCTGCCCCTCATCTATACCCTGGCTGTATCCCTCAGCGCAAAGGAGGCGGTTGCAGCCGGTAAAGTGGCGCTGTGGCCGGTGAATTTTACCTTGTCCTCCTATAAGGAGATCATGAAGGACAACCGTTTTTTTAATTCCTTCTTCATTTCGGTACGGCGCGTTATTCTTGGTACAGTCATTGCGGTATTGGTGATGATTTTAGCCGCTTATCCCCTATCCAAAACAAAGAGGGAGTTTAAGCCTGTCAATATCATTATGTGGATGCTGGTTTTTTGCATGATGTTTAGCGGCGGCACAGTGCCTTGGTACCAGACGATGAAGAGCTACGGTCTGATTAACAGCGTGCTGGGGCTTGCCCTGTCAGGAGGCATTCCGGTGTTTAACCTGTTGCTGGTCATCAGCTTTTTTAAGAATATGCCCAAGGAGTTGGAGGAGGCCGCTATGGTAGACGGGGCAGGGCCCTGGTATATCCTCTTTAGGATCCTGGTTCCCTTGGCATTTCCAGTATTGGCCACCGTCACTCTATTTACTTTAGTGGGGCATTGGAATGAATTTTTCCAGGGCCTGGTGCTCTCCACCACCTCCGACCACTACCCCTTGCAAACCTACATTCAACAGCTAGTCGTGGTCATTGATACGACCACGATGACGGAGGAGCAGTATAAAAAGCTGGATTTGCTGTCCAATCAGACCCTCAACGCCGCCAAGATATTTATCTCTATGGTGCCTATCCTGGTAATTTATCCCTTGCTTCAGCGATACTTTATTTCCGGTATTATGCTGGGCTCGGTGAAGGAATAAGTTTGTTGTTCATAGTTATACAATGAGTATATTATTTGATGGAAAGGAGAGTCCGGTTCACCGGAAAAAGTGATATGAAATTTATTAATGGAAACTGGATGATAGCGGATGGCATCACCCCTTTATTTGCGGCTGGCATCTTTGACTACGACAAGACGGAGGACAGTGTCACCCTATACTGCCCCACGAGGCCCATTCCCTTTAGGCAGGCGTCCATAGGCCTGCCTCTGATCACCTACAAGGTGACGTCACCGTTGGATGACGTTATCAAGGTGACTATGAAGCACCTTGACGGCATCGAGGATCACGGCCCCAATTTTCAAATCAACGAGAGCCCCGGCACCGTAGCCATTGAGGAAGGAGAAAAAACCATTTCCTTTACCGCGGGTAAACTCACTATGAAGGCTGTTTTGGATCAACCCTTCTCTATTACCTATTCCGACGGAGAGCATAAACTGACCTCAACCGGTAGCCGCAGCTTTGGCCAGATGAAGGACCGGGATTGCCAATCCTATATGACAGAGCAGCTTTCACTGTCAGTGGGAGAGATGGTCTACGGCTTTGGCGAAAAATTCACTCCCTTTGTGAAAAACGGCCAGGTCATTGATGTGTGGAACATGGATGGCGGTTCCGGCACATGGCAGGCCTATAAAAATATCCCTATGTACATTACCAATAAGGGGTATGGTATCTTTGTCAATGATCCGGGCAAGGTATCCTTTGAGGTGGAATCCCAGAGAAACTTTACAGTGTCCTTCTCTGTTCCCGGCGAAAAGCTTGAATACTTCATCATTTATGGCAAAACCCCCAAGGAGATCCTATATAAATACACGGCCCTCACCGGACGGCCCCCCTTGGTGCCGGCCTGGTCTATGGGCTTGTGGCTGTCCACCTCCTTCACCACCAATTACGACGAGGAAACCGTCACCAGCTTTATTCAGGGTATGGAGGACCGCAACCTTCCCCTGCGGGTGTTCCACTTCGACTGCTTCTGGATGAAGGAGTTTCAGTGGTGTAACTTTGAGTGGGATGAGCGGGTATTCCCAAATCCGGAAGCCATGCTGAGCCGACTGAAGGCCCGCAATCTGAAAATTTGCGTTTGGATGAACTCCTATATTGGACAGCGTTCACCTCTCTTTGAGGAGGGCAAGAAAAATGGCTACCTGCTAAAGCGTCCTGACGGCAATGTATGGCAGGACGACGACTGGCAGGCCGGCAGGGCCTTGGTAGACTTCACCAATCCTGCGGCATGCGAGTGGTTTGCGTCCAAATTGGAAAATCTGATGCGGATGGGTGTGGACGCCTTCAAGACGGATTTTGGCGAGAGAATCCCCACCGACGTGGTTTATTATGACGGCTCGGATCCCTATAAGATGCACAACTACTACACCTATCTGTACAACAAGGTGGTGTTTGACGCCATCAAAAAGGTGAAGGGTGAGCGTGAGGCTATTGTCTTTGCCCGCAGCGCCACTGTCGGCGGCCAGGCCTTCCCGGTCCATTGGGGCGGCGATTGCTTCAGCGACTACCAGGCCATGGCTGAAAGCCTGCGGGCCGGCTTATCCCTGGGATTGACCGGATTTGGCTATTGGAGCCACGACATCGGCGGTTTTGAAGCCACCTCCACACCGGATATCTATAAACGGTGGGTTGCTTTTGGCCTGTTGTCCTCTCACAGCAGGCTTCACGGCAGCGGCTCATACCGCGTGCCTTGGAACTACGACGATGAAGCTGTGGAGGTGCTCCGCTTTTTCACCAACCTGAAAATGAGCCTGATGCCCTACCTCTACGGCACAGCCGTCCAGGCCAGGGATTGCGGTTTGCCTATGGCCAGGGCCATGCTGCTGGAATTTCCGGAGGATCACGCCTGCTTTACCCTGGACCGCCAGTATATGCTTGGCGACAATTTGCTGGTAGCCCCGGTATTCTCCGATCAAGGCGAGGTCAGCTATTATCTGCCCCATGGAACCTGGACCAATATCATCTCCAACGAGGCCTATGCTGGTGGAGGATGGATTACAGAGACGCATGGATATTGCTCTCTGCCGCTGATGGCGAGAGCCGGCTCCATCCTTCCTGTAGGCGTTAGAAACGATGTGCCGGATTATGATTATGTCCAGGATGTCACCTTCCATATCTTTGCCCCCGATGGGGATAAGGCCTTTGAGCGCACCGTTTATGATACGGACGGCGAAGCCGGCTGCAAGTTGTCTGTGGTCTATACCGGGCGGACGGCCACCTTCAAATATGAGGGCGGTAAGCCCTATAGTATTTTGCTGCGAGGCGCTAAGGACGCCAAGGTTTCCGGCGCCAAAGCCCAGGCTACAGAGCTAGGATTAGAATTAATTCCTGAGCAAAACGCCTCTGAAATAAAAGCCGAATTTTAGTTTACGAAATAAGGACCTCACCATTATTAGTGAGGTCCTTATTTAAGCGGCAGATAAAAAGGAATATTCAGATAAGAAAACAATACATCCATTTCTTTAATCTTCAAAAAGGTGTGGTTGATGCCCTCCTCTATTTTTTTATATAATAAATAGGCCTCCAATATGATTTACCACACATATTGGAGGCCTATCGCTTTTGTCTATAGGTTGAGGCAGCAGCTGTCCATACTAATAATGTATCTTAAAGTGCTATATCAAAATGACATGTTATTGCTGTAGAAACAGGGAATAATTCCATTTATAAACGCGTCCATATCAATTTGGATCTGACATAATGCCGCCTTATTCATTGATATACGTTGATGGAATGTTTGTGATGCCTCTAAGTTTTCCATTTGCCATTGACGTGAGCTTGGTCCAGGTTTGGCATCCCACAATGCCGT
>Ga0153944_1001150_pt1 | contig 11005 bp, 15 predicted proteins | sample TSNJ028MetaG_FD_104703 | JGI IMG/M metagenome (GOLD analysis project Ga0153944, IMG submission 104703) | Attine ant fungus gardens microbial communities from New Jersey, USA - TSNJ028 MetaG | ecosystem: Host-associated > Fungi > Mycelium > Unclassified | place: USA: New Jersey, Wharton State... | reverse complement strand
GCCTTGTTTACTGACAGTGTGCAAAACAGCTATTTTTCAAAGCAGTCGTTGAAGGGATGGAATCTGCTTGATTTGTGATGATTATAATTCAAAATCAACTATTTAACTGACTATCACCTTAATCATATCTTTTTCACAATGCCCGTTATCAGCTTAAGCGCTTCTGTCTGCCGCGCCACCTCTTCCGGCTCCAGTCCGGTATCCTCGTAAAGCTTTAACCGCCGCTTCAATTCTTCTTCGCGGCAGGCGTATTCATTCCAGCCGTTTTCTTTGGCTTCCTGGTAGGTTATATATTCCTTATCTATCGCTGTGTACCTGTCCATTGTCTTCACCTCCGTCAAAAATTAATATACTTCATATTTCTTTACTTGCGTCACATGATAAAAGGTTGGCATATTATTTTGTTCTTCCAACCAATTCTTAACACATTCCGTAAGTTGGTCGGACAACTCATTAAGGGCTGCTTTGTCATTTTTATAATCATATGTATACCAATCACTGGCAACCTCTCCGCAAGCCTCTTGCGCATCATCTTCGACCAGATCAAGTACAGTGCCTGCATTGACCGTGATTTCAAAATGTGCTATTTCTCCGATAAAAATAATATTGCCAGGAGACACATCATAATTCTCCTTTGCATCTTTGATACAGTCCTCTATATTTTCAAATACATCATGTTGCCACAAATCTGCATTGTCACTGTATTCCCATGTATATCGCATACCACACCTTCCCTCTCTCAAATCTTAATTTAATTAACGTTTAGTCCTTCCTGGAATTCTAGTTATAATCCATATTAAAAATTTTATATGCATACAAGAAGCAAACACAGCAATAGGAAGCGTTACTAAAAATAAAGCAAAATCCGTCATACCTAATATTGCAGTTATTATCGCCATTAAAATACATATTATTGCCACATCTAATATAATTCTCTTTGCCATGTCTTTTCCCCCATTAAACTTCAATTTAGTCAATCCTCGCTTACGCAATCTTCCCCGCCGGCACCACCCTAAACTTCCAGTAATGCCCGTCGTCCGTCCACGCTTGGAAGAACTCCTGATAAGGATCATACCGCACGTGGTCGATCTGGCTGGAACTGATCACGATGTCGCGGTACACATCAGAGCTAATGGTGTGGTTGTTGCGGTCAAGCAGTGCTTGTATTTCGTGTGAGTACATTTTTTTCTCACCCCCGCCTCATTTGTGTTAATCCTCTGGAGGAAATTTCAAAAACGCCATCCAGTGCGTATTCATATTCTTTCCGCTTCGATGTCCGAAAAGAGGCTCTGCTTCGATTGCATTAAGCACTTTCTTTAGTGGGATTTGAACCTCCGACCACTTAAAGATCAATGTGCCATAGTCATCCAAAACCCTCATACACTCGTGAAAACCATCATGTATCATCTGCGGCCAGTTATCTTCTAACCGTCCGTATTTTAACGCCGTCCATGATGTCTTTCCCGCCCATGTCAAGTGTGGCGGGTCAAATACAACCAACTTAAATGATTTGTCAGCAAATGGAAGTTCGGTAAAATCACATACTATATCTGGTTTAACCTCCATATAGCGCCCCTGATAATATTCGTGGTATGGCACTGTGCGTATGTCGCAAAATTCCACATTAGGATTATTTTTGTCAAACCAAAACATTCGGCTGCCACAACATGCGTCTAATATCCGTTTCATGATTCACCTGCTTTCTGCGCTATCGTCCATTCCGCGTCCCTGATTTGGTATGCATCTCCCAACTGTATCGTGTCTGAAAAATTAGTCATCGTGGCCTGAATAGCATACTTGTCGATTTCTGTGGCGTAATAATTTCTAATGTTTGCTCCCACTTTATTCAGCGCAATGTGTCCACAACTCATACCGTCGTACATTGACAACACGTCTACTGTTTCCGTTTCAATTCCGGGAATAAAGGAAAGAATATGAGCTATAACATCAACCGTCCACCCGTTACCAAGCATTTTGTAAGCCTGTGAGTTACTGACGGGAAAAACATATGTTTCTGGCACAGTCTGTAGTCTCATACATTCTTTTACCGTTAATTTGCGGATTATGTAATATCCATCTGGCAGTTTTATCGGATACTGTTCGCCATTAATTGTTATTTGACCACCATTAACCTCGTAAACTATTTTTTGCGTCCCGTCTGATACCATAACGCTAAAAACCGTTGCTGATGATGTCTGCCTCCCCATATTTGCTGTAAGGGTGGGTGTTTTGTCTTTTATTTCTGATGTGTTATATGGGTTAAATCTTTCCGGTAGATATCCGTACTTATTCACTATTTCCGGTATCTTTCTTTGCACGTAGGGAACTAAATCCTCCAACTCACATGGTGCCGCATACAATCCAGTCTTAGCACCAATGCCGCCGCCATTTCCGCAAAGTGTGACAGACTTCCCTTCTGCCGAATATACCCTATATTGTTGACTGTCAAAATCTGCATTTTTTGCCTTGCTTTCGATAGTTGCCATGCGGATAGGCTCTGCCACCATGTGCCGGGAATACGAATGCTGCTTTTTAGGATTATAAGTGCCGGCAGTTCTAAAGTAATTCGCATCCAACGTATAACTTTTTTCTCTCCAAGCCATGCCTGTCTCCAAAATATCTTTTAAAATAATCCCTCTGTCTTCCGGCTGTGTTACTCCGGGGATATTTGTCCAGTATAGCCTAGCGCGATTCTGTGCCGATACTAAGGAGGAATTGATCAATATTGGTTCCACACCTAACTCTTTCGTGATCTGCTCCCTGATCGCAGGTGACATTGACTTGTTGTTTTCGTATAAAAAATAATCTGGTTTGTATTTTTTAAGCCCTATCACGTAATTCAAAAATAATTCCCATCCTAACCCTGTGGCTTCTGTTTCTCTGTTTTTGGTCTGTGCTATTGACCAGTGTGTGCAAGGGCTTCCGCCCATATATATTCTCATTCTTTCTTCGGGAGTAAAGAGTACTCTTTCATGCTGGCCAGCAAACCTCTTTTCCCCTTTTCTTTATTTGTTATTTTGCATAATCCTCAAATTTCCGGCACTTTCGCCAGATCATTCGATTGTTAACCCATCGCTGCAAATCCTTATGTTGCTGATCAGCATGCTCCTTGTCGTATAACATCACGTAGGGATCATATTTGAGATCACGCAAGGTGTATATCCGGTGTAAATCCTGCTCTATCGTGCTGTTATAATTTGTCAGCACATAGACAACTTTACCGCTTTCCGACTTCCGGCTGTAACACTCCGAAAACCGTTTGAATTCCTCTGTCAAGTCCTGATCGGGCTGATCCCATGCCATATGTATCCGCTTGATTCGCATCCGGTTAAGCATTTCTATGCGCTCCGGCATTGCAAGTCTGACGTCAATGCCCTGGGTGAAATCTATAATCGCCCTTGACTCCACCAGCTGCCCTAATAGGTCGTCCCGATCCCGACAAGCTAATATGTTAGGGTCGCATAGTGTTACATGCCCCTGTCCGTCCCAGAACGCCCGTAGATCAGCAACCTTGATACTACACCGGCCCTCTTTGGCGGCAACGTGGCAGAAGCTGCACCCCCGTGGGCATCCGCGGGTTAGAAATCCGAACGCCGTGTCCTTGGTCAAGTCTGGGTATATGCTGTAATCCGGATAGATGTGTTCAATCTCTTCCGGCAGCAAAGTATCACGGTCTGACCGGTAAACCTCTTTGCCGTCAACCAGGTCAATACAATAACCACTACCACGCCGGATGACCTCATTGGCATCAATACAATCGTCATAGTCTGGCGAGAAAGAAAACACCTTGCTCATATACACCCGGTCACAATGATTAGAAAACATCGGATCGTACCACTCAACCCTGTCCCCTTGCTGCTTATGCCATGCTGATAACTTCATTAAGGGCAAATTAGGAAAATTATGACCGTCCACGTCTATCAATCCTATCTTGATATCCTCACCGCCTTTCTGATCAATCTAAAATTAATTTGGCGCATAACTTCTTTCATCAGTTAAATATTCGTTCAAATCGTCAATTACCTCATTTATGTCTATTTCTGTTTCGAGGTCCCAAGATTGAAGTGATGCAATGAACCAATCTAATCCCATTTCCTTTATGTTTTTTATTAATTCCTCCATATTCCTCCTTCCCCGACTACCGCCGGATAATTATAATTCACCCGAACATTTCAATTTGCCCATCACACCCATCACACTGCCGCTGCTTCACTTCCCGCGGCTTATACACCTTGTCCAAATCAAACGCATCCATCGGATTGAGATCGAATGATTTACAGTGATTGACTGACTTCGCGCTTGCCTCGCTCATTGTCTTTTTCTTTTCGTTACAGTAGATACCGTTCTCCGTCACAAGGTAGGAACAGTACCGGCAGTATTGTCTCATTTCTGCACCTCCTTTTCTGGTCAATCAGTCGGAACATATACCGGGCAACCAGCCAAATATTCCTGTGGGCATCCACCTTCACTGAAACATATCGCATGCCCGTCAAATCCCAAAAACGGACATTTCTTTTGCTGGTTATCTTCTGCCACATACGGCTCCGGCAGCGGCCGCCATGCTACAACAAAATCGCCTATCGCCACAAATTCCTCCGCGTAAGTAGCAGCTTCGTACCATCCTTGCGGAACCTTCCCGTCTCCGCATTCTTCGTCATAATCGTCTAAATCCTCCCAATGATACAGACTGCTTTCCGACCAAATGTTCCCGTCTTCGTAAATGGCTCTACACGTAAATCTCCGCGTGCCATTCTCCAAGCGGCGTTCGATGCTAACCTCAACCTCTTTTTCATTTTCCGGCAGCCGCTCTGACACAGGAATCCATTTTTCTTTTGTCCGCCACTTGTCAAAAATGTATTCGAAAATGTATTCGTGGAGTAGCCACCCCAACAACATCAGCAGATCGGCCTTCGTGGTTGCGTTATGTGTTGCTAAATTTAATTCATTGTTAATTATTTCCAGTTTTTCGCTGCTTGGCATGTCGCGAAAAACTTGCTCGTTGTATTTCATGTTCCTATCTCCTTTCTATGTTGGCGGCCTGTGGTAATCGCCGGAAATCCTTCCCCGGCCCCTGGCCCGCTCAATAATTTCGGATGTCATCCGGCTGATCGCTTCCTCCATCAGTGGATACTTCTTCTTTAGCACGACCGCCCAGGTATGCATCCGTTCCCATTCGGGTGAGCCCTCCTTGGGCTGCCGGTCCTTATACTGACACCAGAACTCGTTGTACACTTCTGCAAATCCATTTGACACCTGCTCATTTGTCATAGGCTCTCCACCCTCACATAAATCCCCGGCAGTTCCGCCCAGTACTTTTCAATCACCTCACTGGCAACCTGGGCATCATCCTTCCAGAAGTGCAGCTCTGTCATCACATCCTTGAGCATTTTGACCATGTTGTCAGTGTCGGGCCTGCTGATTTTATATTCGCCGTTGCAGTGATTTCCCGTCACGGGGAAGCACCACCAGGTAGTCAGCCGTACCGGTCCGGTGAATTTCTCTTCCGGAACATGCCGACCCAGATGCGCCCGCAGCTTCTCGCGTACCGCCTTCAACTCCTGCGGTTCATAGAATACCGGTTTCCCATTCACAACCCTGACCTGCTTCTCCTGATGCGTCATAGTCGGCGGAATCATTGCCATGAAAAAATCAGTCACCATGATTTTATTCCTCTCTCTCGTCTTTCATCACTTTACTACTTTAAAGTTTGAAATTGTTTGGAAATTATCTTTTAAGTCATTGTGAAGCGGGGAAGGAGTCGTCGTGCGTCAGCTTCCGCACGACTACTTTCCTCCGCAATGACACCGCAGGGGGAAACGGAAATATATACCCTTTAGGGTAGTGGTCATTTCCACCCCCTCATTTCCACCCCAGCGACCAAGGTCATTTCCATCCATTTCCATCTAGCCGGAAATGGAAATTATCAAGATCATTTCCATCTACTCCGCTGGAAATGATCAAGGTTATTTCCAGTACTTCCACCTGGAAGTTACCAAGGTCATTTCCGTTCGTTTCCACTTTCGTTTTCTTCTTTCTGATAGACGATTCCGTTATCATAATAGAAGGAATCACTTTTATTAATTCGATCTTTGACCCCTTTTTCGGTCATTCCGTTCCAATATTCGGCTAATCCTTTAATAGTAACCTCCCCTTCAATTAATAGGGAAGCATAGGCAATTTCCAGGGATGAGTTTATTTTTTCTCTGGCCGACTTTGCATTTTTCTTTCGTTTTTCAGTTGCTTTTTGCCAGAGCGGTTTGTTTTCCTCTGGCTGAATATCGCCCAGGGATCCACTCTGATCCACCGTATGTACCGGATAATTGAACCACAGGTTCGCTGGTTGAAATTTTGGAAACTCCCGCAACGTCCCTTCAATCCGCCAGGCCGTCACTGCCTTGATCCGGTCCTTGGCTGCCTCAATATTGCGTTGCAGGGCTGCCCATTGCCATTTGTCAAGCTTGTTCTCGCAATAGCTCTGCATCCGGCTGCTGCTGCATAAATCGTCCTGAGACAGGTCGTCTTCCCATTTGAAATGTGCATCAAGGTATTGCTTGCAGGCGGCACATACTGCCTTATTTTCTTCCTGATCCATTAACTCATCGGTTGTCTCAAGTTCGATAAGGTCCAGGAGGGCATCAGGATCCCGGGCAAATACTCCGGAACCAGAAGCACGGTCCATACTTTTTTTATTGCCCTGGCTGCCCTTGCTGTGGTGATGACAGTAGATCACTGCCACTCCCAGCTCCGTGCATACCTTGTCAAACTGATTACAGAAGTTGGCCATCTGATCTGCGCTATTTTCATCGCCGGTGATGACCTTATAAATCGGGTCGATCACGATGGCTATGTAGTTTCGCTTGGCCGCTCTTCTGATTAGCATTGGCGCCAGTTTATCCATTGGCCGGGACTTGCCTCTTAAGTTCCAGATATCAATGTTCTTTAAGTTCTCCGGCTGCCATCCCAGGGCGGTATACACATCCTTGAAACGATGCAGACAGCTGGCCCTGTCAAGTTCAAGGTTCACATATAATACTTTCCCCTGGCTGCATTGCCAGTTGATCCACTTCTTACCCTCTGCTATAGCAATGCACATTTCTATCTGGAGGAAAGACTTGCCTGCTTTCGATGGTCCGGCAATCAGCATCTTGTGTCCCTGCCGCAGAATTCCGTCAATTAAGGTCGGCGCAAGCTCCGGTAGATTATCCCAGACATCCTCAAGGCTTTCCGGATCCGGCAGGTCATCCGTAATACTCTCAAACCATTCCTTCCATTCCGCCCAGCTTTCTTTTCCTATGTTAGTATCGACCAGAAACTGCTTCTGGCCGGCACGCATGACTCCGGGCATCCTGGAGAGCCTAGAGGGATTCCGGTTCTGCTGATCGACGGCTAATCCATTTTTCTTACATATATCATATAGATAATCAACTCGTTTCCGATATTCCATCCAGTCCGCTGCATCGACTCGGACAATTGCGTGCAGGCTCTTCTTTCCGGAATGCACCAAGCAGGCAATGGGAAGCTCCAGCTCCCGGAGTATGGCATTCTGCTTCTCTATTTCCATGGAATCCGATTCAACCAAGGCATAGCGAAAATCTGTTACATTGTCATTTTTAATCCCCAAACCATCCAGCGGGTTGAACCGGATCCAGGCACCTATTTCCGGATTGTAATCTCCAAGAACCTTCCCAATGTCTCCATCACAAGCAGATAACTGCTCAATCAGTTGTCCGGCAGTACGATCGCAGCACCCTTTTGTAGGCATGTGCTTCCCATCTTTTTCAAAACTCTGGGTCACATAGCCGACATTTTCGGTGGAATCAAATAGAATTTCAAGATATTGAATCAACTCCCGTTCTGGATACCATCTGACCGGCTCTTCTATTTCCCTACCTTCTACCCAGTTGCTATCAATGATTGCCTCGGCTGCTATAGTATCATCCCACCCCATAGCAGCCCCCTGGTCGTAAGGCGGTGTCCAGCCCAAATCACGTGCCATCTGTACAATCGTGCCGCCGGTAACTGGAGTTCCCGAACCCGAAAAGCCATTCCATTTTCTGGCACATTCACCAGCATGATACCGGCGGTCTCCCTGACTCCAAGCATCCCATTCAGAGGCCGAATATCCCTCATGTTTAAGCGCCATGCCGACATTGACCCATTCCTGATAGGTGAGCTCGCACGGGTCTATGTAGTTCAATACCTCTAACAGGTCATACTGGTTTCTGTCCATACATTAAGCTCCTTTGTATTCACTCGGGATAACCCCGTTTGGTATATGCCACCCATTGGCGGCGATGCGGTCAATCATGTTTTTGGCCGATTCAAAATTCCAATTACCCACATGCTGGAACCCACGGCTTTCCAAGAAGCGGATCTGTTTTGGAGTCGTAAGCCCTTCGGTTCTGCGCTTGTCCAGTCTGTTGAGGATCATATTTGCTTTACCGGCATTATCTATTTCGTCCGGGCAAATTCCTAATTTCTCCAGTGACTTCTTTTGATTGTCGGTAGGCGGTGACATTTCCCATCCAAATGCTGGCACATAGCCGGATAAATCCTCTGCCTGGATACTCATTTCAAATTGTAGTGGATCCACCAGTTTGCTTTTTCTGTTTTTCATTTCCCGAAGTTGTTTAGCCAGTGCCTCTTCTCTCTGTGCCACTACATCCTCAGAAGCTTTCTGCTCTGCCTCTTCAATATCAATGGGACAGCCGGCAGCCGCCTCCAAATTCTCGGTCATTTTTTTAGCTACTTCTTCATTTTCACAGATCAAAGATGCCGGATGACAAAGCTCATGACGTTCCGTGTGCCAGAGAAAATCTAAAAGAAGTAAATGGTCTTTACCGGGATGCAGCCGGGTACCGCGCCCAACCATCTGACAATACAAAGAGCGTATCTTTGTCGGCCTAAGTACCACAATGCAATCAACAGACGGGCAGTCCCAGCCCTCTGTAAGTAGCATGGAATTACACAGGACATTGAAGTCGCCCCGGTCAAATGCTGCCAGAATTTCAGCCCGGTCCCTGCTCTCGCCATTCACTTCGGCGGCCTTAAAACCTTTTTCATTCAAAATCTCACAGAACTTCTGGCTGGTTTTGATAAGTGGAAGGAATACTACCGTTTTCCGATCTTGGCAATGTTTCATCATTACATCTGCGATCTGATATAAATATGGATCCAGTGCCGTTCCCAGATCTGCGACCTTAAAGTCACCGGCTTGTTGAGACACTCCTGTCAGATCCAGTCTTAGTGGAATCGTCAGCGCCTTGATCGGACTCAGGAAACCTTCCTTAATAGCTTTTGGCAGCGTATATTCATAAGCCAGACTTTCGAAATACGTTCCCAGGTTCTTCATGTCGCCACGGTCGGGTGTCGCAGTTACTCCCAATACTTCTGCTTCGGTGAAATAATTCAGGACGTTCTGGTAACTATCAGAAAGGCAATGATGGGCTTCATCCACTATGATGGTCTGAAAGTGATTGGGAGAAAATTGTTTCAACCTTTTCTCCCGCATAAGCGTCTGAACGGATCCCACCGTAATACGGAACCAACTCCCCAGACAGGTTTCCTCTGCCTTTTCGACTGCACAGTGCAGGCCCGTAGCCTTTGCGATTTTGTCCGCGGCCTGGTCAAGTAATTCGCCCCGATGTGCCAGGATCAGCACTCGCTTTCCTTTTCGGACACAATCCTCGGTTACCTTTGCAAACACAATCGTTTTACCGCATCCAGTTGGCAGTACCAGAAGTGTTTTCTTTTTTCCATTGCTCCATTGTTCAAAAATGGCGCTCTTGGCTTCTTTCTGATATGATCTCAATTCCATTAGAATTTCCCCGCTTGGTACGTCTTCGGTTCCGGCGGAAGGAATTTATCCACCTTATTGTTTTTCATCTTCTTTCCTGCTTTATTTGTATATTCATTAATGTAGATTTCCATTTTGCCGGTTGATCCCGGAACGGCGCTCCAGTTAGGTTTTAACGGTTCGCCTGACTTCTTTTGGCCAATGCATATAAAAAACTGGCTAAGCTTCCATTCCGTCTTTGAATTGAGCATCAGATCTTCAAATATGTACCGGTCATTTCCTTTCTCATCCTTTACCCGCAGCTTCAATCCTGCTTTATTGCAGGCAACCATCTTATCGCTGCCGGGGAACCTGCCGCGCTCCATCGATTCAACCGTAAACTCATATGTTCCATCAGGGAGCGGCTCATAATCCGTTCCCTCGTTCTCGATTTGATCGTCCCATCCTAACTCTTTTCCTAATTCTTCATTCATAATCTTATGTCCTCCTATTATTTAAATGGTATTGATTCCTTTTCTTTCATTTCCTTAACCATGGTATATACCTTGTCCCAGGCCCCTACCAGTACACCGTTTACAAAGTCTCCCGGATAATCGTACACTTCCATGTCGGCCGGGAAGTATCCCCGGGCGGCGACTACGTTCTGGATGTCCCACTCACACACATCATTGGCCAGCATCAGATCCCGAAGTTTCTTCGGTATCCGTTCATTGACACCAATTGGCCGAAAATCTGCTACAGATTCCTGCTTAGTATCCACAGGTGGCGCTGCTTGCGTTTCTTTTGTAGGCTCCTCGCTGCTTTTACTGGTCGTCTGCTCCGGCCCCGTAAACATAGAGGTCTGTACTTCCTCTTGTTTTGGTGTCTCCTTTGACTCTTCCTGTTTTACATGTCCGGTCGTAGGCGCTTCCATGATCTGGACAATGGCAGCATATTCAAATGGAATTTCATCTGGCAGTCCATACCGGTTCTTAGCATCCCAGCAAGAATGGTGTGTTGTGTACATAACTCGCTTGCCGCCCTGAACCTTGTTTTTTCCCTTTTGTGTTCCTTGTCCATCCACATTAATGACCATCGTCTTATAGTTGGCAAAGAGAACCATGTCTGCCCACTCCTTAATCATTGGGGCTACGCCTTTACTAAGCTTCATTTCCCACCGGTCATAGGCGCCCATTTCGTCTGGCTGTTCAAACTTACGCATTTTAGCGT
>Ga0153944_1001146_pt1 | contig 11028 bp, 8 predicted proteins | sample TSNJ028MetaG_FD_104703 | JGI IMG/M metagenome (GOLD analysis project Ga0153944, IMG submission 104703) | Attine ant fungus gardens microbial communities from New Jersey, USA - TSNJ028 MetaG | ecosystem: Host-associated > Fungi > Mycelium > Unclassified | place: USA: New Jersey, Wharton State... | reverse complement strand
CCCATTATTGCTACACAGGGCAGCTTACGATCACACTAAAAATGCCGACAAAACACATATCGTAAGCCTCATTCAAATTTTATATTGTCCGCTGCGGTAACAATGCCGGCTTGAAATTTCTCCTAAATTCTACCATTTTTCTACATGCTATTCAATATTAAAAATAAAATCCATTACTATATTTCAGAATATTTCAGAAAGGGGCGACTAATATTTATCTCCTTCATTTATCAACGTCGCTCCTATCAGTGCGGCATTATCTACAAAACTACGGTTTTTAGAAAGAGGTTATGTAGATGAGTATCTACATAACCTTGACTAAAAAATTTACGGTTACTCGGTGGACAATAATTATGAATAGTTGCAATTATGTTTGATACTAATAATTGCACATTAGTTTGATAACAGAATGACCGCCCATTTTAGGACGGTCACATCAAGGTAACAGCTTCTACATACATCACCTATATATTTTTAATGTATGCTTGATTTAATAGAATAAATATTTTTTCAATCCTCAAACCGTTCTTTCAATTTCCGATAAAGGTTTTTCTTGCTTTTATCACCCTCATTATCAAGGAATAAGCAAAATGGGAGGCTGTCGGTTTCTCTGTGCTTAATAACACAAGCGCAACATTGTTTATGGTTCGGGCAGGATGTTTTGGGGCAAGCACATTCTTTTACGTTTTGGCAACCCATTAACAGCAATCCTTTCCGCTGGAGCAATCACAGGACGGTTCACCGCCTGTAATCCAACCATTGATAATTGCTGCCGCACAACCTACACCCGCATTGACTTCTATTGCGTTTGCAGGGCAATTCTTAGCGCAAGCACCGCACTCCATGCAGAGGTCTTTGTCGGTGATTTGGACTTTTCTTTCGTAAATCTCGAACACTCCATGCGGACAAACCTCAGTACAACGACCACAGCCTACGCACTTGTTACTATCAAAAGCAAGCGTCGATACATCTTTCAAATATTTGTGTTGTACCATCATTCTCCCTCCCAAGTCATGCTCTCCAGCACCCTTACGGCACTCGCCACCATTTTCGGACATATGGTTTTATGTGATTCCTGTGCGGTCGGCGTAGTATGGTCATCAGGGCATCGAATATCAATGTCAAGCAAATCGCGGCACAGCACAGAGCTATGCGTTTCCCTAAACTTCTCTATAAACTCATATGACTTTTTATTGCAATACCCTTTTTGCTTAAAGTCCTTTTCGATATGAAAACCGCATTTCAAACCAATCGCCATCACCGCGCCAGAAACCGCACCGCACAATTCGCCGCAACGAACTCCGCCGCCGAACCCGCTGGCAAGTTTTAATGCCGTGCTTAAATCAAGCCCCATATCCTCGCAGTATACTCCGAGTACCGCTTGAGCGCAGTTGTAGTTGTTATTAAAAAACTCCACGGCTCTTTCTTCTCTTGTCATCATTTTTTCCTCCCGCCAAATATATGAGCGCCGAGCATTAACGCACCGCCGACCGTTGCCGCGCCGACAATCCACGGAAGTGCCTTTTTCATTTCTTTATTCACGCCGGACGGCGATGTGTAAGTGGACGAGCCTGTGAAGTTCATAGCAAGGTATGACGATACGACGGGGAGCAACAGCAATTCGCCCATCGATTTGAGTCTGTTGACCTTTTTGAAACGCTTTGTCAAAAGCAGATATTTTGCTGTCCAACCCAATCCAACGAGCCAACCTTTGAACGCGAACGCCTTACCGGGGATATACGGCAGCAGCGCAGGTGTAACAACCGTACCGGCGATAACCGCTCCGGCATATGCCGCTGTATCATGTTTATCAAACGGCTTTGCGACAAATTGGTTTGTAATAAACAGGCCACCGAGAACAGGCAAAGACTTCTGAATGGCGGGTACTAACTCCATCGGAGTCAATGCAAGCCTGTCGCGCAGGGTAAACTCTACCCGTCGCATTTCCTTTGTAGCTTGATAACCCGCCGCGATAAATGCCTTGATGTCACTTGCGCGAACGGGGCCATATATCACGGAAAATCCTGTGCGCTTCGTTATCTCATGTGCGCTGACACCGACTGCGCCGAGTTGCGGCAGTATCAGCTTCTTATGCGTAACAACATCGGAAAGCCCAACAGACTTAATACGGTTCACCAACTCGTCTGTGCCAAATGTACCTTTACCCGCCGCGCACCATACGTTTACGCCTTTGGTATCAAGTATCAGAAGCCAACAATCCAAACTGTCAAGGTTTTTCCGCAGCGTGTCAAAGGTCAGCTTGTAGTTTGCGCTAACTAAGACAAGGGAATCTCTGTTCGGCTTTCCAACAGCATACAACCCCGGCTCAACGGTATAATCCATACGCCCGATACCCCATCGGACTTTCCAAGCTCCGAGAACATCTGTAAACGTCAGCTTCGTGGAAACAGTTTGAATCTCAGAACCGCCGCAACACCCGTTAGATGTTTCACAACAACATCTTTCACTCATTCACAACACCCCGCATTTTTGTATTTGATTCATCAACCATGACAGTGGTTAGCTCTCGTAGTAACTGGGCAGCGTTCTCACTCCCCAATGTATTTATGGAGTAATGCGTCCATTTACCCTCTTTTCGGGCAGAAACAATGCCGCTATCCACAAGGATTTTCATATGGTGGGAAAGCGTAGGTTGTGAAATCTTTAATTTTTCAAGTAACACGCAGGCGCACTTCTCACCATTTTGCAACATTTCGAGAATCATCAGCCGATTCTCGTCACAAAAGGCTTTGAACACGCGGGCGTTATCAATGTGATTATTATTCACAGCAACACCTCATATAGAAAATATTCAATATGTCTATAGTATATTCGATACATTGAAATATGTCAATATGAGAAGTTAGCAAAGTACCATATAGTTCAGAAATGGCGAGGTTAAAAAGCTGCTTTTACTTTTAATTCAAGCCGCTTTTTTCTGTTTATTCTATACATATAGTAAAAATGATTCAACCATCCTCTCAACGTGATACGGCGTGGCCGACAAAAGCGTTTTATACAACTTAATTGTCATTTTCCACGCCGTATTATCAAACATTTTGCAATTATGCTTTATAGCTCGTTGTTATCAGACATAATTGCGAATTATCAATCTTAGCAATGCTGTTATAAAACATAATTACAATTGGACAAATTATTGTGTGTGTACAAAAATGTTTTATACTACTTTGTACGAAATAGTTTCATAAAACGAAAATGACAAACCGCACAAATTCAATGCATGTCGGATGAAAAGTATATAACTTTTTTGTACAAAACCATAATTTCAGTATATAACTATTTCGTTCAGCTACAATTATGTATAGTTGCAATTATTATCTATAATAGAATCACTTTATTTGTAATTATTAAATATAATAACTGCTATTATATATTTTCTTGACTTTACCAAAACTCAAGAGCCGCCCAAAATTGAGCGGCTCTATGAGATTCGTCTTTAGTTAAGCAATGCATAGGTTCAATTACCTCCAGTTCCTTTGAAGTGAAGTGCTGCGAGCTATTCGGCTTCAAGATTCAAATTGTTTACAATCTCTCGAAATATGTCACGATGCCTTTTATACGTTGTCGAGTCTATTGACGCGGCGTGGCATATTGCAAAGGTTGAATACGGTCTGCCCTCAATCGGCTTGCTGCGATACGCCGTAATTAAGCGTCGCGTAAACCACTGCTCTTTGCTTTCCACAACATCATTAGTAATTTCTACTAGATAAGGATTATTGTCGAAAACATCAGGATATAAGTTTGCGACTTTCGCAATATAGTTGCGTGAAATCTGCTCCTGTGGTGGATTGGATAAAATCTGCTTAATCGCGCTCCTTATCTGTTTCTCTCGTTTTGAGCAACAATCGCCAACCTTTGCCGCACGTTCTTCTCGCCAGACACCTCTATGTTCGACGATTTCACAAAGAAACGCCTGTAATTCTGTGTTTACTCCTGCTTTTGACCGCAATTCGCCTCGCGTTGAACCTACCAAACTTGCGAGAAAGTCATACGATAACTGCTTGTCAGGATAACCTTCAGCTTCAAATGTAGTAATAACTTCACGAAGTTTGCTTAAAAGCACACTCTCACGTTTAGAGCAAAGCTCACCATTTCGTTCCATAGGTCTTTGTCGCTCGGTTATAGCGTGCCCCCTTACTATCCGTTCTTGCCCAGCGTTCGTAGCGCGCATCCTTGCCACTCGTTCTTGCCGCCATGTTGACTTATGCTCTACTATCTCATTGAGAAAAGCACGCAATTCTGAATTGGGGCTCATTTTGTGTCGCAATTCATCTCGCGTCGCTCCTACTAAATCCGCGATGTATCCGTATGACAATACTCTATCCGGATATCCGTCAGCATCAAACGTAGCAATGATTTCGCGCAGTTTTGTTAACAACAGTTTTTCGCGTTCAAGACGAAAACGGCGTTCGTTATCAAAAACTACTCTGCTTCGTATCCATTCATAGTCGTGGTCTTGTAGATACCCATAGGCTCTGGGAACCTTTTCATCTAAGAGTGCGATAGTTACTTCATCGTACTCTTGGCAAATTTCCAATACTTTCGCCTTGTAATACGCTTCCGGCTCCATTCCCATATAATCAGGAGCAGTTGTCAGCCCGTGCTTTTTCTTTAGGTTTGCCAGAGTTTGGCTTCCGTATTTTAGTATTTTTATCGCCATGTCGTTTGTAATCTTAGGGTCTTGACAACAACGACGTAATTCACCAAGCCATAAGTGCCCGTAATCCACAATGAAGCGTTGCTCTCGTGAATTGGCGGACTTTTTATGTTTGTATCGCATCCCGCAGTAAGAACACTCGAAGTATGCGGTAAACCCCTGACCATACTCCACCATATCAACCATTTCAGCGCCATCAATGTGGTAATGCGAACAAATACGATTCTCGCATACGAATGGTGGATGCCCGAATGGCGTTTCGGCGGGATTGCTATTAACAAATTCACTGACGCTATCAGCGACCCAACACATCACGAGAATATGATACAACGGAGTAAAACTGTTTGTCTGTTCTTTCCCGAACTTGTGATACCAGCTTTTAAATCGCGGGACGCCTATATTGTCAAACAGAACATCAAGGAAATCTTTCCCCCAATACTCAAAGAACGACTTGTTTAGCGCATTGTGGTCATTGCAATATCCCTTGACGCTAGCCAATCCCTTGTCACGTAGCAACCTCCGGTATTTTTCGTACCCGTTAGCTGACCAGTCAACGCTTACTCCATGCTCGATGAGCCATTTGCATTCCCGACTGATTTTTAGCAGTTTGTCTTTATACGGTGCGAGATTATCGAAAGCGTTAATGTCACATCTCATGTTCGTCTTGATTATTGCGGGATGAAATCCATTTGAAGTGTTTTTGAATGATACAGACGAATCAGCAAGCCGTATTTCGTGTTTTACACAATAAAGCATTTCGGACAGTTGGTGTTGTCTGTGCCAATATGTTTCTCCATAAATGGAAATATCCTCCACAACGCATAGCGGGCAATATTTCAGATATTTTACCTTCGAACGTCCAATTCTTAATAAGCTTGGATGATGTAAATTAACTGCGGTTTCGCTACCGCGTATCAGTTCATCCAATTCAGCGCAGAAATTTGGAAAAGTTAAAGCCCAATAAGGATAAAGTGTATGATTGGCAACAATATCGCGCCGAGTAATGCCTGATGATTGCGGCAGCCAGTTGTCGGCACAATCTAATCTTATCGGCATATAAACTGAAAGAGCGAGCGATTGTTTTCTACTGAACAATGTTTTGGATACAGATTGATATCCGGCGCTTCCGCTGCGGACATAGTATCTACAAAAAACGCTGTACAGGCACTCGTCGGGGTATGGCGTTGGAAAAAAACCTACCATTCTCTCTTGCTAATTGAATCGCTATCTTTCAAATCGGCATACCCGGCGGCATTACGCAAATCGTCAGGCTGTGCGTCAGGTTCTTCCTCTATTTCAGTTTGTGAGATATACAATGTATATGCCACCCGTACAACCTCGGAAGCCTTGCGTAACTCCTGATGTTTCGCCAAAACCTTACCTGTAAGCCGCTTCGCTTCGGGCGGCTCGACGCCTAATTCCAACAACTTCAAGACTGCCTGTTCTGAAATCGGGCTTTCACGCCGTTTTTCCGGGACTTCTGCTCTCTCAGCTAAAACTGCTGAATATGCGGCGTAATAATCCTCAATACTCACAGGCGCAATGTCTCCGTACATGTCAATTTTTTTGCGGTCGCCAGAACGTAGCGCGTCAAGCATAGGTTTAATAAGCCCAAGCCCCTCCGCCGCGACTGCACGGAAGTCAGACGCTTTAAACGTGTCGTGGCCAAGCGCAATCGCTCTGATTTGAGCCATTGCGTACAGTTTGACCGCAATATCAGAGATACCCTGACATTCATCGTAAAGTGCGTTTTTGAACTCGTCACTTAACGGAACAGTCTCTTTCGTCCATTGATTGCTCCACATTGACGAGATAAAAATATTCCACGAAGCGTTGTTTTTCATTCTGTCCCATATTAGATCGCCCTGACCGCTGCCGCGCCGCGCCTGACGGAACTCGCTTTGTAACACCGTCATCGCTCTACTCGTACCGATTAGTACAACAGGAACCCCGATTGTGTTTACAAGCGTAACGAAAAAATTCAGCATCTTCTCCTGTCCGCCGCCTTTAGCCAAACTCAAATGCTGAATCTCATCTATAACAAGCACCCCTATGCAGTGCAATCGTGCTATCTGCGCCATACGAACCATAAGCACGTCAATTGTGATGATACGTTTGCCGTGCATTTCAAAATAGTTGGTTCCTGCGGCGCGATCTACCGCATCAAAGAACTCCATGCACAAGCCTTTAACCGCACCATCGTGGGGACAGTCGAGTTTTAGCCAAACGACTTGTTTCAGCACGAGAGGAAACTCACGGTACCGTGTATGCTCAATGGTCTGCGGGTACAGAGCAAGTATATTCGATACGGCAGAAGTTTTACCAACACCGGATATACCGATTATCGTAAACCCAGCGGCGGTCGGACGAAAGGCACTCAAATCGTTGAACGTGCCGCCCGACGTTATCGTCCTGTGACCTTGCGCCAACGCCGCCGCATACTCTTTCGCCAACGGATTACGGTGCAAATATCCCTGACGTATGCACCGCGAAAACCGCTGCTCAATATCAATATGTTGTTCCAACGGCTGAAAATACCGAAACAGGCGATGTACGCAGTGCAGGCGGTATTGTGCGTCAAGCCGTCTCTCACCATCGTGGTGTCCACCGTTTTGCGAGAGCATATCAACAACCTCATCGGTACTCCATATAGGCGGCAACGCCTCAATCATCGGATTGTCTCGGTAATCAGGAACTATCTGCTCGTTATAAATAACTTCATTCATTTTTCAATCGTTCCTCCATTTTCCGCTTTATCATCCGAAGGGTAGGCGACATTCCATCGTCAGTAACGGGCGCGGCTGATGTACCGGCTGTTTCTGCAACATCTTCCGTAGTTGTCGAGACGGATTGCATTGCCTCAAGTTCATTGCGGCGGTTTTCCTTAATGCGGGAAACTCGTTCGCTTTTGCTTTTTTGAGGTAAGCCTTTGCCCAACGACTGCGCTTCGGCAACAATCGCGTCTATCTCTGCATTAAGATTGACTTTTGCTTCGGTTTCCGACGATTTCAACTGCTTGGCAACGATTTTTTCCTTGCGTTGCTCATAGACGATTTCCTCAAGACACTTGCCCGCATTTTTACCGTTCCATTTAAGAAGTGTGCAAATATCATACTTCTTGTCGTCATCGTTCCAGACATAGATAACTGCCATATTGCGCGGGTCATACGATACGGCGACCTGCCATCTTTTCTTTGAACGCGCTTTAGAAAACCAAGATTCGCGAACCGCACGGTCACTACTGTAAAACAATCCTTTGAAACGTATCCCGTTCTCTGTCACGGTTGCTTTGTCAGTGGGCATAACGGCAAGCCGCACCTGTTCTTCGGGAAAAGAGCGCAACGCTCCCGAACAGTTGCGAATGCCCCAGTCCCACAGATTAATCGGGATTGCCGCCACGTTGTCACACATCATCGCTTCGGTGCGCTCAAAGTAATCCATATAATGGTGATTGTTATAGTAAAGTACGCACTTGATTATGATTTGTGTGAACTGACGGATGTCGAGTTTTGCGTCTAAACGATAGTCGTGACCGCCGCGCTTACTCATATCAGGCTTAACGCTTCCGGGAAGCAACGCTACGCTATTGGTATTAATCGTGTGAAAATGCTGTTCAATTATGCCTTTCAGGTCGGCTCGATATGGTGGTGCATTTTCAATCCGTATTCCGAGCATATTCACGAGATTGTCTGCGTTTTTGCTTATGAGTTCGCCTCTGTCGCCACGCAGCACAGACGGCACGTGGTGACACGGCCATTCGGCCTCTGTAATTTCTATGCCATATTCCTTGCAGTAAGCAACCTTGTCAGCCGCCATATTCGCGATAGCTCCCGCCATGCCGTTCCAACTCGGCCCCTCAAGCCCGACACTCATTCCTGTAACCATTCGGCTGAACGCATCAATTACGAAGTACAGCACAGGACGGCCGATGAGGTTGCCGCGGTCAAACTGTGACACAAGGTAAATATCGCCGACAGTTGCGTCAATCTGAAACTGCGCCCCCGGTCCCATAAGGCCGAAATCGGATTTTCCCAACACGGCGCGTCCGCTTAACTCAAACGCGCTTTCGCCGTCACGCTTCTTTTGTTCCGTTTCCATATCGCGCTGTTTGCTGTGCCAGTACCTGAATTGGTATATTGATGGTCGCTCGTTTGTAGGCAGGAGTTTCTTTTGTTTAGAATTTTCTCTTGTTGGAACAGAGTAAGCATCTGCCAATAACTTTTCATACACCGCTGTAAGCGTGAGCTTGTTTCTGTTTAGATAGTACGATTTGACGGCAGACTCAAAATTTATGCGGTCAACTTCCGTTATTATCTTGCCGCCACAACCTCCGCTCTGCGGCTTACGACCGATTTTATTCTCTTTCGGATTACGAACACTTCCTTTATTGCCACGTTTGTGAAATTCCGGAATAAACGCATTTTTTGTTTTTCCAGAACGCCAATATCTATCAAGTAACGGATAAAGATTGCTCAGTTTAATATTATGTTCTTCCGCTATTTTTCGTAATATTGCTGCTCGTGTGTTACGCTCGTATATTTCAGGTTCACTCTCAACGGCAGCTTGCATCATAGACCACAAACGGTCGCGATGAGCCTTTTCTGTTTCGGGAATATTGTTTTCGCTGCGGCTGTTAGGCAACTGATAGTCAGACATTTCGTAGCGTAAACTGCTTTCGGCAGATAATATATTGCCCAACTCAAACTTGGCAGGCTTGCGTGACCCGCTATTCAAGTCATACCAATAGCCATAACTGTTGTCAGGCGCAAGCCACAGTACGAGATACTGCGCCCCAGTTTCCAGGTCACTTATTAATTTGTTGATACAAATCTCGCTCATAGTCCCTCTCACGCTGTTAGTTTGGTAGGTTTGACCGCAAATGCGGCAACATCTATTGGCTGACTGACATCTATGTCAATCCGCTTGTGATATGCCAGATGCTTGTAGACGTTCAGCCCCATACCGTCCGAAAGATTAAATCGTTGTTCCAACTCTCGGAACAAGTCTGTGATGCTGTTCGGAGTGGTTATGTATCGTGCCATAAAAAAGTCTATACAGAGAACCTGTTGCTTCACGCATAACCCGAACTGCGACAAATCGCTTGCTTGCGATAGCCATTCAATATTTCTGGCTTTCGCCTGATTGATTTCGCGTTCTGTAACCAGTTCCCACTTGACGTTCAGTACTTTCCAGTACCGCCGCTCAATTTCAAGTTTTTCAAGCACACGCGGCTTATCCAACTCTGATGTAGGCTTAACTGCCAAGATAACCGCTCCACTTGTTGTTTCAACATAAAAATCGCTGGTCATCACATACGGGAAACCGCTCTTGTTGTCATACGGATAGCGAATCCGTGCTCTCTCCGCTATTTCGATAGCTTCCGTCAAGTCTGACAGCGGGTACTGCTCGCGTATGTCCAATACATTGTCAGACCAGTCTAAAGAATAAAATAAGTTGGTTTCGTTAGTAGACATCAAGTGATAAATTCGCCCGGTTGTCTGCCCTTTGACGCGCGACACGATACCTAGCGAAGGGAAGTCGCGGACAGTCAGCCACGGTTTATAAGTCGCGCCTACGCCCTGTCCGCGTCCCTCGCGAATGTACCGGCGGTACACGTTTTCGTTCCAGTTGCGTGAGTATTTCGCCATTTGCAATCACCTCCACTTCTATTATGCATTATAATTGCTAAAATGCAAACAGTTATTATGAATAATAATTACAAATTTTTGCGAGATACCTCTATTATGAATAATAATTGCGAATTATAACTTATTGCACAACTATTATAGATTATAATTGCAAATACACAAAATTATCTATTAAGAACCAGTCTTAGGCAGCCTGTCATTTGTGCTCCGATACGTCGTTACAAGCCAAAAATCTGCCCCTATTACCCACTCATTACCTGATTTTCCGCCAACATCGACCTTGTTAGAAAATTGATATCCATTAGGAAGGTTGCTCAATACATTTACAAATATCTGTGGCTGCTCTACACATGTAAAGCCTGCTTTTACATTACCAAACATCAAAGTAAAGGAGGTCACGAATTCATCAGAGGAGAGCCCCAGACTTGCGCCGGAGCAGTCAATTGCATGGTTTTCGGTTGTACTCAAGTTATCGGCTATAATCTTTGTGTTACCCTTGTTTGTTGTGACCATAATCTTATATCTGAGAGATTGATTATATGTACCTGTAATAAGTTTATTCAGGCGTACAGCGTCCACCGGCAGCACATCCCTCCAGAAAAAGTCTGTCAAGGGTATACTTGAGTCGTTTCTCACAGTCTTAATATCATAACGGATCAAATCGCCGGGCATTGCCTCCAGATTTCCGGTTTTCCTTATGCT
>Ga0153944_1001144_pt1 | contig 11040 bp, 10 predicted proteins | sample TSNJ028MetaG_FD_104703 | JGI IMG/M metagenome (GOLD analysis project Ga0153944, IMG submission 104703) | Attine ant fungus gardens microbial communities from New Jersey, USA - TSNJ028 MetaG | ecosystem: Host-associated > Fungi > Mycelium > Unclassified | place: USA: New Jersey, Wharton State... | reverse complement strand
GTCTTCTCCATTACCTGAACCAGATTCACCACCTTCACCTTCACCTGTTGAGTCCTCTAAACAGCCTCCTACTATATCAAAACTATCGGAGTGGGCAAATTTACCAAAGAGAGACCCATCAAATCATATCAAAAAACTAGTAGATTGGTATGGGTTCAATGCTCTAGGTCCAGATATAATTGCCATTAAAGGTGGTTGAGCATTTGTTGCATCCATTGCAGTATCTGCAGAACCAAAGAGATGGTCTGAAGCTTACTAGTCCTCTTGCTCAAAGCAGTGGGAGAAAGCCATTAATACTGAATATGACAACTTAGTCAAAAACAACATCATTGAGTGGGTTGATAAACTACCTGAGAACAAAAGTGCAGTCTCTGAAAAGGTTGTCTACAAAGAGAAATTAGATGAAGATGGGAACTTCAAGAAGTGTCACACCCATGTTGTTGCAAGAGGCTTCTTGCAGATTCCTGGTGAAGACTTCACTGAGATGTTTGCATCAGTTGTAAAATTTGCTATACTTTGGATATTCTTGGCTTTAGTGGCTTACCTAGACTGGGACTTGGAGCAAATTGATATTGTTGCTGCTTTTTTGAATGGAGAATTGGAGGAGAAGATCTACATGCAAGTACCAGAGGAGTTCAAGAGGTTTGGTAATGGAAAGATGTACTGGAAACTCCTGAAGGCACTCTATGGGCTAAAGCAAGCAGGAAGGCAGTGGAAGATAAAGTTGAACAAAGTCCTTCTTGAACTTGGCTTTGTTAAGTCCATAGCCGACGACTGCTTGTATTTGCTACAGAAAAGTGGTAAGATCATATTGATGGTACTGGTCTATGTGGATGATATGGCAGTTGCCAGTCCCTGGTGCTCTGGAAAGATACGCTGGTTCACACTGAAATTAGGTGATCACTTTGAGATTACTGAACTAGGTGAACTCAGGCACATTCTTGGTCTTGTTGTTACTCGAAACAGATCTGAGAAGACCATTCATATCTCTCAGACAGCCTATATCCACAAGATGCTCGTATGCTTTGGCATGGAAGGTGCAACACCTATCTCAACACCACTGGCTGTAAAATATAATCTCTCAACTGCACAATCACCAGTAACAGATGACGAAAAGGCTCCTGAACTATGCTGGTGATCTTTACTATCTCTCCATCGTTGGCTCTCTGCTATTTGCCACTCAATCTCGACTGGATATCCAGCATGCTGTCAGTCTGGTATCTCAGTTTGGTGGCAATCCAGGCATTTCGCACTTAGAAGCTGCCAAGTGAATTCTTTGTTATCTAAAGGGGACAATGGAGCATGGTCTTATGCTTGGTCGTCATGGTGCTGAAGGGTTTGATCTTGTTGGCTGGACAGACTCGAACTGGGCTCAGGATCCAGATGATCATCGTTCAGTGGGAGGATTTATCTTCAAGATTGCTGGGAGCACAGTGACCTGGTCATCAAAGAAGCAGCCCACAGTAGCAATATCTTCAGCTGAAGCAGAGTACATGGCATCGGCGAACGCTACAAAGGAAGCTGTTTGGTTAAGGACATTGTTGAAGGAGATGGATTTTCCTCAAGTATCTGCAACGATTATCTTTGCTGATAATCAGGGCTGTATTGCTCTTACCCAAAACCCTGTCAATCACTCTCGTGCAAAACATATTGACATCCGGCATCATTTCATTCGCAAACGTGTTGGGATGGGTGAGATTGATCTACAATACATTTCTACAAAGGATATGTTGGCCGATGGATTCACAAAACAGCTTCCACGTGAAGCTTTCGAGAAGTTTCGCAGTCGTTTGGGTGTTGTGCCATTGACTTGATACCTTGACGAGTGGGAGTGTCGAAGAATAGTGCGTCAGTGTATCAATTTGGAGAAGGATATTTGATTACTTAATCAGTAAATTTGTCTTGCAAAATTTTATTGTTGCTTTTTGACCTCGCATCTGCCTACCACGTGTTACATAAATTATTACATTCACGAAAAACATCAGACAAGCAGCTGTGGACACTTTGAGATGGCAATTCATCCGATATTTGGGATTGATTTCAGTAAGAGGAAGTTGGTTATATTGGGGTACTCTCTAGGCACAAATTCATTGTGAGTTTGCCGGGGGGAGACCTACCCATCAGCTCAACAAATCATTTTAGCAGATTGCTGCTGCAAAGACTGCACCTAAATTTCCCATTTTCTTCACCCATTATCATGGAGCCTATGGTCAGCACAAGAGATGGCCATGAGACGAGATGACCTGGCTGCTGCTCGCAAGAATTAATATACCTTTGATACAGCCACTGACTGGGCGATTTACTTACAGCTTTACCAAACTTTTCTCATCTCATCTCTAGTCCGATCCTTATCAATGGTTTTACCCAGGACTGCTTCTCCTTCCAGGAATAGTTTCCAAGAGAAATTGATCACCTACAGTCAGAATAGTTGCTTTAGCAGATGGCCATGGCTCCACCACCATTCTACTGAGAAAGATTCGCACCTAATGTAAGAAGTCCTTATATTTTCCCGCGCCGAGATTTCAATTGAACCCGAGTCTCCCATGTACTTAAATCAGATTTGTATAATTCTCCCATGACATCCGGTTATCAGTATACCGATACTAGTCTCACTGGATATTTTCCACCCGAAGGTGGGGAAAGGGGAGAGATTGGATATTACAAGATCTACTCGCACTTATATAAAGCCTATAGTGATGTCTCACCGAGAGTTATAGAACCTTCCTTTTCTTGGTTACCATGAGAGTATCGTTCCTCCTCATTTCAATAGCAGTCTTGTGTTGTTACGCTGCGCCCGAAGTCAATATCGGTGGAACGACCCTTGTAGGTAGGGATGTTACCATTTTAAAACAGGATTTCTTTGGAGGTAAGGGATAATGTGGTTGATCTACGGTTGATTTACTTGAAGTCATGAAATTTCATTGAATCTCAGGAATACCATACGCCGAACCTCCTCTTGGAGATTTGAGGCTGAGGCCACCGGTCCTAAAGAAGAGGATTGATTCTGAGATTTTTGACGCTTCAAATTTCGGAGCAGCATGTCTTCAGCCAGTATGTGATTCAATTGTACTCAATCATCATTAACCTGAATCCTTTGAAGAATATTGAAATTCCCCTTGTGTCAGAAGATTGTTTGACTATCAATGTTTTTCGACCTGCGAACCTTCTGGAAAACATGACACTGCCTGTTGTATGTTTATCATATCCTCAATTCGTTGTCACTCATTCCATTTCAGTTATTCTGGACGTGAGTGCCATTTGAGATTTTCTCAAATGGATATAGATTCATGACTTGTGATCTGAATCACCTAGATATGGGGGCGGGTTCAAGAAAGGAGCATCTTCACTTTACAATGGTAGTGCAATAGTAGCCCAAGCTATGAAAAGGGTTTGGTCGAGTTTCTTGGGCTAATTACCCCTGATAAATCTGCCTTAGGGGACTCCTCTGATATATGTGAACTTCAACTACCGCCTAGGCCCTCTTGGGTTTCCTCAAGGCATTGAAGGTGAATTTACAGAAAATTATAACAAAACTTGAAGAACTAATGACGTTTCCCAATCACCAAAAAGCGAAGGATGAACAAGCACTAAATCTCGCACTCAAAGATCAGTTAACCGCTCTCAAATGGGTACAAGAAAATATCGGTTTTTTTGGGGGTGACAGAAACAAGGTACGTGGTCTGAGCAAATTCGGGTCATCATACTAATGAGAGTGGTTTATCCCACCAGGTTACGATCTCTGGACAAAGCGCAGGTGCTATCATGAGCTCAATTCTCTTTTTAAACTCTGGTATTGAAAAGTTTGCACGAGGAGCCGTGAGCCCCTATTGCTTCTTTTAAAACGTGTCTTCTGATATCAATCGTAGATTTTTGAGTCTGGCTCCCAGGCGACCTCGACTAATTACGGTCCCGAACGCCGTCAAGTCGACTGGGATAATTTTGTGGCCAGTGTCGCATCTTGTAGCTCCTTAGCTGGGACTCGTCATACATTTGATTGCATACGAAATGCTAACTCAACCGAGATTTTTTCTGGTCTCCAGGCTGCGATCAGTGAAGCACCCGAGGAATTCCCCTTTGACCCTACTATTGATGGACCAGGAGGACTTTACCCTGATATTCCATCCAAGTTATTAGCCAGGGGACATTTCGCGAAATTGCCCTTCATCAGCGGTACCAATCTTGATGAAGGTGCTTGATTGAATAGTGTTTCAGTCACTTTGGAATGACTCTTATTTCTTCTAGGTACACTTTTTATTCCCAGGACAATTGACTCAGAAGTGGAAATTCAGGCATTCATTGTCGCAAATTTCTCTCCTCCCATCGTCCAACCTTCTATACTACAAACGGTAGTCGACAAACTTCTGGACTTGTATCCAGATATCGCAGCTCTCGGATCTCCTTTCGGTACAGGGAATGATACATTCGGACTCTCGTCTCAGTACAAGCGTGCTTCTGCGATTCGTACGACTGCTTATATTGTTTATTTTTCCCTTTCGGTTTCTGATATCTGATCTACAGAGGGAGACGTGGAGTTTACGTCCCAACGGAGATTCTGGCAGCAGACAGCTTCAAAAGCAGGTGCAAGGACATGGGGTTACTTGTTCACTCAGCCGCAACCTCAATTATCAGATTTCTTTGGAGGTAAGTCGACTTTGGGAATCATTGTCATTACTGACCTTTGATGCTAGTTCGACATGCTTCCGAGGTAGACTATGTTTATGGCGAACCAACTGATCAATCTGCTTCATCGTTTAGGATAAGTGAATTGATGATTGATTACTGGATCTCCTTTGCAACAAGTTTGAATCCAAATGATGGACTTGGATTGGAGCGTACGTGTTTCACTATAATAAATCTTCTGTAAATAGGTCTTATCTTTGACTCTAAAGGTCCGCTCTGGGAACAATTTACCCCTCAAAACCAACGGATCATCCAGTTGAATGGAGATAATACCATTATGATCGAGGATACATTCCGTAAAGAGCAGATGGATTTTATGAATTCAGTACCTGCCGTGTTTCTACATCGTAGAGGCAGCCATTAAATAGTGAAGGTGGCTCAGAAAAATTGATCTTTTCATTCATTTTCAAGATGAATGGTGGTAGACACCATTAAGTTAGTGCAATTTCTAATGACTGTCAAGTGTCAAGATTTTTGTAATGTGAGGTTATGATATGATGATAATATACAGGCTTTTATCTGAGTCTTTTATAGCCTATGGTTGGTACATCGGATGCTATGAAGAGCCAGAAGGCTATGTAACTAGTAGACTGATAGTGAATAATAGAATGTACATATTACAAGTGTCTGATGGTGATGATCCAAAGTTGTTATCTAAGATTATCACAACAAAGATTGGATGGGATCACTTTGGACAAGAAGAGCAGCACCTATGTGGCACAATCACAGCAAAAATGCACAGGTAAGTTCTCAGGATACTAAAAGAATGTTGTAAGGGGACACCCTAGGGACATGCTTAGTTATTAGGTAAGCCCAGTATCTATGGGCTAAGTATATCTTCTATATCATGTTCCCACTCTCTATTCTCTGAGAAATCTCCTGGAGGTGAGTTATAACATACTCTGGACTTATTTGTATACTAAAGAATCTCCTGGAGTCTTTCCACTCTAGTTGCCCTTACACTACCAAATTGATCAAGATATACCAGAAAACAACATTTGCGATTATGGCCTTTGGGACCTTAACAGAATATTAGTAAGAATAGGAAGAAGTCTTGCTGATTTTCCACCTATGCCTCTTTTGCAACAAGAGTAGGGCTATAGGATACCCAATCCTCTTTTACAAGCTGAACAATATAATATCAGTGAAATGGCAACTTTAGTAAATGAGCAACAGACAATCTTTAACTCTGAATAAGCTATTGTCTTTGATGCTGTTCTGGAGTCTGTCACCAATAACTATGGTTATCTCTTCTTTATCCATGCTGCTGGTGGTTGTGGAAAGACATTTGTCTGCAACACTATTGCAGCTGAAGTCAGAAGAAGGGGAAAAATAGCATTATGTGTGGCATCATCTGGAATTGCTACTTTATTGTTGGATAGAGGAAGAACATCTCACTCATGCTTTAAAATCCCCATTCCTGTATATGAAGACTCTATAGCTGGTCTCAAGTATAATGGCTATATATTCCAGGTCATTCAAGAGACTGCAATTATCATATGGGATGAGGTTCCTATGCAGTACAAGTATGCTATTGATGCTATTGATCAATATCTTAGAGACTTACTTGAAGTAAGTATTAATTTGGACTTGGTAGCTGCTGAGTTGATATGTTACTTAAAATGACCATCCATTTGATGAAATTACTGTAGTATTTGGTGGAGACTTTTACTAGACTTTACCTGTTGTGCCTGGAGGAACATGCCAACAAGTAGTAGTAGTATCTCTCTACAGAGGAAATCTATGGAGAAACATCAAGTTTTTCCATCTAAGGTACAATATGTGTTTAGGCCATTCTGAAGTTGATGATTACCATGCTCAATGGTTGCTGGAAATTAATACTACAACAACAATAGATGAAAATGATACAATCCAAGTTCTTCAGCCTATAGTTTGTGCTAATCTTAACACCCTTATTAATAGGGTTTATCCAAGAATTGGCAATCCAGGAGTCAAAGAAGACTAGTACTTCTTGACTCATATTATTCTCTATTCTAGGAATGATGAAGTACATAATATCAATGAAGCTATTCTTCAGCAATATAACCCAGAGCTAGATGTAGAGGTTCATATGCTGAGAAGTATGGTGTTACCAATAGACAGTGAATATCCTTAGTGATCACCCTAGGTGGATGTTCAAGAAGAACTCAATAGAGTTCTTTGTTGGATTGGACTCTTACTTATACTACCTTTTTACAGTGGCTGTACTATTAGTCCATGATTACATGTTCTTCCAGAATGTTCTGTGATTACTTGACCTTGTCACATGACCTTAGTTCCCACACTATTTATATCTCAACCCCATTGTACATCTTGAGGTTTTGGATCAAGTGTTCAAATGCTTGGAAAACTATTCCCCTTTTGGGGCTCTCATAATATATGGACTATGTGTCTAAAGAAGATAAAATGCACCATGTCTATTCTATAGAGTTTCTTCAGCAACTCAATACTGGTGGATTACCTCCTGCTTTGCTTTGTCTCAAGATTGGCTGTCTAGTTATTTTGCTAAGAAATTTGGATCTAGAAGAAGAACTTTGCAATAGGACAAGAATGGTGGTATTTAATATAAAGAGAAAAGTACTTTAGTGTAGGATTATCAGCAAGGACAGGAGATTTCAAAGGAAGGTTATATTGATTTCAAGGATTAGGTTATTACCCAATGCAGAGTTGTTCTTTATACCACTCAAGATACTTCAATTCCCAGTCAAGCTGGTCTTTGCCATGACTATTAACAAGTCTCAGGGACAATCAATAGAGCATGTTGGGATCAATCTTTAGACATTAGTGTTTTTTCACAGATAACATTTTCAAGATGTACTTCACCATTGAACATTTCAGTACTTCTTCCAGAGCAGAGCCAAGAGAATAAAAGAATACTTAATGTAGTATATAAAGAAGTTTTCAATAGTATTAGATTATAGATTGTATATATATGTGGCAATGGACTTAAGATTGATTTTTACTGTGATTTGAGAGATAAAGAAATAAGTCAGAACATATTGCAGAGTACACAAAAAGTTGAGAAAGGAAATGTAGCAGACTAACTTTAATATATATTTTACTATTCAGAATCAGCAGAGGGATCAAGCTAGGCCAAAGGCCCAGATAAAAACCTTGTAAGTTGGACAGGTGGACCTCTAGTGCTTAGGTAATGTACTTGACACAATTTCTCTTGATTAATTGAGTCATAAAAATCCTCCAAGAGCTCAAAGGATAATGGTTGTTAAGGATCAGCATACTGTATGAGCTTAATCTAGTCCTAGACAAAAAAAATCCTCCTTTGGATATTCTATCAGTCTAGGTTTCTCTGCAAGGTCACTATGTAGCTACAAATTCAGTCTAGCAAGCACATGTCCAAGCTGTAGTGCAGTATTCTTGCCAAAGGCAATAAAACTCATATTAATATCATACCATCTATATTATGAGTTGGCTCCAAAGAAAGAAAACATCTCCTATGCATTCATCAACTTAATAGAGAATCTCCAGAAATATAATATAGAGAAAATATCAATAATAATGGACAATATTATGTAAGAACTATATAGTTATTAGTCATAGTCTTGTGACTATGGAAAGTAGACACACAAACTATTGGATATTTGTATAACTACTAGTAGAAATCCAATAAGGGACTCTATTGAGTTCTTTCTGTCATGACTTGGCAAAATGGCTAAAAGTCATTATTTACTTTTCTTTTCTTTTCTTTTCTTTTCCTTTCTGGACTCACTACATAAGGATAGAGTACAAGAAAGTATCACATAACTAAGTGTCACAGAGTCACAGGTTTATGAGTCACAGTCAGGTGATATCACATGACTAAGTCACATGGGAACTGTGGGAAGATAGTACACAGACCATGTAGTAGTTGTATAAGTAGTATAGGAAATTTAATAGGAACTCCATCGAGTTCTCCTTGTTAACTCGGACTTGGAGGGTGATCAAGTCATCTAGGCTAAGTCACTACACTTTTCTTTCAATCATTACTGGTTGAGGTCAGAGCTTCAGTCCTAAGTCCATACCTTAACAATCTACCTACAAATCAAGAATTCATCTCTCATGGAAAAATGCTTTCTTTTGTGAACATTGGAATATCACCAAGTATTGCTAGTATTACATGGGAGTTAAGATGTTATTGAAGACAGGAATGTAATATACAGCTCAGTTAATCTGATTATCAAACTTCATCAAGCCTGTTCAACTGTCTAGCTATGGTAATAACAATATGTTTCATTAATCCACAAGATACACCGATCATAGTCTAGATACTGGGACCTTGACAGAGTATGTAAGTGTTTTTTGTCTTCTTGAAGAGTTAATTGTTGCCAGAACATTAGTAGCTTGAAATCCTCCTCATGGACTTCATGTACAATATGAGATTATTATCCAAAGAGCTCGAATATCATGATGTCCATCAATAAGGAGCAAGAACAAAGAATCAAACTCTCTGACTCTTATAAGATAGGATTGACAATGGGGACCTATAGGAGTAATTCATGTCAAGATAGACACTAAATAAATGTCAGAAAAAGTATAGAGAGAAAAAATATATATATGAGAATGTAAATTGAAGAGCAACATTTGTTGAGTTCTATATTAAGAAGAGCAAAATGGAACCATGTACATAAGAATATGTTTGTACATGTTTTCAAAAGAGATGTATTGTTTATAATAATAAAACACCCATACTTGGCATTGAATATATTATATGCTCAATACTATGACCTGCATATATGGTTCCTTTCTCTGCTGTCTCTCCTGTCTATCATGGTTATGCAGACTTAAGGAATTCTATGTTTGATGTTGTCCCTTGCCATCTGTTTGCCAACTAGTTCTGTTATCCACTTCCCCAAACATTTCTGATGATGTGTATTTGCCATTGGTGGCTGGTAACTTGAGTCCTTGGTATATCATATACTCATGAGGCTCAGCTGTTTCAATTAGTCCTGAGGTCAATGGATGTCCCTTCCTCTCTCTCCCTTCCAGTATCACCTTTCTTCTATTATGATTTAGATAGTACAAGCATTACAGAAGAGCAGTGGCAGTTAAACAACTTTTGGTTTGTGGATCAAGACAAGAATAATAGGTTGTGTTTTGAAGATGCAGAGTATAGCAGAAAGATGAGAAATTGATTCAGTTGGTCATACAAAAGAGGATGTCTTTGCTGCTCTCTGTAAGGACTTAGACTGAGACATGTTAGAACTACTTCTAGTCCAAGTTGACAAGAAGAACTCAATGGAGTTCTCATTTGATTATGGTATACTACTTATACACCTCCTGTGTTTACTTCTATTTATAAACTCCTGCACATCTCATGCGTCCACCAATTTCCTAATTAAAAGAAAAGAAAATGAAAATAAAAAAAGAAAATGAATAATGACTTAGCCGTTTTTGGCTGTGTCATAATACTACCCCCCCTCTCAAGATTCCTCATCCTGAGGATTTTTATAGTTCATAGTATGGGTTGCAAATATTCCCCATTTCATTGTCATTTTCTTCTGTCCACTCCTTGAGCCCTGAACTTTCCTGCTCAATTTCTTCTTCTTTCTCCTTTATTGTTTCCATAGTTCTTTGTCCTTTCATCCATCCTCCTTTCCATCATTTCCAATTTCTTTCCAGTCTTCCCCAATATTCCTCATCATATTGTTTGTCCAACTATCCAAATAGCTTTTTTGCTGTAAATTGTCCCAGCAGTTCTCCCCTTCTGAATGTTTCTTTTTCTTTTTCTTGTTGTCTTATATCTTCTATGTCTCATTGGTATTCCTTTTCGTACTCTTTGACTGCCTCTTTTGCATTTTCCAGATTTTCCCTTCCTTCCCAAGTATCTGATTCTACCATGAATCTCTTCCATTGTACCAGGTACTTATCTTTTCCTCGTATTCACTGTTTGTTCAGGATCCTCTCTACTTCCCACTCTTTTTCTCCCTTGATTATGACTGGAGCTGGTTGCTCCTTTCTCTGCCCTTCTACTTGCTCTACATATCTTCATATTCTACTGACATTAACTACTGAATGTATTTTTATTGTGCTAGGTAGTTCTAATTCCACTGCATTCGATAATATGATCTTCTTGATCTTGTAGGGGCCTACAAACCTCTCCGTCAGCTTTTCTGTCCTCCTTCCAACCATTTGGTATTTCAGATCCTTAGTACTTAGCATTACTAAGTCTTCTACTTTATACTCATCAACTTCTGCCCTCTTCTTATCTGCATATTTCTTCATTTCTTCTTGCGCTTTTCCTAGTGCTGCTTTTGCTTTTTCCTGAACCTCCTTCATTTTTATCATGAATTTCTCTGCTCCCTCATATTTTCCTTTCCTTCTTGTCTCAAACCCCATCCTAGGATCTTGTCCATAATTTGCCTT
>Ga0153944_1001129_pt1 | contig 11099 bp, 7 predicted proteins | sample TSNJ028MetaG_FD_104703 | JGI IMG/M metagenome (GOLD analysis project Ga0153944, IMG submission 104703) | Attine ant fungus gardens microbial communities from New Jersey, USA - TSNJ028 MetaG | ecosystem: Host-associated > Fungi > Mycelium > Unclassified | place: USA: New Jersey, Wharton State... | reverse complement strand
TTTACGGTATTTAGCGTTTTTCCATTTGATTAAATCTTTTAAAATGAATCGTTCCATAAGCACTATCCCCTTTTTAAATTATTGTTATTTCGTTATCATGCCAATTTATCACATTATTATACAAGATTTAGTGAAGTTAATCACATTTTTATTCTATAATATGTGTAAACACGTGTCAATTGCTTTCTTAAGCCAAGAAAAAATAATGGGACATCTTGTTGCATTTTGGAAAAGAATATGGTAAAGTCAGAATACAAAATCTTACAAGCAGTACAGATCTGTGCTGTGTTATCCAATGATCATAAAAAAGAATATGGGGTTTCAAAAGCCGGCAAGTTATTCTGGTACTCCTGTAGGTGTCAGAAGATTGAGGTACATTCAGACGGAATCAGCTTTTGAAGAGTGACCCCACGGAAAGTTCCTGCGGGCTTGTTTGCATAAAAAGAGATAGCTTGGGCGGGGGAATGGAGGAAATTATGTTTAGTAGTGTGTTATCGGCGGCTATTTATGGGGTGGAGGCGGTTCTTGTCCGGGTGGAGGCGGATGTGAGTGATGGGCTGCCTTGCTTTGCGATGGTTGGTTATGTGTCATCGCAGGTGAAGGAGGCTCAGGATCGTGTGCGGACGGCGCTTCGCAATACCAATTTGGCGTTGCCGCCAAAGCGGATTACTATTAATCTGGCACCCGCGGATTTGAGAAAAGATGGTTCGTGGTTTGATTTGCCGGTTGCTGCAGCTGTTTTGGGGGCTATGGGAAAGATTCCGGGAAATAGTATGGAAAATACTATGGTGGCGGGGGAATTGGGTTTAAATGGGGCAATACAGAGCGTGTCGGGGATTTTGCCGATGGTGTTGAAAGCAAAAGAAATTGGGTGTACGAAGTGCATCATTCCAAAAGGCAATGAGAATGAAGGGAAGGTGGTTGCGGGGATACAGATAATTGCAGTGGATTCTTTGAGTCAGTTTATCGCGTTTTGTAATATGAAAGAACCGCTTGCAACGGAGCCGGAGCTGCAGATAAACATTGAAACTTCCCAAGCTGATTATGATGTAGACTTTGCAGATGTGCATGGGCAGGAAGCGGTGAAGCGGGCTGCTTTGATCGCGGCGGCCGGATTTCATAATCTGCTGATGATCGGACCTCCGGGGACGGGGAAAACGATGATTGCTAAACGGATTCCAACAATATTACCGATGATGGCTCAACAGGAACAATTGGAAGTTACCAGGATATACAGTGTTGCGGGGCTGCTTCCGGAGGGGGCGGCCCTTCTGACCAGGCGGCCATTTCGAGCACCCCATCATACGATTTCCCCTCAGGCGCTGGCCGGAGGCGGGCGGGTTCCTCAGCCTGGAGAGGTGACACTGGCCCATCGTGGGGTTTTATTTTTAGATGAACTGCCGGAGATGGGCAAACGCAGTATGGAGGTTCTGCGTCAGCCCTTGGAAGAACGGGAGATTACGGTTTCGCGATTGTATGGAACGGCTAGATTTCCTGCCACTACGATGTTGGTTGGTGCAATGAACCCTTGCGCCTGTGGGTATTATCCTGATTTAAATAAATGCTGTTGTACACCTACATCTCTAAACTCTTATGCAGGTAAGATCAGCCAGCCTCTGCTTGACCGACTGGATCTGTGCGTGGAAGTTCCTGCCATTTCGTACCGGGATCTCCGGAAAAACAAAGAATCCCCCATGAATTCTCAGCAAATGCGTCAAGCTGTAGAAAAAGCCCTCGATATCCAAAAAGAGCGGTATCGGTCGTTAGATATTTGTTTTAATTCAGAGATTACAGGTGCTGATCTTAATGAATTTTGTGTTTTGGATGTCGGTGCGCAAAAGCTGCTGGAGCAGATTTTTGATAAGATGGGATTAAGTGCCAGAGCTTATCACAGAATTTTAAAAACGGCCAGAACAATTGCTGATCTGGCCGGAAGTGAGGTGATTCAGAAAGAGCATCTCAGTGAGGCGGTGTGTTACCGTAGTCCGGATAAAAATTTTTGGAGGATATAATGTGAAGGAAAACGTATACTATTATAGAAGAGAAGACAAACAGTATCCCAAACGGATGGAGCATTATAAAGGAATGCCGAAAAAGATTTATGTAAAAGGAATACTGCCCGATGAGCAGCTGCCGACGGCAGCAATTGTGGGAGCGCGGATGTGCAGTCCGTACGGGCGGCAGCAGGCGTATACCTATGCGAAGCTGTTGGCACGGCATGGAGTGCAGGTCATCAGCGGGATGGCTTTGGGAGTTGACAGTTATGCCCATGAAGGTGCGCTGGATGGGGGTGGAAAGACCTTTGCTGTGCTGGGGTGCGGCGTGGATATCTGCTATCCGGCACAAAATCGCAGTTTGTATGCAAGAATACAAAAGCAAGGGGGAATTCTTTCGGAGCTTGCATTAGGAACAAAGCCCTTGGCCCATCATTTTCCCATGCGTAACCGGATTATCAGCGCTTTGTCAGACTTGGTGCTGGTTGTTGAGGCGAAGGAAAAGAGTGGTTCTTTAATAACTGCTGATTTTGCGTTAGAGCAGGGGAAGACTGTATTAGCTTTGCCGGGGCGGGTGGATGATGAGCTCAGTAAGGGGTGTAACCGTCTGATCGCCCAGGGTGCAGGCGTTGCATATTCGGTAGAATCGGTACTGAATGAGCTGGATATGGAGTATATTTTAAAACGCGGAATCTGTAAAAAAAGCAAGATAAGTATTGCAACTGTAAAAGATTTGGTGTATAGTTGTGTAGATTTGACTCCGAGAGATTTACACACAATTATGGAAGAAGTGCCATATTCTGCTCAGGAGATCAGTAAGGCACTGTTAGAGTTACAGCTGGAGGGGAAGGTTTGGGAGCCTTTCAAAAACTATTATGTAAGATCTGAAGTTGAGGATTAGAGGAGGCTATTGTGGCGAAGTATCTAGTGATTGTAGAATCCCCCGCAAAAGTAAAAACAGTTAAAAAATTTCTGGGTTCCAATTATGAAGTGGCAGCATCTAATGGACATGTTAGGGATTTGCCCAAAAGTACTATGGGAATTGATATTGAGCATGATTATGAACCTAAATATATAACCATCAGGGGAAAGGGGGATCTCCTTGCCGGGCTGCGCAAATCAGTTAAAAAAGCAGACAAAGTATATCTGGCAACTGACCCCGACCGTGAGGGAGAAGCCATTTCCTGGCACTTGGCACATGCACTTAAATTAGAAGAAAAAAAGATGCGCAGAATTACCTTCAACGAGATTACCAAAGGCGCGATCAAAGAATCCATTAAGCATGCCCGGGACATTGATATGAATCTGGTGGATGCACAGCAGGCCAGAAGAATTCTGGACCGTATGGTGGGGTATCGGATCAGTCCTGTTTTGTGGGCCAAGATTAAAAGGGGTTTGAGTGCAGGACGTGTACAGTCTTCAACCCTTCGCATCATTGGTGACCGGGAAGATGAGATTAATGCATTCATTCCGGAAGAATACTGGACACTGGATGCTGAGTTTGCCATAAAAGGTGCGAAGAAGCCACTGATTGCTAAGTTCTATGGCAGTGAAAAGAAGAAAATCAACATCCGGACCAAAGAAGAATTAGATGAAATTTTAAATAATTTAGAAAATGCAGCCTATGCTGTTTCAGATATAAAAAAGAGTGAACGGATTAAAAAGGCTCCGTTGCCTTTTATCACCAGTACATTACAGCAGGAAGCATCCAAAGCACTGAATTTTTCAACTCAGAAAACAATGCGCCTGGCCCAGCAGTTATATGAAGGAATTGATATCAAAGGAAATGGAACGGTTGGTTTGATCACTTATCTGCGTACTGATTCCACCAGAATATCTGAAGAAGCAAAAGCAGCAGCAGCAGCGTATATTGAGAATCAGTATGGAGCAGATTACCTGCCGAAAGACAATCAGCAGTCGAAAGAGGGGAAGCGGGGGCAAGATGCCCATGAAGCGATTCGTCCAACTGATATCACAAGGTTGCCGGCGGTGATCAAGGATTCACTTTCCCGTGATCAGTTCCGTTTATATCAGCTTATCTGGAAACGATTTGTGGCCAGTGGCATGAGCAATGCTGTGTATGAAACTACATCAGTGAAGATTAAGGGTGGTGATTACTACTTTACGGTAGCAGCATCCCGGGTTAAATTTGATGGTTTTATGTCTGTTTATGTTCAAAGTGATGAAGAAAAAGAAGAAAATGTTACGATGGTCAAGGGCATCGATAAAGATACAAAGATTACTTTTGAAAAATTTGACAGCCAGCAGCACTTTACGCAGCCGCCGGCGCACTATACGGAGGCTTCGCTTGTTAAGGTGATGGAAGAACTGGGAATCGGACGTCCAAGTACGTATGCTCCGACGATCACCACATTATTAGCCAGGAGATATTTAGCTAAGGAAAATAAAAATTTATATATTACTGAGTTGGGCGAAGTAGTCAACAATATGATGAAGCAGGCATTTCCCAGCATTGTTGATGTGAATTTTACAGCGAATATGGAAGGGCTGCTGGATCGAGTGGAAGATGGCAGCGTAAAATGGAAAACTGTCATCCGCAATTTTTATCCGGACTTGAATGAGGCAGTGGAAGTTGCTGAAAAAGAGCTGGAAGAGGTTAAGATTGAAGATGAAGTTACCGATGTGATCTGTGATGTCTGCGGACGCAATATGGTAATTAAGTATGGACCCCATGGAAGATTCCTGGCTTGCCCGGGATTCCCCGAATGCCGTAATACGAAGCCTTATCTGGAAAAAATAGGCGTAGCTTGTCCAAAATGTGAAAAGGATATCGTGCTCCGAAAGACTAAGAAGGGCCGTAAGTATTATGGATGTGAAGACCATCCGGAATGTGATTTTATGAGCTGGCAGCGGCCATCAGATCAGAAGTGTCCTGACTGTGGGGGATATATGCTTGAAAAGGGAAACAAATTAGTATGTGCCGATGCGCAATGTGGATATGTAGCGAAAAAATAGAAATATTTAAAATTGTTCCCTTGAGAGAGATGAAAAGTAAGCATCTTCTCAAGGGAGTTTTTTCTATCGTTACCACCATCTGTAAAAACAAAGATGGAATTGTCAGACTATAAAAAGAAAAGAATAAAAAGAAAAGAAATATAATTGAATGTGTGTGTAATTTGTGATAAAATATAATAACGATTAAATTGAAATGAAAGGAGAAAAAATGAGTGTACAGTTACTAGATAAAACAAGAAAGATTAATAAGCTCTTGCATAACAATAATTCAACCAAGGTGGTATTCAATGATATTTGCCAGGTGATGGTGGAGACTTCTGCTTCTAATGTTCTTGTGATAAGTAAAAAAGGCAAGGTTCTTGGGATTGGGGTATGCCTGGGAGTGGAAGAGATTAAAGAATTGATTCATGATAAGGTTGGAGGATATGTGGATCCGCTTTTGAATGATCGGTTTTTGAGTGTGTTGTCTACGAAAGAGAATGTTAATTTAGCGACGCTGGGTTTTGTTGGGGAAGGTATTAGCAGTTATCAGGCTATTATCAGTCCGATTGATATTGCAGGGGAGCGTCTTGGAACAGTTTTTATGTATCGTTATGATTCTTCTTATGATATTGAGGACATTATTGTAAGCGAATATGGAACAACTGTGGTTGGGCTGGAGATGATGCGTTCGGTTAATGAGGAGAATGCAGAGGAAGAGAGAAAGGTGCAGGTGGTGAAATCTGCATTTAATACGCTTTCGTTTTCGGAGATGGAGGCGATTGTCCATATTTTTGATGAATTGGATGGGGAAGAAGGGATTTTAGTGGCGAGTAAGATTGCAGATCGTGTTGGGATTACGCGGTCGGTGATTGTGAATGCGCTGCGGAAGTTTGAGAGTGCTGGAGTGATCGAGTCTCGGTCTAGTGGGATGAAGGGGACTTATATTAAGGTGTTGAATGATGTTTTGTTTGATGAGTTGAAGGAGTTGCGGCAGAGGAAGGCGTAGGATTGCGTAGGACGGAAGGGGATGAGGACGCCGGCAGCAGCAGGGCGGTTCGTTCATCTTTGGAAGTCCGGAGCCTTTCGCTGGAATTTTCTAACACAAACAGAGTCGAAATTTACAGAATCATCCATATGTCATCCGTATTCTGGATGAATACGAATGCCAGATGGATTTGAAATGTGTTTTGGTAAACACATTTCATCTGCAAATTTCGACTCTGTTTGTGTAAGAAAATGCACAGCTTATGCTATGGCCTTCCAAAGATGAACGAACCGCCCTGCTGCTGCCGGCGTCCTCATCCCCTTCCTGGGAGTTCAAGGAGGTAGGTTGAATGAGAAGTGGGGTGGTAGGGTAGAATGATAAGTGGGGTGGGAGGATGGTATGAGTAGGTTCGAAAACCAATATTTGCCAAGTGTCATTCTGAGCGCAGCGAAGAATCTTATACACTAAAAGTTTACGAATTTCCAGAGGTAAGATTCTTCGCTTACGCTCAGAATGACAGTGATAATGCGGCTTCGGAGTTTCCGAACCTGCTCTGGTATGAGAAGTGAGGTGGGAGGATGGTATGAGAAGTGGGGTGGGAGGATAGAATGAGAAGTGGGGGGTAGGGTGAATGATAAAGTGGTAATTTGAGGATAGAAAAGTTGATAATTGAGAAAAAGAGAGTAAGAGAGAGAATAAATGAGAGAATGTGAGTATATAATTTAAAATGTGGCGGTGAGTGAATTTGCTAAATTGCGTTGGGTTAACTAATATAGTTTTATCGAGTAGCACTCGAAGCAAGCGAGTGCTAACAAAGAAAGAATTCATAATAAAGGAGGCAACATAAATGAAGTTAGTACCATTGGCAGACAGAGTGATTTTGAAACAGTTGGTGGCAGAAGAGACGACTGCATCTGGGATTGTTTTACCGGGACAGGCACAGGAGAAGCCGCAGATGGCGGAAGTGATCGCAGTAGGACCAGGGACGGAAGAAGTTAAGATGGAATTGCAGGCTAATGATAAGGTTGTATTTTCTAAATATGCAGGAACGGAAGTTAAGATTGATGGTGAAGAGCTGATCATTATTAAGCAGCAGGATGTTTTGGCGGTAGTTAAATAATAGTTACATTTCACAGAGTGAACAGATGGTGGCGGGACTTTTGTCCCAAGCTCCTAGGGTTGAACTGTAACGATACTTGAGTGATATAAGGAGGAAATTAGAATTATGGCAAAGGCAATTAAATATGGAGCAGATGCAAGAGCAGCACTGGAGAGCGGTGTGAATCAGTTAGCGAATACTGTTAGAGTTACTTTAGGACCGAAAGGTAGAAATGTTGTATTGGATAAGTCTTTTGGTAGTCCGTTGATTACCAATGATGGTGTTACGATTGCGAAAGAGATTGAGCTGGAAGATGGATTTGAGAATATGGGAGCGCAGTTGATTCGTGAAGTTGCATCTAAGACAAATGATGTGGCTGGTGATGGTACCACGACTGCTACTGTGTTGGCACAGGCTATGGTTACCGAAGGTATAAAGAACCTGGCGGCGGGAGCTAATCCGATTGTGCTGAGAAAAGGTATGAAGAAAGCAACTGAGAAGGCAGTGGAAGTTCTTGCTTCTATGAGCAAGGCGGTTGATGGTAAGAAGCAGATTGCCCGAGTTGCGGCTGTTTCTTCGGATGATGAAAATGTTGGGGATCTGGTAGCGGATGCTATGGAGAAGGTTTCTAACGATGGAGTTATTACCATTGAAGAGTCTAAGACGATGCAGACTGAGTTGGATTTGGTTGAAGGTATGCAGTTTGACAGAGGTTATCTGTCTGCATATATGGCAACTGATATGGATAAGATGGAAGCAAATCTGGAAAATCCATATATCCTGATTACTGATAAGAAGATTACTAATATTCAGGATATTCTGCCGATTTTAGAGCAGATTGTAAAATCAGGTTCTAAACTGCTGATTATTGCTGAAGATATTGAAGGGGAAGCACTGACTACCCTGATTTTGAATAAGTTAAGAGGAACTTTTGCGGTTGCAGCTGTTAAGGCACCGGGATATGGTGACAGAAGAAAGGCTATGCTTGAGGATATTGCGATTTTGACAGGCGGTCAAGTGATTTCTGAAGAAGTGGGAATGGATATTAAGGAAGCTACTTTGGATATGCTTGGCAGAGCAAAATCTGTGAAGGTTCAGAAAGAAAATACCATTATCGTTGATGGTGCCGGAGACAAGAACGGGATTGAATCCAGAGTTAACCAGATCAAGAATGAGATGGAGACGACAACTTCTTCTTTCGATAAAGAAAAACTGCAGGAAAGATTGGCTAAATTAGCTGGCGGTGTTGCTGTTATCCGTGTTGGTGCAGCTACTGAAACAGAGATGAAAGAAGCCAAACTGCGTATGGAAGATGCTCTGGCAGCAACTAAAGCAGCAGTTGAAGAAGGAATTATCGCAGGTGGCGGATCTGCATATGTGCACGCAGCGAAGGAAGTGGCTGCTTTAGTGGATGAACTGGATGGAGATGAAAAGACGGGTGTTAGAATCATCTTAAAGGCTTTAGAATCGCCGCTGTATTACATTGCACAAAATGCAGGCCTGGATGGATCTGTTATTGTTAACAAAGTAAAAGAAGCTAAAGTTGGTATGGGATTTGACGCATATAATGAGGCTTATGTTGACATGGTAAAAGAGGGGATTCTGGATCCGGTTAAGGTTACCAGAAGTGCGCTTCAGAATGCAACCAGTGTAGCAGCTACCTTGCTTACAACAGAATCAGTTGTTTCAATTATTAAAGAGGATATTCCTCCGATGCCAGCAGGTGCCGGCGGCGGAATGGGAATGATGTAAATTTAGAATGACTTATGATCAGGGAGGAAAGAATTATCTTTCGTCCCTGATTTCTATGTAAAAGAATTTGCTGAAATGGCTGTTACAGTTCAGCCTTATGCCGTCCCGCGAGGTATTTTTTGTGAGTGAAGCAAAGCGGAAGTCACAGAAAATCCGAGGATTGCCAGCGCGAAATTATGCAGAATGCATAAGTTCTGTGCATCGCGAAGCGTGTTACTGTTCACAGCCCTATGGGCTGTGAACAGTAACGTCGGATGCCAATTGACAGAGGGGTCGTTTTTTGTTACACTTGTGAACAAAACAATGAACGAAGTAGGGTACTCTCGGAAACTCACTGTATGCGAATTTGTGAGATGATTTTTTGTCAGATGTGCACAAATTTATGAGGCGTACGTGTAGAGCGTACATTGATTAAATTTGTGTACATCTGGCGGAATATCAGCCACAAAGACGTATGCAGTGAGTTTCCGAGAGTGCTCAAGTAAGAAACGGAGGAAATATAATGGGAACAATAATTGGAGAAGGAATTACTTTTGATGACGTACTTTTAGTACCATCTTATTCAGAAGTGACTCCCAATCAGATCGACTTATCGACCAATCTGACAAAAAAAGTAAAACTTAATATTCCGATGATGAGTGCCGGCATGGATACTGTTACTGAGCACAGAATGGCGATTGCGATGGCACGCCAGGGAGGAATCGGTATCATTCATAAAAATATGTCCATTGAAGAGCAGGCAGAAGAAGTTGACAAAGTAAAACGATCAGAAAACGGTGTAATTACGGACCCATTTTTCCTTTCACCTAACAATACATTAGAAGATGCCAATGACTTGATGTCCAAGTTTAGGATATCCGGTGTACCGATTACAGAAGGTCGAAAGCTGGTTGGTATCATTACAAACCGTGACCTGAAATTCGAAGAAGATTTTTCAAAGAAGATTAAGGAAAGTATGACTTCCAAAAACTTGATCACAGCAAAAGAAGGAATTACGTTAGAAGAAGCAAAGCGTATTCTGGCAAAGGCTCGTATAGAAAAGCTTCCGATCGTAGATGATGATTTTAACCTGAAAGGTTTGATTACCATCAAAGATATCGAGAAGCAGATCAAATATCCGCTTTCTGCAAAGGACGAGCAAGGAAGATTGTTATGTGGTGCGGCAGTGGGAATTACGGCGAATATGATGGAACGCGTTGATGCCTTAGTTAAGGCTCGCGTTGATGTGATTGTAATTGACTCTGCCCATGGTCATTCGAAGAATATCATGGAGGCAGTTCGTGAGATTAAGGCAGTATATCCCGAATTACAGATAATAGCCGGTAATGTTGCTACAAAAGAGGCAACCAAGGCTTTAATTGAAGCAGGTGTGGATGGGGTAAAAGTAGGAATCGGACCAGGTTCCATCTGTACAACTCGTGTGGTTGCAGGTATCGGTGTACCGCAGATTTCAGCAGTTATGGGTGCCTATGAGGCAGCAAAAGAATATGGTGTTCCGATTATTGCTGATGGTGGAATTAAGTATTCCGGTGATATGACAAAAGCCATTGCAGCAGGAGCCAACATCTGCATGATGGGAAGTATTTTTGCCGGCTGTGATGAAAGTCCGGGAGACTTTGAGTTATATCAGGGAAGAAAATATAAAGTGTATCGCGGAATGGGCTCTGTTGCGGCAATGGAAAACGGCAGTAAAGACCGTTACTTCCAAAATGATGCGAAAAAACTTGTTCCGGAAGGCGTGGAAGGACGTGTTGCTTATAAAGGACATGTGGAAGACACCGTATTCCAACTGATCGGTGGACTACGTTCCGGTATGGGGTATTGTGGAGCTAAGGACATTCCGACCTTGATTGAAACAGGAAAATTCATGAAGATATCCGCTGCATCACTGAAAGAGTCACACCCACACGATATTCATATTACAAAAGAGGCACCAAACTATAGTATTGATGAATAAATGATCAAGGGAGATGACGGTGATAGCAGAAGTTCTGTTATCAGCGTTGTCTTTTTACAATCATCACTGTATTTTCTGCACGGCTATACGGTCCGAGGAGCAAGAAAAACAAGAAGTTGCTTGACAGTGTGGCTAAAGCGGTGGAGGAGTCAACGAATGATACGAGCACATAAAATCCGGCTTGAGCCTAATAACTTACAAGCAACATACTTCGCTAAAGCGTGTGGTGTCGCAAGGTTTGCATATAATTGGGCGTTGGCGAAAGCAAAAGAACAATATGAACAAGATAACACTTCTAAATTCAATGAAGCCGCATTGCGTAAAGAATTGAACGCTGTAAAACGTGAACAATTT
>Ga0153944_1001120_pt1 | contig 11137 bp, 9 predicted proteins | sample TSNJ028MetaG_FD_104703 | JGI IMG/M metagenome (GOLD analysis project Ga0153944, IMG submission 104703) | Attine ant fungus gardens microbial communities from New Jersey, USA - TSNJ028 MetaG | ecosystem: Host-associated > Fungi > Mycelium > Unclassified | place: USA: New Jersey, Wharton State... | reverse complement strand
TTTGTCATTAGTTCGGGTTCTATGTCATGTTTATTGGCAATGTCAAAAATTTCTTGTACTATATCTTCATGGAACATGGGTGTTTTATAAGTGTCCCATGGAAGTCTTTCACCTTTAATTTCATAATATATGTCAACTAAATGTCTTCGATTTAAATCCCCATCATTATCCCACATTTTATCAATGGACTTTAGTTCTTTAATTGTAATAAGTTTTAGTCCTGTGCTTACCTCTAATGCCAAAATGCGACGAAGTATCTCTCTTCTGGCAGCAAGCGTAAAAGGACCAAATCCGATTTCACCATTTCCTTTTTTGTAAACTGCTCCATTACGACGTTTTGTATCACGGTAATTAGAGTCTTGCCGGATGCTGACAAGCCAATTGCGGAACTCTCGTAATTTCACTAATGTTTCCCATCCTTCGACCTTCTTACTGATAAAATTTTGCAAAGACTTATCTTCCTTTACTAATGTGCAACACCAGCAGCCAAAACGAGAATTCCCGGTTATAGGTATTTTTCTTTCATCTACTTCGCCTAATACACTTTGCTCTTCAGAAAGAGTTTCACCTTGATAAAGCGCAAAAAGACTTTTCATGCTTGTTTGCCAAGGACTTAAAGCATCATCTCGTAGAAGGTATTCCCAAACCAAGGTATTTTCTATTTCGGTAAGTGGATTATAGACATAAGCATTTTCTATATTGTTGTGCCTATTTAATAGATATCCTTCAATTTTTTTTGCTGCAATGCTACGTGACCGAGCGATACTTTCAGCCTTTCTAACACCAAGCAAAATAATGATTTCGCCATTTTCTTTTATTCGATTCCGAACGAAGTCGTTCATTGGGTTTATTTTTAATCGCTCAGTGCACCAACGAAATCCAGGAGGTTCTGGAGTAGGATAACCAAGTCCAATAACTCGCGACCAGAAAGTTTGGTGGTCTTCAGGGTAAATAATATGTGCTTCAATATTAAGGTTATGTTTTTGGGAAGCATTATTTATGTTATTGGAGGAGGTGTGCATATAGTCTTTAACGATAGGATTCTCCACCATTGTGTCAGAAGTGACAATGTACACTTTTTTTGTCCGTTCATAGGGGGCAAGTCGTGCTATAGCTTGAAATACTAAAGATACTAACAAAGTGGAATCTTTACCACCGCTGTATCCAATTAGCCAAGGACGATTATCATGACGATAAACCCGCATCATTTCTTGAATTATTTCTTCAAAAACGTCAAATTTTGATGTATTCATAATTGCTCTTTCTCCCGTGCAAGCTCACTCTTTTCGATTTTCATACCGAGGAGCCGTTTTATCTGTACATAGGTAAGGAATATACCTTTTTCATTTCTATTAATACGACCAGAATTTGTAATAGCACGTTCTTTCCAGGAATCGAGGTTACTACGCGTCCAATCAATATTAGATAAACCTGTAAGACAGGAATGCAAATCGTATCTCCCGTTTGTGAATATATAATGACCCAATCGGCCTAGTGCATGAATTGTAACACCTTGGGATGAAATATAGTTTTCTCTTAAAGCCTTTTTACTTAATTCTCCGTTGTCCATCTCATTCCACTCACGCATATGTAAAGCAACATTTTCCCAGAATGATAAAACAAATTGACGTGCGTCTTCTTCAACCGGAAGTGTCTTTAAAATGCGACGATTTGCATCGTAAAGGGTATTTAGAGTAAAGAAGTTTGAGGAAAATTTACCAAGGTTATCTTTTTCTTTATCGGTATACTTTCTAAAGAATGGAATTTGATCAACAACCTGTTTTGTTAAAAGCGCAATTGGTTCGTTAAATTCATATAATGTATTCAATGATTTTGATGCATTGACAGCATGCTTATTGAGGTCGGCAAACATTTGCTGACTACGTGCCAATCCTTTGTCACGATACAGAACAATAGCGATAGTTTCATCTTTTAAGCTAGGATCTTGCTCTATGGCATTGATGATAGCGGCTTTCCTATGTTGACCATCATTAATAAGAAAGTTAGCATTCATATCAATTTCAATTTCTCCAATATTGGTTCCTTCAAATGAAACAAATTGTATATTCCCATCTACAGATGCTGCTAATGCCGAGAATACATATGAGTCACGATTATTTAAGATATAGTTGCTTATATCTGGAATCCGTGATTCATTCAACCTACGCTGTGCGCGGAACTCAGGCAATACGTCGGAAGTATTATCAATAAATATTTTAGATAAAACACCTAATGGAACCATGCATACGAAATATTCACCAGTTGCTTGTAGCCCTTTCATTGCTGAGAATTTGTATAGCATATTGATACTCCTTATTGATTTTTAGATATATACTTACGTGTATACGTAAGTATATATCTTTTCTCATGGATAGTCAACCCTAAAATATGTAGAAGTGTTGCAGCAAAATGAGTTTTACTTAACTGTTTCTTTAGAATTATTATTATTTTACATAGTGTTATCATCCATTATTGTCTAGCTTCTGGTCTGGAAAGATCAATCTCTTAGTGGATTATTGCGCTAAATTACGTGAATATAGTGCTTCAGGTATCTGATACAAGCCTTGTCTGAATAGAACGAATCTGGTATAAGTCAGAGCCATCTGTGAAATATCCTTCCATACGTCTATCTTTACGTACCCATTTCATGCACGTATCGTATGGTGTAGAAGTCCATAAAATGCACCCCGGCAAGGCCAGCATATAAAAATACACTCGTGGGCAACTGGGCGGTTTCCGAGTGTATTCGTCTGCTTTGCATCCTAATGTGCCCCAATGCATCGGTTCTTAAAAATACACAGAAGTTCACAAAATACACTCTGTGACAGCCACCGGCGACGGTCTTTTACACCAGCGATTCCGCTGGAATATGAGGGAAAAACGAGCGGTCTCTCCGCTTACGCTACGAAAGTCGCAAATTCAGCCAAAGGGCATAAGTGCGGGTGCCAACTTGTACCAAGTTGCTCGGCATAGCCGAGACCCGTGCCACGTCTTCGCCGTGTCAATTTTCTCCGCTGTATGCGTCGAAAATCCCTTACTGCGTCGCTTATGCTCCTTGCCCTCAAACCGTCCACCGGACGCTTTTCAGGTGCCCTAACGCATCATAATGCTTAACGAAAAATGGAACCACATACTGCCAAAATTACATCGCACCGACACTCGCCTTAAGGCTCCCTTTCGGTGGGCAGTATGCACTCCAAGAAGTGCAAATCGCTGCGCTTAAATTCTCACAGCAAAATGCTAATCCACCAGAACTATGAACGAAAATTAAATTTCTCCGTCCTCTTCTTCCAGCAAATAATTGTCACCTCGTGTCAGACCCAGCAATGAATCAAAACCTGATGTAATGACACTCTCCAAACCCTGTACATTGGATGAAAGCGTAGTAACCACATCTATTAGCTGGTTTAAACGCTGCTGCTCTAATGTCAGTAAATCATAATCACCATTTTTAAACTTAATAGACCGTTGAATTGCTTCTGTTATCCACTCATTAATAGATACTTCGTCCTTTGCGGCCCAATATGTAAGTTGCTGATATTCATCATCAGTCAATCGAACTTGTACTTTCTTACGCGGATCTCCAACTCTATCTGCCATAATTTCACCTCTTTCATATTATGTTCCTGCCATAATATTACCAAAGTTTTTGTGATATGCATAGCTGGTTTTCGAAAAATTGGATATACATGTTTTAATTTACAGCTTTACAGATGTTCACTTTACGGCTCTCTAACTGTATAAACCTGCATTCTAAGAAAAAAGCAATCACGAAGATTGCCGGGTGGAATAAAGAAGTTGGAAATCACAGACAAAAAGGAGGAAATCATGGGATATTTAGAAGAAACACTTAAACGCTCCAATTTACAATCTCTAAGGGAGTACCTTCTCTGCGGAGTAAGCGACGATAATTATTCTCCCAAAAGCTATGAGATACGTTTAAATAAGGCTTATGAGAAGTGGGACAAAGTTATGGCAGAGTGTAGTTCAGAGGAAAAGCGCACAAAAATAGAATTTGCTTTTCAGGAAATCTTAGGGGAGCATATGCACGTCTACATGGAAATAGGGATTCAGTCAGGGTTCCGGTTGGCTAGAGAAATAGAACGGCGTGATGAAGAGGATTCCATTAACACAGCGTATAAAGAAATGTATTCTTCTCTTTTTCAGGATACCACAAAAGTAATTCGAGATTTACAGATGGCGCAGAAAGCAGCCGAAGAGATATATCTTTCTTTCAAAGAGAGTTCAGCATCCCTTCTATACAAGAATGGGGAATGATAATGGAATGAAACCTAAAGCCCCAAGAATAAAAAAACAGGGATATTCCAATCGTACGGATATCCCTTGAATGTCTCTTGCTTATTTATCACAATGTTTATTTAAGGATACTTTGACCGATTTAATGACATCAGTCAAAACATACATATCGTGCAGCGAACATGAATTGAGAATACCAACAATTTCATCTGTTATCGCTGTTCGGTTTATCTGTGGCTTATCAAAGATCAATTCATCAGTTGGCACAGCTAATTCTTGGGCAATATTCACAAGGACAGGCAGGCTCAATTTAGTGCTTCCGGTCTCAATGTGACTAATATGTACTGAGGATATTCCAACTTTCTCTGCCAGCATTTCTTGTGTAAGGTTGTACGCTTTACGATATTTCTTGATTCGCTGTCCGATTTTAAAATAATCTAATTCCATTGCCTCACCGCCTATACAGTTTATTTTTTATATTATTGTATAGGAAAACAACTTGTGATAAAATAAACTGTATAGGCTAAAAACCGTCCATGAAATAGATGGAATACAAGAGATTGAGAAATATTCAATAATTTTATAAAATTTTTTAAGTAGATAAAACTTTTTTGCGATTTATGTTGTCTTAGCTGTGTAAGTGAGGTGAGAATAGTGAAAAAAGCAAGTTTTATTCAATGGTTTATTCGTCTGATAAAGCGAGATATGAAGGAATATGAGGAGGATGAAAGAAAGAAACAAAAAACATACGATGCTATACAGAGCAGATTAAAAGATTAAGACAAAAAAGAAACAGAGGTGGGGAAATGGATTACGCAGAAGCGGTCAGACTTGCGAAAGCAGGTGATGAAAAAGGATTTAATTTTTTATATGGGGAAACATACAAGAGCAAATATTATTTAGCGCTTCAATATATGAAAAATAAAGAGGCGGCAGAAGATGTGATGCAAGAGGCGTACATGAGGGCATTTGCAAAACTGGATATGTTGGAACAACCGGAAGCATTTCCGGGGTGGTTTGGGAGGATTGTAGGTAATACGGCAAAAAATATGCTGAAAAAGAACAACCCGATGTTGTTCTCTGATGTTGCAGTGGATGATGAGGACAATAACTTTGAGTATCAGATAGAAGATGATAATGTAGATCATCAACCGGAAATTGCCTACACAAGGCAGGAAACGCAGGAACTTGTGCATGAGTTGATGGATACACTCTCCGAGGAGCAAAGGATGTGTATCCTGATGTTTCACATTGAGGGAGCATCCATCAAAGAAATTGCATCTGTATTGGATTGTTCCGAGAATACGGTTAAATCCCGGTTGAAATACGGAAGAGATAACTTAAAAGTCAAAGCAGAGGAATTGCAGAAGAAAGGTCACAAACTGTACAGCATTGCTCCACTTCCATTGCTGCTCTATCTGCTTCGGTCAGAAGAAGCATATCTGTCAGTCGATGGAACACTTGCAGCAGCAGGAGAACGCATGGCAGAGCAGATATTCCGTTTATCTGCAACAACGAAAGATACAGGCGTGTCTGCTGGAGTACAGGAAACAGCAGAAAACGGTGTAAAAACAGCGGTGAGAAGTGGATTCTTACATACCACGGCTGGAAAGGTAACAGCGGTTGTAGTTGGGCTTTGTGTTGTCGGTGGGGCAATATTCTATGGAGTATCACAGATGGATTCCAAAGACCAAAAGCCGGAAACAGAAATTGTAAATGAACAAGAGGATACAGTGACAGAAGAGTCATATCCGTCGCAGGAGGAAAGCGAGACTGAACAGGATACAAGCCTAGAGGATGGGTGGAAAGCAGCATACGCAGAAGTGATTCAGAACGCACCGAATCAGACCTACAGCGCTGAAGATCTGGTTGTAGTACAGCCCGAAATAAACTATTTGTTGCTTGATATGGATGGAGATTCCATACCGGAACTTATAGTCACGGCAGCGTCGGGAGTGGATGGAGGTGAAGGTACTCTTTCATTCCGTAATTCAGTGGTATTTATATACTCTTATAGTGAGGATGCGGGTGCGCAATTGAAGGAAGAATACGTATATTACATGCCGGGATTTTTAAGAGATGAAAATAATAATCTGATTATTTCTTCAATAGACGCCTTTAACGGACAAGCCACGTATTATTCGGTAAGAATGGAAAACGGCAGTCTGTATGAGGAAGAAATCTACAATGAACAATTCCCTGAACTTGATTATGCTTCAACATTTAATCAGGAACATGGTTTTGTGGCATTAGAATACAGCGGGGCTGATGACTTAACCCTGATTCTGGGAGATGAAGCCGCCACGACTGAGGGTGGCGGTGAAGCCGATGCAGAGAAAAAAGCATTTGCAGGTACTTATAAAAATAGTGTTGGGGATAGCGAGGCGATAACAATAACTGAAGATGAAGAGCTAATAGTTACACATCGAAATAGTGAATATAATGTAGATATAAACAATAAACAAGGTGATGGTTCTATTATAGTTTGCCGTATCAGGAATGATTTAGGTGATACCGCCTTATGTGTATATATATATATCCGGTTGGCATTGAACTCTCTGCTTATGACCATGATACCGGTACTTCTAAAACAACAGATAAAAATAAAGTCAGACTGTTTTTTACATATCAGGATGTACCGGATATAAAGTCTAATGTTTACTATAAGGTGGATTAAAATAAAAAAATCACTAATTTTATAAAACTTTTTTCGGATTTGCATTGTCTAGGCTGTGTATTAAGAAGAAAATAAGGTAGAACGTAAAGGGGAAAAGAGGATATGGAGAGAGCAGCTTTATTGAAAGGCTTGCAGGAAGCTCAAGGATTGATGAATCAAATTGTACACTTACAGAATCAACTTGGTGAAACACAAACACACTTCAAGGCAGAATTGAAACATCGTAAGCCTATGAACAAGGTTATCCCTTATGTGTTATGTATAATAGCGTGCTTTTCAATTATCACCAGTAAATTGGTTACAATGACATTAGGATTGGCTATTGTTCTTGTGCTCCAGCCACTTGTTGGAGGGGATGCCAATGCAATTATGATACTCAATGTCATTAACGGTTTCGTCAGTATTGTATTAGGCATCATCATAGGCAGACAGGTTAGAAAATTTTTTGTAAAAAGAACAGAAAGAGAAAATTTAAAAACTGATCAAAAGAATAATGAAATCAAAGAATATAATAGACAGGTGACTGCCCATATTGAACAGCAAAAGCAGAAAATTTATGAAGTTCAAAGAAGATATGCGCAAGAGGTTTTATCTTGGTATCCGCAGGATTATTGTACGTTGGATGCAGTAGAGTTTTTTATAAGCGTTGTGACTAACTATCGAGCAGGAAATATTCAAGAAATGGTAAATCTATACGAAGACCATTTACATAAATGCAGAATGGAAGAGGGGCAGCAACAACTGTTAAAGCAGCAAAAACTTAATAATATCTTGCAGGTTGGTAGTATTATGATGCAGGGAGCAACCATTGGGGCAATCAATAGAAATACAGATGCGGCAAATAACCCGCAATATGTTAAAGACTGGAGAAAACAGCAAAGCAGAAAGACATGGTAAGACATTTTAAATACAGAAAAAATTGATAGCAAAAAGGAGAAGACTATGAATAAAAAATTATTAATTACACTTGCTTCATTTATAGGAATCATTTCCACTTTTATGCCTTGGTTCAGTTTTATGGGGTACAGTCTGAATGCGATTAGTGAAGAGTTTAGCGATGGGTATTTTTTTGGTGTACTATTTGCAGTGATTCTTTTAATTTCGTTGTTCCAACCATTGCAGGAAAAATTAGGGGAGAAGAAAGATAACATCACTATTATAGTTGCTGTAATTATACTGATTTTTTCTATAGCAGAAATCATAACTAATAAAGAGATGCTTGATTATGGAGCATCTTTGGGAATCGGCATTTATGTTTCTATCCTATCATCAGGGTTTATTGCTATTTATACAATCTATTTAAAGAAAAGTTCAGATAGCAATTCAGAATTGAAATTTGATAAGGGAAAAATGATGGATATAACACAAAAAAGTGTTGGTGTAGCTAAAGCTATTACAAAGGTGGCTGGAAAGGCTACCAAATCAGCTATAGGCGAAGTGAAAAAAGAGTTGCAAGAGAAAGAATCACAAAAGAAAAAAGAGGATGAAGATAGAGTACAGGAATAAAAATACATAGGTCATAGGTGTTAATAAAACAAAACAACAGGCTTTAGCTTTATGACGTCAAGAAAGTGGATATGAAAGTACGGAAAAATCAGTAAAAATTGAATGTAACTATAAAAGGAGAACAGAAAAATGGGAAAAAGAAAACATATTTTTGACCTCATTTCTTTGGTCATTACGAAAGGGGTACGTGTATTACAAACGAGTAGCATTATGTTCGGCTTGGCATTCGCAATGATACTGCTTTTGGGTAATGCCAAGGTGGTACATGCCGCAGAAGTGGTAAATGGAGAAGGCTGGACTTTGGATGATTCAGGCACACTTACAATTTTATATGATATTCCACTTAATATGGAGACCCGTTCCTTTGAATGGGTACCGTATGCAGGTCAGATAAAAGAAGTGATTGCGTCAGAGGGTGTGACGGAAATACCAACTAGTGCGTTTGCTTCCACCTCTGTGCAGTATAACAGCCTGCAAAAATTAACTTTGTCATCGACAGTAAAAAAGATTGGTAACTCGGCTTTTTATCAAACTGCAAGACTTGCCGAAATCAATTTAAATGAAGGGCTTACGGAGATAGGGCAATCAGCATTTGCAGGATCATGTATCACGGAGATAAAACTTCCTTCCACATTGACGGAAATTGGTGGAGATGCATTTACATGTTGTGACAGGCTTACATCCATTACAATTCCTTCTAATGTAAAATACCTTTACAATGCGACGTTTTTTGATTGTACGAGTCTCACAGATGTAACGATAGAAGAAGGAATGGAATCAATCGGTAAAAGTATTTTTGGAGGTTGTACAAATTTAAAATATGTAACTATTCCCAAGTCTGTTACGGAAATATTTCCGACTGCATTTCAGACACAAGGATTATGTATTATCGGATACCCGGGCACTACTGCGGAGGACTTTACAAAGACAGAATATGCAAAAAATAGGGGTATTACTTTTCAGGCCATCGAAGGAATTGCCTATGAAATCATCTATGAATTAAATAAGGGAACAAATAATAGCAAAAACCCTGACAGATATACGGGCGAAACAGCAATTACATTATATGAGCCAACCAGAACAGGATATACCTTCGAGGGCTGGTACACGGACGGCAGTTTCAAAAATAAGGTTTCCAAAATACCCAAAGGAACAACAGGGAATGTAACGTTATATGCCAAATGGACGAACAAATATACCGTGACCTTTAATGTGAAGGGGGGCAAGGCGTTAAGCAAATCCAATCAGACAAAAACAGTAACCTATGGGAAGACCTACGGAGCTTTGCCAAAGGCAGTAAGAAAAGGCTACACCTTCAAAGGTTGGTACACCAAAACAAGCGGTGGAACAAAAGTTACTACCACCAAAACGGTAACAGCTTCCAAAGCACAGACCCTATATGCGCAGTGGACAAAAGTAACAAAACCGGGGAAAGTAACCACTAATTCTGTAAAGAATTCAAAAGCCAAGCAGATTACAGTCAAAGTAAAAAAGGTAAGCGGGGCAAAGGGATATCAGATTCTATACAGTACCAATAAGAATTTTAAATCCGCTAAGAAAACCACCACCACTTCTTTGAGTAAGACCGTCAAAGGACTGAAAAAAGGAAAGACCTATTATGTAAAGATCAGAGCTTATAAACTGGATTCCATGGAGAATAAAATTTATGGAGCATACAGTACAGTGGAGAAGGTTACGGTTAAGAAATAAATATTAACTTAGAACAGGAAAGAAGTCACATGAAGACAGAATTAGAATTATTTATTAAACGACTGATATTACATAGGTTGTGAACAGCATAAATAGCATCAACCAAGGAGCATCTCACCAAATGGCGGGCGGGGTGCTTCTTTCTTTTATGTCTATTTACAGTCTACGACCAGAACAATATTGTTTGTGCGGTTTCCGCACCGGGGGATGACATAGATGTAAATAAAAAAATTTTGTATGTTTATAACAAACGCAAAAAGCGAAGGGAGAAGCAAAAGATGGAACAAAGAAAGGTAACAGTAACTTTTCGGACGTTTACAAGTCGGGTAGAAAGAGAAATGAAGCAGCGTTATCCACATTGTACAGTGGAGATTCAATCGGTGACAAAAAATAACGGCAAACAATTAACCGGCATTATCGTTAGGGAGCCGGAATGTAACATTGCTCCGAATCTGTACTTAAACTCATATTATGAAGCCTATCAATCAGGGGATTCCTATGAGGATGTTTTCAGGCAGCTCATAGAGTGTTATGAGGAGCATAGAGGAAATAAACAGTTTGATATCGAATATGTCCAACGCTTTGAAAACGTCAAAGACCGCATTTACTTTAAACTGATAAATGCAGAGAAAAACGAAAAACTGCTTCGGGAAATACCTCACAGGAACTATCAGGATTTAGCAGTCGTATATTCCGTTTTGTTGTCAGTAGAAAAAGAGGAAAGTGCAAGCATGAATATCACAAATCAGTTATTGGAGTCATGGCAGGTGGATGAAAATACGTTGTATCAGTGTGCCGTAAAGAATACACCAAGGCTGTTAAAAGGGCGAATTGATCCGTTGTCAGAGGTCATTCAGGAAATATTTGAAGAAACGTTGGACAGTCCGGCAGAATCGCTGGGGGACGTTTGCGATATCCGGGTAACGGATATTTCAGAGCCTATGTATGTTGTAAGCAATACGCAGAGAATATATGGTGCGGCGGTGA
>Ga0153944_1001119_pt1 | contig 11149 bp, 4 predicted proteins | sample TSNJ028MetaG_FD_104703 | JGI IMG/M metagenome (GOLD analysis project Ga0153944, IMG submission 104703) | Attine ant fungus gardens microbial communities from New Jersey, USA - TSNJ028 MetaG | ecosystem: Host-associated > Fungi > Mycelium > Unclassified | place: USA: New Jersey, Wharton State... | reverse complement strand
CTTTGATAAACTCCGCAACAGTTGTCTGGTAGATCCGTGGATCCCGGCCAAACATAGTAATGGACTCTTCCTGACCATAATCCGTTTTAGATATCCTGGGCCACTGCGGCCATGGATTGTTATCGGCGCGCCGGTCGGGTGCCTTTGGCATCATTTCCAGTTGTATCACACTTTTGGCCCCAAGGCGGATTGACGTTCCGGTACAATCATTACCGGTATCTCCGCCGCCGATCACCACAACGCTCTTACCTTTCACATCGATAAACTGCTTATCTTCCAACTTAGAGTCCAGAAGGCTTTTCGTTGTTCTGGTCAGAAAATCCACTGCAAAATAAATTCCCTTTGCATCCCTTCCCGGTGCATTAATGTCCCTTGGATCAGATGCTCCGCAGCAAAGCACAACCCGGTCAAATTTTTTAAGAATATCTACTGCTTTATGGGTTTTCCCCACATCAGCATTGGTAACAAACTGAATACCTTCCTCTTCCATCACCTGCACCTTACGGTCGATAATCTGCTTCTCCAGCTTCATATTCGGAATACCGTAACGAAGTAATCCGCCAATGCGGTCATTACGCTCGAATACCGTTACCAGATGACCTCTCTTATTCAACTGGTCCGCTGCTGCCAGCCCGGAAGGCCCGCTGCCCACTACGGCAATCTTTTTTCCGGTTCTGGTACGGGGCGGCTGGGCGGCGGCATAACCATGATGGTATGCATATTCGATGATCGCAAATTCATTTTCTTTGGTTGACACCGGTTCTCCATTGATGTTGCAGGTACATGCCGCCTCACATAAGGCCGGGCATACCCTTGCAGTGAATTCCGGAAAGTTATTCGTCTTTTTCAGGCGCTTATATGCTTCCTCCCAATGCCCCAGATATACCAGGTCATTCCATTCCGGTACCAGATTACGAAGCGGACATCCCGATGCCATGCCTCCCAGTATCATCCCGGACTGACAGAACGGAACACCGCATGACATACATCTGGCACCTTGCAGTTGCTGCTTCTCCAATGGAAGATGCGCTTTGAATTCATTAAAATGTCTGATTCGATTTTCCGGTTTTTCTGAAATACTGACTTCTCTGTTATAGTCCATGAATCCTGTTGCTTTTCCCATGTTTTCTCCCTCCTAGCCTCTTGTCGTTTCATAAAACGCTTCGATCTGCGCCTGCTTACTGCTAAGCCCTTGCTCCTCCATGGACACCACGGCCATCAGCATCTTCTGGTAGTCATGTGGAATGATCTTCTTGAATTTCGGCAGATAAGACTTAAAGTTATCCAGGATCAGCTTCCCTTTTTCCGAGTTGGTGTTAGTCACATGCTCCTGAATCATTTCTTTTAATTCCTGTACATCGTATTTGGATGTGATTTTCTCAATGGAAACCATATTTTTGTTGATCTTGGTATATAAGTCACTGTGCTCATCCAGGACATAGGCCACACCGCCACTCATACCAGCAGCAAAGTTCTTGCCAATTTGACCAAGGATAACAGCCCTTCCGCCAGTCATGTATTCGCATCCATGGTCACCAACACCTTCTACTACCGCAATGGCTCCCGAGTTACGGACACAGAACCGCTCTCCGGCCACACCGTTGATGAATACCTTGCCACTGGTTGCACCATACAGAGCAACGTTGCCGATAATGATATTTTTATCCTGCTGATAGGTTACGCCTACCGGTGGATATACAATTAACTTACCGCCGGAGAGACCTTTCCCAAAGTAATCGTTGCTGTCGCCCACCAGTTCCAGGGTCAGCCCTTTCGGAATAAATGCACCAAAAGACTGTCCGCCGGCACCATTGCATTTGATGTGATAGGTATCTTCTTTTAACCCCTCACCAAAGCGTCTGGTAATCTCAGCACCTAATATGGTTCCAAAAGTACGGTCAGTATTGGTCACTTCCACTTCCAGGCTTCTTGACTGTCCATTCTCCAGCGCATCATGCAATTTCTTCAGAAGTACCTTCTCATCCATGGTTTTTTCTAATTCAAAATTATATACTTTCTTAGGGTCAAAAGTAACCTTGTCACCGGCCTTTGCAAATGGATTGTTTAAAATCCGGGAGAAATCGATTTTAGCGGCTTTTTCTCCATCCATCACTTCTTTCATCCCTAGCAGATCACTTCTTCCCACCAGTTCATCCACCGTTCGTATACCCAGCTTCGCCATATATTCCCGTAATTCTTCGGCGATAAAGCGCATGAAGTTAATGACATATTCCGGTTTTCCTTTGAAGCGCTTACGCAATTGGGGATTCTGCGTTGCAACCCCCACCGGACAGGTATCCAGGTTGCATACCCGCATCATGACACACCCCATCGTTACCAGCGGAGCCGTCGCAAAACCAAATTCCTCGGCACCCAGCATTGCTGCAATGGCAACATCACGGCCACTCATTAATTTTCCGTCAGTTTCAATCCGGACTTTATTGCGCAGACCATTCATGATCAGCGTCTGATGTGTCTCTGAAAGCCCTAATTCCCATGGCAATCCTGCATTTTGAATGGAACTTTTAGGTGCCGCACCGGTACCGCCGTCATATCCGGAAATCAGAATAACCTGGGCACCTGCTTTGGCCACACCTGCTGCTACCGTTCCCACACCTGCCTCGGATACCAGTTTTACGGAAATCCTGGCATTTTTATTGGCATTCTTACAGTCATAGATCAACTGTGCCAAATCCTCGATGGAATAGATATCATGATGGGGCGGCGGTGAAATCAGACTGACACCCGGTGTTGAGTGTCTGGTTTTGGCTATCCAGGGATATACTTTTCCGCCTGGCAAATGTCCGCCTTCTCCCGGCTTTGCACCCTGAGCCATCTTAATCTGGATTTCCTGCGCACTCACCAGATATCTGGATGTCACGCCAAATCGTCCCGATGCTACCTGCTTAATAGCTGAACAGCGATTTTTGCCATCTTTTCCAATTTCCAGACGTTCATATTCTTCGCCGCCTTCACCACTGTTGGACTTTCCATGAAGGGTATTCATCGCAATCGCCAATGTCTCATGTGCTTCTTTGGAAATAGAACCGTAAGACATCGCACCGGTCTTAAAACGGGTTACAATTGAATCCACACTTTCTACTTTATCAATGGGAATTCCCCGCTTCGGATAGTGAAAGGCAAATAAATCTCTCAGGGCACATTCCCGATGCTCGGAATTCACTAACTCGGTGTATTGTTTAAATAGTGGATAATCGCCCAGACGGGTAGCTTCCTGCAGCAGATGGATCGTCTGCGGATTATAAAGATGTTCTTCACCACCGCTTCGCATCTCATGCCGCCCCACACTATCTAACGTCAAATCTGTTTCCAGACCAAGCGGGTCGAATGCTTTTGAATGCAGTTCGTTGCTTTCCCGGGCAATATCCTCTAAAGTGATACCGCCGATCCTGCTGACCGTGTTGGTGAAGTATTCATCAATTACTTCTTTTGCAATGCCTACTGCCTCGAAAATCTGCGCTCCCTGGTAAGACTGTATGGTGGAAATACCCATCTTGGAGGCAACCTTGACAATGCCATGGATCACTGCATCATTGTAATCATTGATTGCCGCATAATAATCCTTATCCAGCATTCCCCCTTCGATCAACTCGCCGATGGTATCCTGCGCCAGGTACGGATTGATTGCACAAGCCCCATAACCAAGCAAGGTTGCAAAATGATGTACCTCTCTGGGTTCACCCGATTCCAGGATCATCGCAAGAGATGTTCTTTTCTTGGTTTTTACCAGATACTGATGCACTGCCGATACTGCCAGCAGGGAGGGGATTGCCACATGGTTCTCATCCACACCACGGTCTGACAGGATGATGATGTTTGCGCCGGCCCGATGAGCCCGGTCAACCTCCACAAACAAATGGTCTATGGCTTTCTTCAACTTGGTATTCTTGTAATATATAATCGGTATTGTCCGAACTTTGAAATTATCCACCTGCATACTCTTAATCTTTAATAAATCCGTATTAGTCAGAATCGGATTATTTACCTGCAATACATTGCAGTTCTTTGCGGCTTCTTCCAGCAGGTTGCCGTCCTCACCAACATATACCGTTGTCGAAGTTACGATTTCTTCGCGAATTGCATCGATCGGCGGATTGGTTACCTGAGCAAAGAGCTGTTTAAAATAATTAAACAATGGCTGGTGTCCTTTATCCAGCACAGGAAGCGGTGAATCAATACCCATAGCGGCAATTCCTTCACTGGAATTCTTAGCCATGTTCAGAATCGAAGTCCGATATTCTTCGTATGTATAGCCAAATGATTTTAACAATCTGGCCCGTTCTTCCTCGGAATAGGTCTGCACTCGTTTATTTGGAATCTTCTGATCCCTTAAAGCTACCAGACTACTGTCCAGCCATTCGCCGTATGGCTGCTTGGAAGCATAATGTTCTTTCAGTTCATCATCGGATACTACAGTACCTTTAATAGTATCTACAAGCAGCATTTTACCTGGATGCAGACGTTCCTTTACAATGATTTTCCTGGGGTCGATATCAAGAACTCCTACTTCCGAAGAAAGAATCATATAGCCATCATCTGTTATGTAATAGCGGGAAGGCCGAAGTCCGTTTCGATCCAGCACTGCTCCCATAATATCGCCATCTGAGAACAGAATCGATGCAGGGCCATCCCAGGGCTCCATCATGGTAGCGTAGTAGTGGTAGAAATCCTTTTTCCCCTGAGACATGGTTTTGTTATTCTCCCATGGCTCCGGAATCGTTATCATCACCGCCAGCGGCAGTTCCATACCACTCATAACCAGAAATTCCAGAGTATTATCCAGCATCGCTGAATCAGATCCTGCAGTATTCACTACCGGAAGTACTTTATGAAGATCCTCCTGCAATGCACCGTGATCCATTGTCTCTTCCCTAGCCAGCATCTTATCTGCATTACCGCGAATGGTATTGATTTCGCCATTGTGGACGATCAGTCGGTTGGGATGCGCGCGCTCCCAACTGGGATTCGTATTGGTACTGAAACGGGAATGAACTAATGCAATCGCTGACTCATAATCCGGATGCTGCAGGTCTTCAAAGAACGTTCGCAGCTGACCGACTAAGAACATCCCTTTATATGCAATGGTCCTGTTTGACAGAGATACCACATAGGTATTGTCATTGCTCTGCTCAAAAATCCTCCTGACAATGTACAGCTTTCGGTCAAAATCCAAACCTTTTTTCACGCCCTGAGGACGTTCTACGAAGCCCTGGAGAATACTCGGCATACATTCCAACGCCTTTTTGCCAAGTACGGATGATACTGTCGGCACTTCACGCCATCCCAGGAAGTTCATCCCCTCTTTTTTAACAATAATCTCGAACATCTTCTTCGCCTGGTTTCTTTTCAGCTCATCCTGGGGGAAGAAAAACATTCCTATGCCATAATCTCTCTCAGAACCTAAAAAGATGCCGAGGGATCTGCAGGTTCTAGAGAAGAATTTGTGGGAAATCTGTAATAGTATCCCTACTCCATCGCCTGTTTTTCCTTCGGCATCTTTGCCGGCTCTGTGTTCTAAATTTTCAACAATCTTTAATGCATTCATTACGGTTCCATGTGTCTTCACTCCATGAATATTGACCACGGCACCAATTCCACAGTTGTCATGCTCAAATCGTGAGTCATACAACCCTTGGTCTATCGCTATTCTCTTTTCTTGTAGCACAAATTCTCACCCTTTCTATGCAAACTATTGTAACTATTCAGCCTTCGACTGTCTTGTTGCGGTTCAGCAGAAGGCTGAACTGTAACACTATTTTCTATTTCGATAACTACTATACTACAGATTTTTATTTCTGTAAATAACTAATTTAAATTGTTTTGTCAGATAATTAGATTTCTTTGCTGCATCGCTCTTCGTTTTCAGATAATATTTTCTTGAAATTGATTTTTATTTATCAAATCACAACAATTAAGAATGAAAAATAATAAAAACAGCAATCAAATTTTTTTCTCTGATTAACTGTTTTTATGTTCTATCGAATAATTTTTTTATTATTTATAACAAAATAACCAATTGCCCCTGCGGCGATTCCAGCCATAACCACCAGGCATACTATATAACGAGTATCATTACCGCCGGAAATAACATTCAGTATAGCCGGCCCTGCCACAGACCAGGCATTCGCAGCGATGTGTGCTACCATTGTGATCTTCAGGCTGCCTGTCAGGGATATTAGCATTGCAAAGACCAATCCCAGAAGACCGGCATATACAAACTGAACCATATTTTGATGATACATGCCAAAAAGTAAGCTGGATATCAGCACTGCCCATATTGTTCCAATATAATCCTGAAGCCGCTTAAATATTAAGCCGCGAAACACCAGTTCTTCGGCAATCGGTCCTAAAAAAATAAGTACCGAAATAATAATAGCAATCGGCTGATTTGAAATGATTTTTTCACTTACTTCGTTGGTATAATAGGGAAACAACTCATACAAACCGGTAATTTCAATCAATTCGTTTGTCAGCTGACTGACACTTATCATAAGAACAGCCGTCACTATATAAGTTATTATATTTACCGAAACAGCAGATCCCTTTTGCTGCCCCAAAGACTCATATCTTCTTCTGATACAGTCCTTCCGGTAGAACCAGTATAAAATGGGAATCGAAATAACAGAAACGATACCTGTCATCAGTAATGCTGATTTGTATATATAATTATTCATTATTTCCAGATCAAAACCCTGACCGGCACTTTGACTAACACCATACCATACCCCTATGAACAAACCGGCACATACACTTAACACCAGCGAAATTCCATAATGAATTCCCATGGGATACAGAATCCGCCATATTTTCGTCAGAATACTCTCATTCTTCATCCGTACTGGCTGGATTCGCTCTTTTCGAGCTGACGTGGGCTCTTTTCGGTTGGTACCGGCCAAAATCTTAAGGTCTTCAACCGTCTGGGCAATATACACTGCTCCGGCAGTTTCAAGTTCATAGATTCCGCCATATCCATAGGCCACGCCGACACACTGCAGCCCACACTTTAATGCCCCCTCCACGTCCTGACTGCGATCACCTACCATCAGTACATCTGTGCGATGATTTTGCATGCCCAGTAACTCAAGTGCATATTCTATTACTTCTGCCTTTTTCGTACGGGTACCATCCAACTCAGCACCAACAACTACGTCAAAATACTGGGCGAGCTGGAAATGTTCCAGAATCTGTTTCACAAATACGGTAGGCTTGGAAGATGCCACCCCCAGAACCTTTCCCTTGGCCTTCAAAAGCCGAAGCACAGACTCAATACCCTCATAGAGCTTATTCTCATAAATCCCCTTTTTCGTATAACGCTCACGGTACACGGATATTGCTATTTCCGCCTGTTTTTCTGTAAAACGGCAATACTTCATAAATTGTTCTTTCAGCGGCGGACCGACGAAACATTCCAGCTTTGTTAAGTCTGGCTCTTCAATACCAAAATGCTGCAAAGCATACTGCACACTTTTAGTAATCCCTTCTCCGGAATCTGTCAATGTTCCATCAAGATCAAATAATATTACTTCAGACATATTCGGCCTTTCTCTTTATGTATATCTGCAATATTTTTAGAAACTGCCATTATTATACCATACCCATATGTGATATTCAAATATCGTGTTAATTAATTAAATATTTTGCATGGAAGGGGCCGTTACTGTTCACTCCGTGAACAGTAACCTTGCCAAAACCTTACCCCAAAAGCTGCTTTTCTCTGTTTTTGTTTCATTGGTGTTTATATTGTTTGTTTTCCCATCTTCATTTTTTACATAAAACTCCCACGGTTCCATTGATGATATATTGCCTGATCCGTCTTTCACTTCCAGGGTTATTCTGTTTTTCCCGTCTGCAATTTGATTTTCATCAATCTGCAAATAGTTTCCTTGCATTTCATAAGCAACTGCCCTGCCATTCACCATACATGAAAGTACGGTAATTTCATCAATATTACTTAATTCAATCGCTGGGGTAAATCTATCTTCCAGATACACATTTGCCCGCTCCTCATCATATCGGAAACTGGTTCCTGCTTTGTTTACTGTAAATGCATATATATGCTGAATCGGATTTCCGTCTGAGTCCACACCTTGAACATGCAGTGTATAAAGTCCATCTGATTGAATCTGATTCATCATCTGCCGGATATCATATACCTGACTTTCATTATATTGATAACTTCCTACTATTTTACCATTCTCATCATATACTATTACCTCTAATAATTCCGGCTTTGCCGCTTCATCAGATAATTCCCGAAATTTTTCTTCTTCTACATCATGATGCACTTCATTCGCCGCTTCTTCATCGGATTGTACTTCCCCGTGCTGTGAATCCCACTCTGCTGATTCATCTGTTGATTTATCTGTTTCCGTTTGACTTTCTGTACTTGGAGCAGTCATATTCCCCTCCTCTGGAACCGCCTGATTTTCTGGTTTACCACCATACTCACTCTGCTGTTCACCTTCCAGTTCTTTTGATATATCAGATTCCTGTCTGCTAACGGTTTCCTCATCCAGATCCGTTTCTCTCCTCTCATGCTGCTCCTCCTCTAGTATATCTTGTTGTTTTATTTCATTATTGTTATCCACTTGCTTCTTCTGGTTAATCTCGTCATATATATCAACTTCCTGGTCTGTATCCACGTAAATTGCTTTTGGTTCATTACCGGAATCCCAGTCATAACCTTCACTTTCTTCTGGCATAATGTTATCTGCCGAATTCAACTTATCACTACTACCGTCAGCCAAAATACCAGTATCCTGTTTGGCATCCGCCAATTGTTCAGTCCGTATCTCATTCGCAGTATACACGTCTGCGTTTTTTCCTGCATGTACTATATTTGTGCCTTGCAGAACCACCAAATTGACCGTGATCAACATTTTTATTATTTCTCTCCTTTTCATTCCAAGACCTCCAATCGTTTTTTTAGTACTTGATAGCTTTGATTTTTATCTACATCTTTTATCTTTTTGGCCATCGTAAATAATTGCATTGCTTTTTCCGCATTTTCACGATCCTGCAGTTCCATCAAGGCATAAAGACTATAGCCGTCTGCATTATCAGGATTTTCTTTTATTACTTCTTCATACCAGTAGGCAGCTGCGTCAAACGCTTCACTATCCCGTTTTATATATGCCAGATTCAACATAACTCGCAGCCTCAGCTCAGAGTCTATCATCCGCTTCAAAAGCTCCTCATACAGGCTGCTGCTCTTCTCCAATAAATCACTTTGTTTCTCCTTCATCCCCAGGGTATAGCAGGCATCCGCCAGGCTCATTCTTATTTCAACGGATAATTTTGCAATCGACCCACTTTGACTCTCCATTTCCATAAGCTGCTCACATAACTCAAGCAATACAATTGCTTTGCCTGCAGCATCTATACCATCATGCTCAAAATAATATTGATTAGCCAGATAAACAGCCGCAACCATCTGGTATTGTTGAATCTGTGCCAACTTGTCTGTAGTATTAAACGCAAGTCTTTCCAGATGTTCCAGATCTTCTTTCATCTCTTTCCAGTCAATCTCATCACCAAATTTGCATAGGCTTTCTGCCATTCTGCAGTAGCATTCTATATCTGAATCCTCCTTTAAACCGGCTTTTGATAAATACTGATATGCCCTTTCATAATTCATTCCAAAATCCGAATCCAGAACATTTCCTGCAAAATACAGCTTTCCTATATTTTGCAGTATCTCCTGATGGAAAGCCGTTTCCTCGGGATATAGCAAGCGATAGTTCTCAATCTTTTCAATCCCCTTTCTGGTATCCCCGGACATTACATATTGTTCCAGCAAGCAGATATATGGTTCTTCCCTCTCAGGAAACACTTCGATAGCGCCTTCATATTCTCCCTTTTCCATCTTGGCATAATATAATCTCTCCTGCGCCTGATTTAAAATCCCTTGCACTAAGCCGAAAAAGCATACGATCAATAGCAATAGTATACATATTTTTCTTATCCGTCCCCGCTGGTTTCTCTTCCTGCTTGCCTGAACAAGATCTTTTTTTAATGCCCCAATGTCTTTATAACGCTTTCGCAGATTTTCCTTTTTACATTTCCTGATAATCCTTTTTATTGCTTTCGGAATTCTCTGACTGCCGCATAATGCTTCCATTGTGGCTCCAATCCCAAAAATATCCGTAAGGGGGGTACTCTCCCCGCCATATTGCTCCGGCGCAGCAAATCCAGGACTTCCCACAAAAGTCTGCCGTATCTTTTTGGTCGGTAAATAGAAGCACGCGCACCCGAAATCCACCAGCTTTAATTCTCCGTCTCTGGTCAAGATCAAATTCCCCGGCTTTAAGTCCCGATAGATAACCTGCTGACTCCGTCCATGGAGATATGTGAACACTTCACACAACTGTATACTCCATTCAATAATCTGCCCCATACGAAACTTTTTCCCCTGCTTTTGCAGTTCCTCCAAAGTAATCCCCGGCAGATAATCCATCACAATATATACTTTATCCCCCTCTTCCAGGCGGTCAGTAATACGCGGCAGCATAGGATGCTCCAGTTTTTTTAATACATTCACCTCCAGTTGCCGCATCTCATGTTCTTTTGATAATTCCTTGATGGCCCAATATTTTCCCAGCCGATAGTCCTGTCCTAAATAGACGCACCCATTCCCACCCCGGCCGATCAGCCGCAGCAGACGATACTTCTCCCCAATCACTCTGCTTAAAGAGTCAATTGCTTTCACCTCCGTTATTCAATTTTGATTTTTTTGAAAAACATGGTTGAATTAACCTGAATCGCTCGAACGAGCTTTTTCCCAACGATATTTGTTGGTGAGTTACATATTAACATAGACGTTCTGAAAATGCAATACTCTATTTTGCAAAAACTAAAATAAGTGTCACAGTTTAGCCATGTAATTTAGAATGATGTGTGCAAATGAGATGAAAAGGACTGTTGTTTTGGGGGTAGTATTTGGCGGACAGGACGCGACCACACAACACTTACAAACTGCCAAAACCCAGCCACTGTGTACGAGGAGAGGTGCGGTGCTGTTTGCAAAACCATAGCATGAGCTGCTAAAGATACTTACAGAAATAGAGCCCAAATCCCCGGCAAAAACTTGCTTCCCAAGCGAGTTTTTGTATCCACCTGAAATGCGTTT
>Ga0153944_1001103_pt1 | contig 11256 bp, 11 predicted proteins | sample TSNJ028MetaG_FD_104703 | JGI IMG/M metagenome (GOLD analysis project Ga0153944, IMG submission 104703) | Attine ant fungus gardens microbial communities from New Jersey, USA - TSNJ028 MetaG | ecosystem: Host-associated > Fungi > Mycelium > Unclassified | place: USA: New Jersey, Wharton State... | reverse complement strand
GACGAACGTCTGCTGGCGGAGTCTATGTTCTTCTGCAACGACGTGGAGGCCGGTACGGACGGGGAGCTGGTTGGCGACCCCACACAGCTTGCGCAGAAGGAGTTCGGCCTGCGGTGGGGGACGTTTCCCGACAGGCCGCGTTTGGGGGAAATCCCTTTTGATTCCGAGCGCAAAATGATGACCACGCTGCATGAAAGCGATGATGGCTACTGTCAATATACAACCGGCGCACCGGACGAGGTACTGAAAAAATGCACGGGTATCCTGACGGACGGGGAAATCAGGCCCCTCACGTCCGCTGACAGGGAGCAGGTATTGACGGAAAACAAGCGGATGGCGGACAAGGCGCTGCGGGTGCTTGGCGGCGCTTTCAGGCAGCACGGCAAATATCCGGAGGACCAGTCGCCGGATACACTGGAGCGGGATATGATTTTTGTCGGCCTTATCGGGATGATCGACCCCATCCGGCCCGAGGTCAAAGCCGCCATAGACGAGTGTAAGAGCGCTGGTGTCCGCACGATCATGATCACCGGCGATCATAAGGATACCGCCGTTGCCATCGCGAAAGATCTGGGGATATTGAAAGACGCCAGCGAAGCTATCACTGGGGCAGAGCTTGCCAAGATGCCGGACGACGAGTTCGATATGGCAATCGACCGTATTTCGGTATATGCGCGAGTTCAGCCGGAGCATAAGGTGCGGATCGTCAATACATGGCGTAAGAAAGGAAAAATTACAGCTATGACCGGTGACGGCGTAAACGACGCCCCGGCGCTGAAGTCCGCCGACATCGGCGTGGGTATGGGCATCACCGGCACGGATGTGACAAAGAATGTGTCGGACATGGTGCTGGCGGACGATAACTTCGCGTCCATCGTTTACGCCGTGGAGGAAGGCCGCAGGATATATGAAAACATCCGCAAGGCGATACAATTTTTGCTGGCGTCCAATCTAAGCGAGGTTATCGCAGTTTTTATCGCTATGATGTTTAACACGCGAATATTCGCCCCAATTCATATCCTTTGGATCAACCTGATTACCGATACTTTCCCCGCAATGGCTCTCGGCATGGAGAAAGCCGAAGCCGACAGCATGAAACAGCCGCCGAGGGACTCGAAAGAGGGCATCTTCGCAAGCGGGCTCGGCATAGGCGTGATCTATCAGGGAATCCTCATAGCGGCTTTGACGCTGATATCCTTCTTTATCGGAAACGCACAGTCCCATGCAATAGGGATGACAATGGCTTTCCTGACGCTTTCAATGTGTGAGCTGTTTCATTCCCTCAATATGAGGTCGAGGACAAAATCCATTTTTTCCATGAAGGGGCACAACAAGCATTTAATCGGGTCCATGCTGATGTGCTTTGCCTTGACGATAGCCGTTATATACATCCCCGGCTTGAATACCGTGTTTAAGCTGGCCGCGTTGGCCGGGGGGAACTTCTTTGCGGCGTTTGGGCTGGCTATTGCCATCATACCCATAGTGGAGTTGGTTAAAGCCGTCCAGCGGAGCATGACAAGGAAAAACGAAACTGTGTGTCTTGAATCACAGTAAAGCATGGGATGAATTTATATAACAGGTAAAAATCATGTATTTCAACCGTCTACGAAATGAAAATTTTGCAGGCGGTTTTATATTGGAAAAGAGCCATTAGCTCTGCTGGTGGAGAAGGGCTCCACTACCCTTTTGTGCTTTTCGCAAGAAAGGAATAGGCATAATTATGGATTATATCTCAACCAAAGAGTCCGCTGAAAAGCGGGTCAGAAAAAGTTAAGAATTTGCGCTGCAATAATTTAAGGTTATTAAGATAAAATTTTTAAGAAATAGTATGCCAAAGGAGAACTGTACATGGAACGCCGAAAGGTGCTGATTGTCGATGATGATAAAGAAATCGTTGACTTAATTGAATTGTATCTTGCGGGTGAGAGCTACGATATTCTAAAAGCCTATGACGGTGGGGAATGTCTTTCGATTTTGCAGAAAGAAAGCATTTCGCTATTGGCGCTTGATATTATGATGCCGAAACTTGACGGCCTTACCGTTTGCAGGCAAGTGCGGGAAACGTCAAATATTCCTATTATTCTGATCACCGCTAAGACACAGCCACTTGAAAAAGTACAGGGTCTTTCCACAGGTGCGGACGATTACATTACAAAGCCATTTCACCCGCTGGAATTGGTGGCAAGAATCAAAGCCCAAATGCGGCGATATACAGAGTTAAATCCATATCATAACAATGGTACTCAGGAAATCATTATAAGAGATTTAATTATCAATGTTGACGAGCATACCGTTACAAAAAATGATGAGCTAATCCAGCTAACGCCAAAGGAGTTTAATATTCTTCTGCTTTTGGCGCAAAACCGGGGACAGGTTTTTAACTCGGAGCAATTATTTGAAAGCGTATGGAAAGAGGAAGCTTTTGAACAGGACAATACCATTATGGTTCATATCCGCAAGCTTCGTGACAAATTGGGCGATGATGCCCGGAAACCCAAATACATTCATACTGTATGGGGAGTGGGGTATAAAATTGAAAAATAAATTTTGGAAATTTTCCGTAAAATTTATGCTAATTGCCGTTGCCAGTATACTTCTGTCTGTGCTGTTAGTAGCCGCTATCGTCTACACAACATATAAAATATTTGATTTAGAAGATGTACGGGCCGTTACGCGGTGGATATTTCAGGTTTTTGGTGCATTTCTTTCTACCTTTCCGTTGTTTTTTGTTTTTTCGCTTATTGTTCTGCTTGCGGGGATTATCAATTACCTATTTGCAAGGCGGACAACAACGAGAATGAACGCCATCCTAAACGCCGTTTTGCAGATACAAAAAGGCGAGCACCATGTTTTGTTGCCAAACGACAACAGCGATTCTCTGGGTGAGCTGGAACGAAATATTAACTTATTGGCAATTCAAATCAGTGATACTCTAAATCAGCGAAAAGAGATCGAGCAGTCAAAGGACGACTTTATCGTGAATATCGCTCATGACCTAAGAACCCCTTTAACCTCCATTATTGGCTATTTATCATTCATCAGCGAGAAACAGCTTGACCCGGAAATTTCGGCAAAATATGCCGTGGTAGCATATGAAAAATCCATGCAGCTTGAAGGATTGATTGAATCTCTTTTTGATATTGCCCATTTTACAATGGATACGGTTCAAATAAATAAAGAGGAACTAAATCTAAAAAAATTACTCTTACAAAAGCAGGAGGAACTGTATCCACAGCTTCACAGCGCCGATATGGAAATCCGGCTTAAACTTTCCGATTCCGTATCAAAAATTCACGTGGACGGCACACTGATGGCTCGTGTGGTTGACAATCTGATAAGCAATGCTATCCGTTATGCGAAGGAGGGGCGTTACATTGACATTGAAACGGAATCCTTACACGACAAAGTCCGTATTTCTTTTATCACCTATGCAAATCCCGTCCCGGCCCCCGAATTAGAGCGGATTTTTGATAGGCTCTATCGGCTTGAAAAATCCCGCGCTACGGGAACAGGCGGGACAGGGCTAGGGCTTTCCATAAGCCGAAAAATTATAGAATTACACGGCGGAACACTTGCCGCAAGGCAAGCCGGAAGCGGCACAGCGTTTGACATTTACTTGCCGAAGTAGAATATTTTGGAGTTAAGAAAAAGATAAGGTTTACCCTCCGATTTTGTTTAGGTGTCTTTGTCAATATTAACACGTGAACAAAAGGAGGGTCTTTTTATGAAAAAGTTTTTTGTAATTATGTTAATCGGCATTGTTGCAATTGCCGGGGTTCTGTTCTTTAATGGGTGGAGCGAAAACATTATGCAGAAGGAGCAACCAAGCCTAAGCCATGAGGCAAGCCGCTCTCTACCGATAAATGAAAAGCAAACGCAAGCGCAACCGGCAGAGGATACCGCGCCTGCTTCAAATAAAGGCATAGATATTCTGCTCGTAAACGCCAGCCACCCCGTGCCTCAGCACTATGAACCCGTAGAACTAATCAACCTATATGACCAAAGGGGGCGGCATTTCGGGTTGGCAAACAGTGATATTCAATTGTGCAAAATTGTTTTCAACGCAATAGAAACCATGTTTTCGGCGGCAGAGAAAGATGGTGTAGACGGATTCATTGTCACAAGCGGCTATCGTTCATTCGACAACCAAGCGGAAGTCTTTGCGAACAGCCCGGATGGAATCGCCGCCCAACCCGGAACGAGCGAACACGAAACAGGACTTGCCTTCGATGTAACCGCATATGGGAACGAGAACTTTGAACTGACACCGCAATTTGAATGGCTGTCAGAACATTGTGGCGAGTATGGTTTTATTCTTCGATATCCAAAAGGCAAAGAGGATATTACGGGCTATTCATATGAGCCGTGGCATTACCGTTATGTAGGAACGCCATACGCAAAAGAGATTATGGACAAGGGTATTGCGCTGGAAGAATATTCGGGGCAACCGTAAGGAGAAAAAGAGAATGAAAATCGAAAAGCGAAACTCGCTTACCATCGCATTGTCTGTGATTTACACACTATTATTGATAAGTATTATTCTTTTTAAGCTGCCGTTTTATTCCGGGAAACCAGAAGGGATACGAGTAATCAATTTGATTCCGCTTCAAGGGTCTTTTGATGAAAATGGCGTTATACTTTTGCGCGAAATTATTTATAATATACTTCTTTTTATACCGTTGGGCATCTATATTTGTATGCTCCAAAGCGAATGGCCTTTTATTAAAAAAGTCCTTCCAATTATCAGCTTAACCTTGGCATTTGAAACGGCACAATTCATTTTTGCAATCGGACGAACCGATATTACCGACATACTCGGCAATACACTTGGAGGGATACTCGGCATTGGCATTTATACCTTATTATTCAAGATTTTGGGGAACAGGACTGTTAAGATGGTAAATATGCTTGCATTGGTCTTGACTGTTTGCGTGATGTTGCGTTTCGCTTATTTGTTTTACCTCAGTCATTTTGTCATGAGGCGTCCCCTCTGATGTAATCAACCTTTTCTTTTCTTCGCACTTATACGGTATAGAAGATGGGTTTTCCATATCCCATCCAGATATCTGGGTTTTTAAAGATGTAGCCATAGCCTCGGAGGTTGAAATCAACCGGCCGCCAGAGAGCCTTTCCCAGGGAAACTGTTTCCGGATCGCCGATAGAAGCGATAACCACAAAATATAGCGGTTGGTTGTGAAAGAAGGCTTGTTTTAACTCTATGATTAAATAAAGCTCTGCCTTATTTAGCAACATAAAAGCAAACCCGGCTTGCAAGCCGGGTTTGCTTTTCGATGACTTGATAGACTCATAGAGGACCTGTATTTGTATATCCCTTTACTGCTACCACTACCACTACTTCTGGCACCACTGCCTGCACTGCTGGATGCGTTTGCCATTGTCCCCTTCGTTCTCCGCGTAGGCAAAGTCATGTAGGGTTTTGCAAGGGAAGCTTTCGCACTGGCCACAGTGTTCCATGCCTTTGCCCTCAACGCAATCTTTCACCGGACAGCTTTCACCCCAGAAGGGCCGTTCAATTAAAACGCAACCCTTACAATTCATGGATTCCATGTAACTGCACTCTGAACAGAGAATACCACATCTGGACTCGATCATAAAATCACCCCTTTACTGGAGTATAAACCATCAAACAGGACAAGTGACTGTCCTGTTTGGTTTGTGAATATTTTCTTATATTATAGATCTAAGAATAGATATTCCACATCAAACAAATTTCCTTCAACAGAGCCTCCTTAATATGTTGCGGCTCCAACACCTCCACAGCGGAGCCAAAGCTCAAAAGCCAAGCCAACAGCACGTCCTCATTGGTAAACCCACTTTTCAATAGCAGCCTCCCGTCCGCCTCTATGCTATAACAATAAGGGCCGTATTCCTCTATCAGCAAATACGCGGTTTTGGGGTCAAAGCGGGCAACCAATTGGAAGCGGTCTGTAAAGTAAACATCCAAATCCCGCTTTTCCTCCGGAACCTCCTTGGGGTCGAAGCGCTCCTCTAACAACTCTAAATTCCAGAGGCGGGGCAGCTTGAATAAACGAAAATCCTGCCTCTTACAGCAATATCCCAACAGATACCAGTTATTCCATTTAAAGATCGTGTAGGACGGTTCCACCGTCCTCACCGACTTGCCCTTGGGACTGTAGTAATCAAACCGGATACGACGCCCCTCCCGCACCCCTTTGCGGATCAATTCTATTTTATAGGACAAGCTGTCTTTGTAATGGGAGGCCAGGTCAATGACAATGCTGCCATCAGCCTTATACACCCCTTGACGGTGGGCCTGGAGTTTATCAAACAAATGGCCTGCGCCCAATTGGCCCACTGAGTCCAGACCCCCAAGCCCGATCAAAATCTGTTCCAGCTCATCCCGGGTCAGCAGATCCTTATCTATGGTATAGCCCTCAGCAATGGAGATACCGCCCCCATTGCCCTGACGGGTGACCACCGGAATGCCCGCCTTGCAGAGATCGTCAATATCCCGGCTAATGGTCCGTCTGGACACCTCCAACCGGCCGGCCAATTCAGGGGCGGTCATGGCGCCCTTTTGGAGAAGCAAGGTTACTATAGCCAACAGCCTGTCTATTTTCAATCTGTTTCAGCCCCTTGTTTTTCCTGATACCAGGCGCCAAGAATCTGACGGCTTAAATCCTGCAGGTAAGCCAGGGAAAAGCCTGTATCGGAACTGCCCACCCCATGGCGGGCCGCCAACTCCTGAGAGTAGTCCTCCAGCTTGTAGACATAGTAACTGCCCCGAATATCGCTCCACTCATAATGAGTCACCAAGGGCTCAATGGAAGCGTCGGTGATGGACACCTTATCCCCGTCCATGGTGATGGTGATCCGGGCCATTCCTCCAAGCATTCTGGGATTCATGTTCTGGTTGGAGACATAGTTGCCCAGAGAGTAATATACCAAGGTCCTGCCTCCGTCGGTCCGCTCAATCCAATCAATGGGCTGGAGAACATGGGGATGGGTGCCAATAATTAAATCCACGCCCAAATCCGCCATCATGGAGGCCAGATAGACTTGCTCATCGCTGGGGCTATAGGAGTATTCAACCCCCCAATGGGGCAGCACCACTATAAAATCCGCCAGTTCCTTGGCCTTTAAGATATCCTCCCGTATCATATCCTCGTCAATTAAGTCCACCAGCCAAGGCATATCCTCAGGCAGCGGAATCCCATTGGTGCCATAGGTGTACCCCAGTACCGCCACCTGAATCCCATTGGCATTCACAAGTCTGATCCGCCCGCGGTCTTCCTGGGTACGGTTAATCCCCACTACGGTGACCTCCGGATGCTGATCCCAAAAGTCCATGGTCCGCTCCAGGCCGTTGTAGTGACGGTCCATGGCATGGTTGTTTGCGTGGAGTACCACATTGAAGCCGGTGCGTACAAGAAAATCGCCCATCTCCTGAGGGGAGTTAAATTGAGGGTATCCACTGAGGCCAATTTCGGTGCCGCCCAAGACGGTCTCCTGATTGATGATGGCAATATCGGCGCTTTGCACGTCGTCATAGATGCTCTCAAATAGGTGGGTGAAGTCGTATGTACCGTCACCCTGTAGGCCACTGTCCACCACCTCCATGTGGAGCAGGTTGTCCCCCACCATCAAAATGGTGGCTGTCACCGGTTCGGGTTCAGGCTCAGGTTCGGACTGCGGCTCCGGCTGAGAGACCTCCAGCAGTGATTCCAGCTTGGACGGGCTGTCCACCGTCACAAGCTCCTCCTGGGGCATCAGGATCAGGATTATCAATCCCAGCGCCCCAATCAGCAGGCATAAAACCCCTACGGTCAAAGCCAGTTTTTTGTGATCATTTTTTCGCCTCATCTTTTCCTCCCCACCCATGGCGGCATTTTAGCCGGCGTAAGGTATCCTGTATATATAGTTATAAACTGTAAATTCCGTTTCCCTAATCCAAATAAAGCCCATTTCTATTTTTAGAAAATTGCGGTATAATAACCGCAAGGGCAGCGGTTATTATACGAATCCAGATGGCCAGCCTGCGGCAATGGCTGATTAAATCATATCCGCTTTGCTCCTATGGTATAATAAAATTTGCCGAATTATATAGGCGGCTGTTCATCCCCATTAAGAAAGGCTGATGTTGCTTTTTGGATAACGCAATAATCGTATTACAACAGGTTTTCATTATGTTTTTGCTGATTCTCATCGGTGTTACAGCAAAAAAAATCAAGCTCGTAACCGTGGACGCCGCCGGACAATTTTCATCAATTGTAAGCTGTTTTGTCGTTCCTATGGTAATGATAAACGCTCTGCAAATAAAACGCAACCCTGATTCCCTAAAAAGTTTTTGGCTGGCGGTTGGGTTGGCAGTTCTGTTTCATATAATAGCCATTGTAGGGGCCACCTTTTTGGTGAATAAAAAGGACCCCCGCTATAAATTTGAGCGCATGGCTATGGCCAGCTCCAATGCGGGATTTATGGCCCTCCCTCTAGTGGAGGCCGTCATGGGGAATGAGGCCCTTCTCTACGCCACAGGGTTTTTAACTGTTTTCAATTTAGTGGTCTGGTCCTGGTCAGAGATTACAGTCGGGGGCAGGCGGTTTCACATCGCAAACCTGGTGCAGCCGGCTACTATCGGCGTAGTTATCGGCATGGCGCTGTTCCTTTTGGATGTTGCGTTGCCCCAGGCCACGTTGGGCAAATGGGTGGGGTTTATGGCCAGCCTCAATACTCCCTTAGCTATGATCATTCTTGGCGTCTTTATCGCCGATATCAATATTAAAAATACCCTCACCAACCCGCGGGCCTACTGGGTGGTGCTGTTCAAAAACTTTCTGTTCCCTTTGCTGATCGTGGGGATAGCTGCGCTGCTGCGCATCCCCTCATGGTTCCCCGAGGCCAAAAATGTGGCTACCACCATCGCCATCAGCGCATCCGCTCCATCTGCGGTGAGTACTGTACTGGTAGCCGCCAAGTACAGGGGGGACAGCGTCTATTCGGCTCAGCTTATCGCCTTGTCCACCTTGGTTTCCATTGTTTCCATACCGCTGCTGGTGTTGGTGGCCAACACTATATTAATTTGACGTATACATATTTTCCCGATATGGTGAACTAAAGGGTATTGCTGTTTGCGGATGAGTGCATACCCCCAGAAATCTTCCTCCGGCTTTATGTACCCGATCCGGCCAAAAAGTTCCAATAATCTGCTGCTTTTATGCAAAATATTATTTCACACGTATTTATGAATTGTAATCTCCCAGCTAGAGCAATTTTAGAAATGACCGGATGAAATGTTGCATTAAAAAACCTCTATAACTTGTCTTGACAATCCCACCGTTTAGTGTTATAGTATTAGCGTATCTTGATGTGCTATGTCTCACATGTTATTGTAAGTCATTGAACGTTGATGATGGTTACAGAGCATGTGTTTTTTTTGTGCGAATCAGGTATGAATTTTTTCAGGAGGTACCTCAGAATGAACAATGGTACAGTAAAATGGTTTAACGCAGACAAAGGCTATGGATTTATCTCCAATGACGACGGCGGTGAAGATGTATTTGTGCATTTCTCCTCTATCGTTACTGAAGGCTATAGATCCCTCACCGAGGGCCAGAAGGTAACCTTTGACACTGAGCAGGATCCCAAAAATAGTGATAAACTGCGCGCTGTCAATGTTATGCCCGCCTAAATGAATTAAAAAAATGCCCCAGGCCTATAAACGGCCTGGGGCATTTTTTTGATATATTTTCATCACATAAGTTTTATCTCATCCTGGAACACTAGAAATACAATTAAATTTTAGGATGGTGTACAGTATGAGTCATGAACCTTTTATTGGCATCGGTCACAACCCGGAAGGTCCGGACCTTCCGTTGGGCCTGGGAATGAACTTGGCACAGGACCCCAGCGCCATGAAGACCTTCGCTAAAATGTCCCCTCAGCAAAAATCCCACTTGATCCACTATATTCAAGGCGCCCATACCGGCAATGACGCAAAAAGCCGGCTCTCCAACGCCATGCACAGCCTCCACGACGGACACACGGATATTAGCTGAATGTCAGGAAAACAACGAAATATTGCGACCAAGGGCACTCAGTTTGTCGGTGGCGGCTTGGCCTATGGAGCCATTGAGATTCTCTGGCGCGGCAACACCCACCTGAGTATGCTGATCGCCGGCGGCGTTGGCTTGATTATTTTGGTATACATCTCAAAGTCCAGGTACACTTTGCCCATACAATCTTTGTTTGGTGCAATGGCCATTACAACCGTGGAGCTGGTTTTTGGATGTGTGGTCAATCTATGGATGGGACTGAATGTCTGGGATTATTCCAGCAGGCCATTAAATCTGTGGGGACAGATTTGTTATGAATTTTTCTTTTTGTGGTATCTTCTATGCTTTGCTGTGCTGGCAGTATGTCATTTTATAGCCAAGCAAAAACTTAAAATTAATCCAACCCATACACATACCCTTAAGGAAAAGGAGGAGACGGCAGCTTAAGCTGCCGTCTCCTCGTTATTTATATACTTGCTTGCGGTAATTATAAATTTTATTTACCTCTCCATCATTAGAAAACAGTTAAATGAATATTTTGTTACGTCAATCCAACCTAAAGACATAAAATCCTCCCTGTACTCCGGGAGGGTTAAAGTATAGTCGCCCTCCCTGCAAAAGTAAAGCTCAATACTGTATTCGCCATGTGTATCACCCTTTCGTCTTCAGCAGCCACACCAGTATCAACCGGTGATTATCCGCATAATAGCACATATCCGGTCCATTGTCCATAAGCCCTTTCAGCGCTTTCCAGATAAATCTTTATTTGTCAGGGATGTACTCAAAAAGGTCCTTGACATCACAATCAAAAGCTTTGCACAGTTCATTCATTTGGTCGATCTCAATGCGCTTGATCTCTTCATAATACATTTTTGAAATCGTGGCTGGGCGTATTCCAGTAATATCAGCCAACGCCTTCTGCGTCATTTTATGCTTACCCAGCAAGTCCGATAGTTTTATCTTTATCATTGGTGAACAACCCCTTTGAATTATTCTACCAACATATTTTTTTTGAAAATAGAAAGAAAAGGGAATATAACTTTACTAGTAATTTTATGTTGCGTAAGGGTAATTTCTTTGCTATAATTCAATTATAAATTATGACAGGAATCGGTGGGAGCTGATAAAATGGATATTGAAAACATTAAGATACGTAAATTGTTTCACTCAGGTACTTTGCGCGCCATCGTTTCCTTTTCTTATGGAGAAATGGCAGTACATG
>Ga0153944_1001102_pt1 | contig 11256 bp, 9 predicted proteins | sample TSNJ028MetaG_FD_104703 | JGI IMG/M metagenome (GOLD analysis project Ga0153944, IMG submission 104703) | Attine ant fungus gardens microbial communities from New Jersey, USA - TSNJ028 MetaG | ecosystem: Host-associated > Fungi > Mycelium > Unclassified | place: USA: New Jersey, Wharton State... | reverse complement strand
TAGCTGGCTGACAAATTCACTAGATTGATTTTTTTCATGATAAGATACCTGTATAATTAACGACCTTTGCGAAAGTGGCGAAATTGGTAGACGCGCTGGATTTAGGTTCCAGTGGGGTAACCCTTGAGAGTTCGAGTCTCTCCTTTCGCACCAGCATGGCCCCTAGGATTTATAACGATAAGAGCCTTAAAATTTATGAATGAAATGCAAGTTTCGGTAGAAAGCGTCGATAACTTTACTCGACGTCTAAATGTTACAGTGCCTGTCAGCCAGTTAGAAGAGAGAAAGAAGCTACATATTCTTGAATTGGCTAAGAAGACGCGTTTGGATGGGTTTCGGACTGGAAAAGTGCCACCAAGTCATATTGAGAAGCTTTATGGAAGTAGCATCTGGCAAGAGGTCATCGAAAAATCTTTACAGATTAGTTTGTCTACTGCTTTAGAGCAAGAGACTTTAAATCCAGTAGGACACCCCCATATTGAGTCCATAAAAGCGGAGCCGGGTACAGATCTTACATATACAGCAAGCTTTGAAATTTATCCGAAAGTAGAGGTACCTTCATTAAAAGGTGCTAGCTTAGAAAAGCTTAAAGTAAATATAACCGAGGAAGATATAGTTAAGGTCTTAGAGCAAATGCGTAAGCAATACGCTGAGTGGATTGAAGTTCCTGATAAAGCTTGTTATGGCGATCGGGTGAGCTTTGATATTGTTTTTGCCGATGCTGAAGAGAAAACGCGTAAAGATTTACAATGGGTTCTTGAGGAAGATAAAATTCCCGAAGGTTTTTCAGCGTTGCTTTCTAGCGTGGCTGGAGACACTTTATCAGTTTCCCTCCCTAAAGAACAAGGATCTGAACATAGTAATTCAGCAACAATAAAAGTAAAAAAAGTTGCAAAAGCAAAATTACCCGAATTAGATAATGCTTTTGCAAAACGGCTTGATATTAAAGAGGGCACTATCGAGGCCTTAAAAGATCAAGTTAGAGAACATATGCAGATAGAATTAGATAGAATTTTACGTGAAAAATTAAAAGCTCAAGTCATAGACATGTTAGTTACTATGCATGCTATTAATGAATTGCCACAGGGAGCGCTTAATCAAGAGTTAAAGCGTTTAGAGCAAGATGTATTCAGGCAACAAAAACAACAAAATAATGAAAGAATTAGTTTATCAGAAATTGAAAAAGCAGATTTAATGAAAATGGCGTATCGACGAGTTACGCTTGGATTGTTATTTAATGCACTTATTGAAAAGCATCATCTGCATGTTGATGAATCTCGAGTTCAACAACATATTGATAAACTAGTAGGAGCTTTTCAATTTGATCAAATGGTGCGGGATAAGTTGTATAAAGACAAAAACATGATGATGAACATTCGTTCTTCAGTTTTAGAAGAGCAAGTAATTGACAAATTATTAGAAGAAGTAGAATACACCGAAAAACTAGCTGAGTATTCGGAAGTTATGAATCTAACAAAGAAAAATGTTGGTGTGGGCAATACTGATGGAGTAGCAGTTTAAATGGCTAATTGGTTTTAGTTTTTTAAATAACGAATATGATATATCTTAGCAACAATTAAATTTATTTTTATCTTTAGAGAGTAGTTATGTATTTACGCAGTTTATCAAAGGAAGTAACGAATTCATTATTAGTCCCTATGGTCGTTGAGCAAACCGGCCGAGGAGAAAGGGCTTATGATATTTATTCTCGTTTATTAAAGGACCGCATTATCTTTGTTGTGGGTCCTATCGAAGACCACATGGCCAATTTAATTATTGCACAGATGCTTTTTTTAGAGTCTGAAAATCCTGACAAAGATATTTCGCTTTATATAAATTCACCAGGAGGTGTGGTGACATCCGGATTAGCTATTTACGATACCATGCAATTTATTAAGCCCGATGTGAGTACAATGTGTATTGGCCAAGCAGCCAGCGCGGCAGCTTTGTTGCTTTGCGGTGGAACAAAAGGAAAACGCCATTGTTTACCACATGCTCGGATGATGATTCATCAACCTTTAGGCGGCTATCAGGGACAAGCAACGGATATTGAAATCCATACTCGTGAAATGTTGTTAGTTAGAGAAAGAATTAACAATATTATGGCCAAACATACAGGAAAAAATACTGAACAGATTTTGCGTGATACCGATCGTGATAATTTCATGGGAGCGCAGCAAGCAATAGATTATGGCTTGATTGATGCAGTTTTAACAATGCGTGCAGAAACTGGGAAAACCAAAGAATCTTTAGCTGTTTCATCAGTTGATTAAGTAGTTAGTTATTCGAAAGTTTTAAAAATTTTGTTTAAATATCAATATATGAATAATAGTTTGTTGAGGTAATAAAATATGAGTAGTTCCATAAATGATAAAACCTCGGGGCCTCTTCACTGTTCATTTTGCGGTAAAAGTCAGGATGAAGTGCCAAAGTTAATTGCAGGCCCTTCTATTTTTATTTGTAATGAATGCGTGCAGCTATGTAGTGATATTTTGCAAGAAGAGTTTCAACAGGAAGTTCCGCGCCAGGAAGGTGGGATGTCTATTCCTAAGCCTGCAGAGATTCATGATGTATTTAACGAATTTGTTATTGGTCAAGAATTTGCTAAGAAAATATTATCTGTAGCTGCTTACAACCATTATAAGCGGTTAGAATTAATTAAAAAGGCGCGTCTTCATCCATTGAACGTTAAAGATGATACCGAACTTAGTAAGAGTAATGTGTTGCTTATAGGTCCTACCGGGAGTGGTAAAACTTTATTAGCAAAAACTTTAGCGCGATTTTTCAATTTACCGTTTGCTATTGCGGATGCAACTACCTTAACCGAAGCGGGTTATGTCGGTGACGACGTAGAAAATATCTTACAAAAGTTATTACAAGCAGCTAATGGAAATATTGAAAAGGCCCAGCTAGGAATTATCTATATCGATGAAATTGATAAAATTAGTCGGCGCGCCGAAAATCCTTCTATTACTCGAGATGTTTCAGGTGAAGGTGTGCAACAAGGATTACTTAAATTACTTGAAGGTACTGTTGCTTCCGTGCCTCTGCAAGGAGGGCGTAAGCACCCTAATCAAGAGACAGTACAGATAGACACTACTAATATTTTATTTATTTGTGGAGGTACTTTCTCCGGTCTAGAAAAAATTATTCGTGAACGTACCGAGAAAACTGGAATTGGATTTTCTGCTGATGTGCGCAGCAAAGGAGATAAAAGGAGTTTAACAACGTTGTTAAACCGGCTTGAATCAGAAGATTTAATTAAATATGGAATTATACCTGAGCTAATAGGACGATTACCTGTTATTGCAACTTTAGAAGAACTTGATGAACAAATGCTGATTCAAATCTTAAAAGAACCTAAGAACGCTTTGATCAAACAATATTTTAAATTATTTAAAATGGACAATGTTGATTTAGAATTTCGTGAAGATGCTTTACAAATGGTGGCTAGAAGAGCACTAGAACGTAAAACAGGCGCAAGAGGTTTACGTGCAATCTTAGAAAGTGTTTTATTAGATACAATGTACGAATTGCCTTCTATGCAGAATGTAAATAAAATTGTTATTGAAGCAAGCACCGTTAGCAAGGGAGCAAAACCCTTGGTGATTTACAAACAAGAAAAAGAACTTGAATTAGATAATAAAGAAATAGCGGCGGGTAGCGAGTAAATCTTTCAAAGGTTGAATTTATGGCAAAGCAACTAATGGGCGGCGGAACAGCAACTTCTAAACTCTCAGAGAAGCTTCCGCTACTCCCTTTACGAGATGTTGTAGTTTATCCTCATATGGTAATACCGCTATTTGTAGGCAGAAAGCAGTCGATTAAAGCTTTAGAAGCCGCGATGAATGAATCCAGTGCGGAGAAAAAAGTACTACTTATTGCACAAAAAAACCCAGCTGAAGATAGTCCTACTATTGAAGATTTTTATCAAGTTGGAACCATAGCTACTATTTTACAATTGTTAGAATTGAAAGATGGTACTGTTAAAGTATTGGTTGAAGGTTCTCAACGAGGTAAAGTTAAGCAATTTTTCCAAGAGAAAGATTATATTGCCGCAGATATTGAAATCGTAGGGATACCTCCAGTTGAGCCAGATCAAGAGATTGAGGTTCTAACACGAACAATTTTAAGTCAATTCGAACAATACGTTAAATTAAATAAAAAAATCCCTCTAGAAATTTTAAGCACCTTATCGAGCATTGATAATTCTGGCCGATTGGCCGATATGATTGCGGCACACTTGACACTTAGAATTCAAGAAAAACAAGAGATACTCGAAATTTTTCCATTAAAAAAACGTTTAGAACGATTATTAGCTTTCCTTGAAAGTGAAATTGATCTATTGCAAATACAAAAGCGTATTCGCGGACGTGTTAAAAAGCAAATGGAAAGAAGTCAACGAGAATATTATTTAAATGAACAGGTTAAAGCGATTCAAAAGGAACTGGGCGAGTCTCAAGGCGTTACCAATGAGCTAGATGATCTTGCAAAACGTATCGAAAAAGCAAAAATGCCTAAAGAGGTAAAGGATAAATCAATTGCTGAATTAAATAAATTAAAATCGATGTCTCCTATGGCGGCAGAAGCGACAGTAAGTCGAAATTATTTAGATTGGATTTTATCTCTTCCTTGGAACAAACGGAGCAAAGTTCGCTACGATTTAGACAAAGCACAAAAAGTACTACAAGAAGCGCATTATGGTTTGGAAAAAGTCAAAGAGCGGATTATTGAGTTTTTGGCAGTTCATCAACGGGTTAAAAAATTAAAGGGTCCAATTTTATGCTTAGTAGGACCACCTGGTGTTGGAAAAACATCCTTAGGACAATCTATTGCTGAAGCCATAGGACGCGAATTTGTACGCATGTCCTTGGGTGGTGTACGTGATGAAGCAGAAATTAGAGGTCATCGTCGTACTTATATTGGTTCTATGCCTGGTCGAATTATGCAAAAAATGGCTAAGGTAGGGGTTAAAAATCCTCTATTTATGCTTGATGAAATCGATAAAATGGCAATGGATTTTAGGGGAGACCCTGCAGCAGCATTACTTGAAGTATTAGATCCTGAACAAAACCACGCTTTTGATGATCATTATCTTGAGGTAAGTTATGACTTATCTGAAGTTTTATTTATCGCTACGGCAAATACTTTGAATATTCCTCCAGCTTTATTAGATCGCATGGAAGTTATTCGTATACCTGGTTATACCGAAGACGAAAAAATTAATATTGCTAGACAACACTTATTACCTAAACAACTTATTCAGAATGGTTTAAAAATTACAGCAAAAAATAAAGAATTAATTTTGGCTGAAAGCGCATTACAAGATATTATTCGTTATTATACTCGTGAAGCAGGTGTTCGTAGTCTTGAGCGTGAAATTGCTAAAACTTGTCGGAAAGTTGTTACAGAAATTGCACGCAAGCCTAGTGTAAAATCAATTACTGTAACTAGTCATAACTTAGAAAAATATCTTGGGGTAAGGCGGTATCGTTACGGATTGGTTGAACAGCATGATCAAGTGGGTCAAGTAAGTGGTTTGGCATGGACTGAAGTGGGTGGTGACTTATTAACTATCGAAGCAGCAGTTGTGCCTGGAAAAGGAAAAACAAGTTATACAGGCCATCTGGGCGAAGTGATGCAGGAGTCTATTCAAGCTGCTTTAACAGTGGTACGAAGTCGTGCTGAAGTCTTAGGCATTCCTATTCATTTTTATGAAAAAAAGGATATCCATGTTCATGTTCCTGAAGGTGCAACGCCGAAAGACGGCCCTAGTGCAGGGATAGGTATGTGTACGGCATTGGTTTCTGCAATTACTAAAGTACCTGTACGAGCTGATGTCGCGATGACAGGAGAAATAACTTTACGTGGTGAAGTTTTGCCGATTGGTGGTTTAAAAGAAAAATTACTTGCAGCTCATCGTGGAGGGATACGTGAAGTTATTATCCCTGAAGAGAATAAACGCGATCTTAAGGAAATTCCAAAAAATATTAAAGAAGGTTTAATTATTCATCCTGTTCGTTGGATAGATCAAGTGTTGGGTATTGCTTTACAGCATCCAAAAAAGGCTTCAGTTAAGCCTAATGCTAAAAAGAAGCGAGAAAAAAAAATGATTGTACCTATCAAGCTAATCGATAAAAAAAATCAAGCAAAAATTAATCCTACTACAAATACTCGTTAAATACTTACAGCAATTAAGTTTCTTCATTAATCGCTGAAGTAACAAATGCGTTGCCTGTTGTGGATTGCATATTGAGCAGCAATACTGAAAAAAATTTAAGTGCGAAGAGTATATCTCTTATTCCCTTGACAGAGGATTCACGCTATTGATATAAACAGTTCACTTATAATCTATAGCAAGATGCTTAAAATTCAAATTAAAAGGTATGGGCCTTAATTTTTACCGTTGTGAGGGTATATGAACAAATCAGATTTAGTTGACGTTATTGTGGAAGCTGCACAAGTTCCAAAAAATGTTGCTGGAAAGACTTTAGAAAAAATTTTAGATTCTATTACTACAGCTTTACGTAAGGGAGAAGATGTTAGCTTAGTTGGATTTGCTACACTTTGTGTTCGTCATCGTAAAGCACGTACAGGACGTAATCCGAAGACAGGAGAATCTTTACATATTAAGGCAAGCAATGTTGTAGCGTTTAAGGCAGGGAAGGCATTAAAAGACGCTGTGCAAAAAGGGTAGCAATATCTTGCAAATAAGTTTAGAATGACGTCCCTTTCAACAGGGTGCTTAGCTCAGTTGGTAGAGCATCGCCCTTACAAGGCGAGGGTCGTAGGTTCGATCCCTACAGCACCCACCATAAAATATAATGCGGGAGTGGTAGTTCAGTTGGTTAGAATACCGGCCTGTCACGCCGGGGGTCGCGGGTTCGAGTCCCGTCCACTCCGCCAGTCCTCTAAAATTTTAAATATAAATTGTAAATGTAGATTAAAGTCAGAATAATAAAATGCTCTCACTAGAGTTTATTTTATTCATTAAAAGCTTTTTTATATTGATTTAAAGTGAAGTTTCCTTAATATGTTGCAATCCATTCGTGATAGAATGCAAGGTTTGATAACCAGCATAGTAATCGGATTATTAATTATTGTTTTTGCTCTATGGGGAATCCACGGCTATTTAGAGCTTAATACAGGAAGAAATAATAAAATAGTTGCTAAGATCGCGGGTCAAATATTACTACAGAGCGATTTTGATAAGGCGTATCAACGTGCTTACCAAGAGGCTCGGGATCGACTGGGGAAAAATTTTTCTAATAATAAAGAAATGCTCGAACAATTAAGACAACAAACTTTACAGGAATGGGAAACAACACAAGTTTTATTTCAAGCAGCCTTACAATCCAAATATCGCATTAGTCAGGCCCTAATAAATTCTGTTTTATTACAAATTCCAGAATTTCAATTAGCAGGTCGTTTTTCTGTTGAGCAATTTTATGATGTGTTACATACTATAAATTATACCAAACTTCAGTTTTTAATGGACATAAAAAAGACATTGCTCATTAACCAGGTGCAGCAAGGAATTACACAAAGCGCATTTGCTTTACCTCAGGATATCAACAATTACGTGAAATATATGCATCAAAAAAGGGATTTTGCTTATCTTATTATTCCTCATTCCAAATTTTTACATCAACAATTCATGCCCCAGGATCCCAAAATTTTTGCCTATTACCTGAAAAATAAACAAATCTTTAGTCAACCAGAACAAGCTAGTATTGAATATGTCCAACTTTCTTCCAAGAATGAAAAGACCTTCCTGGAAAATAGAGCTAACTTAGCTAATTTAACTTACATTCATCCTGATTCTTTAGAAATCGCAGCCAAGAAATTGAATTTAATGATACATTCCACAGATTTTTTCGGTAAGGATGGGGGAAAAGAAAAATTGAGTAAAGTTCCAAAAATCATTGCTGCTACATTTAGCCAAGATGTTTTGCAAGGAAATAACAGTTCAGTTATTAATATTAATCCGAATATCGCAATTGTTTTGCGAATCAAAAAATATCAACCTGCAGGTATTCAGCCTTTTAACGAGGTACGAGAAAAAGTCAAGGAAATTTTGAATCAACAAAATGCTATTTTTGAAGCGCAACAATTTGGAAAGAATTTACTCGGAAATTTAGAAAAAAATACCAATACACCTAAAAGTTTCGCGAATAAAAATTTAAAATGGCAGTTTATTCAGCAAGTAAATCGGTATAATAATAAAATAAATAAGGATATAGTAAAGACTGCATTTATGTTAGCTCTCCCGAATAAGAATATTTCTAGTACATTGTCGATGAAAGGTATTAGCTTAGAATCAGGAGATTATGCGTTGGTTAGATTAATTGCTATTCACGATGAAAAATACCCACTTACAAGCAATTCTACGTCAAACCTTTATCGTGAAGAAATAGCCAATAGTTTTGGCCAGTTGGAATATGCGTTATATAGAAACAACTTATTGAAAAAAGCTAAATTAGTTAATTGATAACCACTGTGAGTTTAAAAGATTAAGATTGACAAAGGTCAGACCGAAGAGAAAGATAATAATTAAGTAAATTTAGATCTTCTTTATCAGTCACTTTAATATTATCTTTACGTCCTTCTATCATTTTAGGTTGCTGACCAAATAACTCAATTGCATTGGCTTCATCCGAAGGAAATTGGTTTCTTTTGATAGTTGAATCAAGTGCTTTGACTAGCCAGTGATAGCGAAACATTTGAGGTGTTACAGCCATCCATAATTTTTTTCGATCCAAAGTTTCAAGGAACTGATTATTAAGGAATTTAACAGTATTCTTTATCGGGTATCCTAAAAGCCCCCCTACAGGATGCTTAGCCAGACGCATAATTAGCTTATCAATATCGTTGTGGTGCAAAAGTGGCCGCGCGGCATCATGTACTAACACCCAATCATTTTTTTTTGCAAATTCTTTTAAAGCTAATAAACCATTAAATACTGAATGACAACGTTCTTCCCCTCCCCATACTGTGATTAAATGGGGCGAGATTAATTGGAGAGTTGACCAATGTTTGTCTTCTTTATTGATAACTACAACGCATTTTTTAAATTTTCGATAGTTCAATAAAGTGGCTAATGTGTATTCGAGTATTTTTTTTCCATTAACAGATATATATTGTTTAGGTAAATCCATTTGCATACGATTACCCACGCCTGCAGCTGGGACTATTGCAAAATAATTAGTTGAGTCTTTCATTTTTAGGTTTAAGTCCTAAACAGTTTAAATTTTTGTATTTTCTTAATGAGCTGTATACTCCCAACTTATGAATTCTTTGCTTAATGATATAGTTTCTCTTGCCAAACAAGCCGGGAATCAAATTCTTAATATTTACCAACGCGATCTAACTGTAGAGTATAAAGCAGATAAATCTCCTATTACTGTCGCAGATTTAGCCTCTCATGATTGTATTTGTCAAGGATTGCGCCATTTAACCCCCGATTTGCCTATTATTTCTGAAGAATCTGTACCTGTGTCTTTTCAAAAACGGCGATCCTGGGAAAAATATTGGTTAATTGATCCCTTGGATGGAACAAAAGAATTTTTAGATAAAAATGGCGAATTTACTATTAATATTGCTTTAATCGAGCAGCATAAGCCAAGTTTAGGAGTTATATTTGTTCCATCCATGAATATTTGTTATTTTGCTAAGAAGGGATTAGGAGCTTATAAACAAGTAGGCCAGACTCAGCCAAAAGTAATCCTTAGTCGAGCTTGGAAAGAAAAACTTCCCATCACCGCAGTTATAAGCCGTCGACATGGGATGGAGGAGTTAAAAAAATTTTTAGCTCAATTTTCCACTTTAAATTTATTATATTGTGGAAGTGCATTAAAATTTTGTTGGTTGGCTGAAGGTGTAGCCGATATATATCCGCGTTTTTCGCCTACTTTTGAATGGGATACAGCCGCGGGACAGTGCATACTTAAAGAAGCAGGAGGTTTGGTGATCGATAATACAGGCCAAGAATTGCAATATAATAGGTCAGCTTCTCTAAAGATTGCCGATTTTTTGGCTATAGCGGATAAACGACATCATTGGTTACATTATCTTAAGTCATAAAAAATTGCTAATTATTAGTTTTATAGGAATCTAAATATGAATAAAAAACCGATTAAAATAGCCATTACCGGAGCAGCTGGTCAAATAGGCTATGCTTTGCTATTTCGTATCGCATCAGGCCAAATGTTTGGCGCCGATCAACCGGTAATTCTCCATTTATTAGAATTAGAAAGAAGCTTGCCCAGGTTGCATGGAATAGCCATGGAGCTTGATGATTGTGCTTTTCCCTTATTAAAAAGTATTATTTGTACCAGTCAATTAGACGAATCGATGCGGGATATTAATTGGGCTATTTTAGTGGGTTCCATGCCACGTAAAGAGGGAATGGAGCGTGCGGATCTATTAAAAATAAATGGTAGTATATTTGCTCCGCAGGGTAAGGCCATCAATGCGCATGCTGCTGCGGATGTAAAAGTCTTTGTGGTAGGGAATCCCTGTAATACCAATTGTTTGATCGCCATGCACCATGCTCCAGATATCCCCAATGATCGTTTTTTTGCTATGACTTTATTAGATGAAAATCGAGCTCGCGCACAATTAGCTAAAAAAGCTGTAGTTTCAGTCGATAAAGTAACTCAAATGGCAATTTGGGGAAATCATTCATCAACACAATATCCTGATTTTTATAACGCAAAAATTGCAAATAAACCTGTAGTTGAAGTGATTACTGATAAAAATTGGCTAGAAAATGACTTTATCCCAATAGTGCAGAAACGGGGAGCGGCTGTCATTAAGGCTAGAGGGGCATCCTCTGCTGCTTCAGCAGCTAATGCAGTAGTGGGTAGTATTTATCATTTAAGCCATGATACAAAAAAAGATGATTTTTTTTCGGTTGCTTCTTGCTCGACAGGCCAATATGGAGTTGATAAAGGGTTAATATTTTCTTTTCCGAGCCGGGTAGAAAAGGATCAATTTAGCATTATTACTGATATTCAGCATAATTTATTTGGGCAAGAAAAAATTAAACTGAGCTTAAGGGAATTGCGAGCAGAAAAAGATGAAATAAAAGAAATGGGCTTAATTTGATTGATGTTTTTAACCAAAATAAAAAATTGTACGGTGGGTTTTTTAATTAAAGTTTCTTTCCTCCGTACAATATAGCAAATTATTTTTATTTTACAATAAGCCGAAAATTATTATTTTTGATTAACAGCTTTTTTATTTTTATTTCTA
>Ga0153944_1001101_pt1 | contig 11266 bp, 8 predicted proteins | sample TSNJ028MetaG_FD_104703 | JGI IMG/M metagenome (GOLD analysis project Ga0153944, IMG submission 104703) | Attine ant fungus gardens microbial communities from New Jersey, USA - TSNJ028 MetaG | ecosystem: Host-associated > Fungi > Mycelium > Unclassified | place: USA: New Jersey, Wharton State... | reverse complement strand
CTACAGTGGCGTCCTGGCAGCCAATATATTAAAACAGTCCAACTTTTACCCCCCACGGCTAATCTGTAACTTAATGGGTGACTCATTAGCCTGGCTGTTTACCTATGAATTCAATAGTTCTTATTATCAGGAGAATATTTATGGACATTAATTACGAATTATATAAAGTCTTTTATTATGTAGCTTCATCCCTAAGTTTTTCAGAAGCATCCAAAAAACTTTTCATTTCTCAATCCGCCGTCAGCCAGTCAATTAAAACCCTGGAACGGAAACTAGGCAGCCCTTTGTTTATCCGCAGTACTAAAAAGGTCTCTCTGACACCAGATGGCGAAACACTGCTTCGCCACATTGAACCCGCCATCCACTTTATCCAGCGGGGCGAATCGCAAGTGATAGAAACTGCGACTTTAGACAATGGCCAATTACGTATCGGTGCCAGTGATACCATCTGCCGCTACTTTCTGGTCCCTTATCTGCAGCGTTTTCATAAAACCTATCCAGGCGTTCACATCAACGTTACGAACCAGACATCCACCCGCTGTGTAAATTTGCTGCGTAATGGGCAAGTGGATTTAATTGTGACCAATTATCCCAATTCCAAACTAAACCAATTGGATACCCTGATGCCAATTCATACCTTTCAGGATGTCTTTATTGCCAGCAAGCAATATTATCAAGACCTGCAAGATGTCACTATATCTTTGGAACAGCTGCAAAAGTACCCCCTCCTCATGCTGGACGGGCAAAGTGCCACCAGTGAATTCCTGCATGATATCTTTCGCCAGAACCATCTGGAACTCATTCCGGAAATCGAACTGGGCAGTAACGACCTGTTAATTGATCTGGCGCGTATTGGCCTTGGTATTGCCTTTGTTCCTGACTTTTGCATTCCCAAATGCCGGGATTTATATCAACTGCACATAAAAGAGACCCTGCCCACACGTCAGCTGGTGATTTCCCGCAATGCTCATCTGCCGCAGACACAGGCATGCCAGGCATTTATTCAACTCTTTTCCCAAAAATCCATCAGTTGATCTTCCACGTTATCCAGGGTACAGATCCGGTAGTCTGACCAGTCTGCCGGAAATAGTTCCCGATAATCCCGGTTCATAAAACGTTCATCCAAAAGAACGATAACGCCCCGGTCACTATCCGTTCGAATCACCCGGCCTGCTGCCTGCAGTACTTTATTCATCCCGGGAAAACGGTATGCATAGTCAAAACCATTCTCTCCCCGGGCATTATAAAAATTCATCAGAATTTCCCGTTCATAACCAACCTGGGGCAGGCCCGTTCCGACTACGACAACACCAATCAGACGTTTGCCGATCAGATCAATTCCTTCGGAAAAAATCCCTCCCATAATAGAGAAACCTACTAGTGTTCTCTCTTTTCTGATATGGAAATGCTGCAAAAATTCTTCCCGGGATGCTTCACTCATGGACATGCTTTGCTTTATCAGGGTAATATCCTCCTTGGCATAGTTTTCCTGATAGATTGTATATACCTCCTCCATAAACCGATATGAGGGGAAAAAGATCAGATAATTTCCTTCTTTCGCACAAATTACTTTATGAATATAGGAAGCAATCTTACGGTATTCTTCGTAGCCTCTTCGCGTATACCGGCTGCTCACATCCCGGCCCAGCAATAAACGCCGGTTTTCCTGATCAAAAGGTGAGACCGCCCGAATCGCAAAGTCATCCTCCCTGGTACTGAAAAGAGTCTTATAATAATGCATTGGCAGCAATGTAGCTGAAAAGAACACAGTGCTGTTTCCTTTCTTCAAACACTCCTGCAGGTTCACTGCCGGGTTCACGCAATACAGCCGGATTGCAAATCGGCCATCATTATCATGTCTGGTGTAGATTACATAATTTTCATCAATTAATTCACTGATTGCTAAAAAAGTCCGCACCTGAAAATAAAAGTTCAGCACCTCATCCCGTAATTCTCCAGGATCAACTTCCTCCAGGAACTTTTCCAATTCCGCCATTACATTCAGCAGTCCCATTGCAAAGGAGCCCAGGTTTGGCAGAATCTCATAAGTATCACATTCCCGCTTATATTGAAGCAGCTGCCGGTTACTTTTTTCCAAGTACCGCTCCAGCTTTTTATTATATGGATGAACTAATTTTTTTACCGCCAGAAAGTCTTCTTTATATAATACCGCGCTGAACATCTCCCGGCCGCGTTCCACCAGATTGTGTGCTTCATCAATCAGAAAAAGATATTCTCCTTTTACTCCTTCGGAAAAAAAGCGCCGCAGATGAGCCCGAGGATCAAACACATAATTATAATCACAAATAACAGCATCTGCCCAGGTAGCCGTATCCAGACTCATCTCATAAGGACAGACAGACCATTTCTCACTTTGCGCCAGCAGCGCGTCCCGATCAAATGTATCACTGGTACACAGCAATTCATACACTGCATCATTTACCCGGTCGTAATGCCCTTTGGCCCGCCGACAAGTCTTTGGATTACACTCCATTACTTCACAAACGCACATTTTTTCCTTGGCTGTAAGAGTAATCACTTTATACTTTAATCCGCGCACTCTTAATATCTCAAAGGCTTCTTCCGCTACCGTTCTTGTGATCGTTTTTGCTGTCAGGTAGAAAATCTTATCTCCCAATCCTTCTCCTACTGCCCGTACTGCGGGAAAAATTGCTGACATCGTTTTCCCAATCCCGGTTGGTGCCTGTATAAACAATTCTTTTTTTCGAACAATAGTTCCATACACTCCGGCCACAATATCCCGCTGTCCTCTTCGATAGTCAAAAGGAAACTCCACCCCCTGCATCGACTGATTGCGGGCAATACACCATTCATGCTGGAACAAGGCCCACTTGTAGTACTCATCCAGCAGATTCTGAAACCACTCGGTCAATTTTTCCATATCTATGGTCTGGGAAAATCGTTTGATTTCTTCACTTTCCATATTACAATAAGTAATTTGCACCGTCATTTCTCTGCGTGCATGCTCCAGACCGTAAATATATGCATAACATTGTGCCTGGGCCAAGTGTACCTCAATCGCTTCTTCCATTTGTTCTAAATCGGCAAAAGTTCCCTTGATTTCATCAATTGTAACAGCATCTTCTTCCGAAATGATCCCATCCGCTCTGCCCTCTATCTTCAGAAAAAATTCGTCATATTCCACCTGATAAGTCATTGGAACTTCCGCCTGATAAGCAGCCCCCATCCGGCTCTGAATCTTTCTGTGAATGCGGCTGCCAAGCTGCATGGCTTCTTTTTCCGCCAAGCCGCCTTTGCTATTATCCAAATCCCCGCTTCGCAAAATAAATTCCACCAGATTCCGAACCGATATCCTGACTGTTGTTTTCTCCATGTTATTCTCACGGCACTAACGGATAAAATTCGTCGGTGTCCAAGCCTCCTGTGTGGGCAGTGGGATATTTCCTTTGCCAGCCTCAATGTTTTTCAAAAGCCAAGCCATATTCAACCCAAGAGTACGCATAATCTGCAGACCTTCTTTGTCCTGCAGCACTTCTTCCGGTTTCATTCCATGGATTGAATTCCAATACTGAGAAGATACCACCGGCATGCCGGAAATCGTGAAATACTTGTTCAAACGATCGAAAGCCGAACCGGCTCCGCCTCTTCGACAGCTTACAATGGCTGCTCCTGGTTTATAACCAAATTGACTGCTCGCGGCAAAGAACACCCGGTCAAGAAGTGCACATAATGCCCCGTTCGCTCCACCATAGTATACCGGCGAACCAATCACAACACCATCTGCCCGGATAATCTTCTCAATCAGCGTATTCACCGGGTCATCATCAAATGCGCACCTGCCGGTTTCCTTACATTTACGGCAATCACAGCATCCACGAATTGGCTTTACACCAATATGAAATAATTCTGTTTCAATACCCTGTTCTTTTAATGTCTTCTCCACTTCACTCAACCCGGTATAAGTGCACCCCTTCCCGTGAGGGCTGCCATTTACTAATAAAACTTTCATTTGAAATACTCCTTTTTATCCACACCATTAGTTTCAATAATATTAACATATATTTTACCACAACTCCCTTATATTTTCCATGCGGATATTACGTCAGGCGTCCTGGCTGCCAACACGTTGAACTATTGCAACTTTATAAAAATCCCCATAGCTGAACTATAACAAGCTGACGGGGCATTCTCTAATTCTCAAAAACAAAAAAACTGTCACACTATACAAGTACAACAGTCTTTTCAACACAATTATGACGCTACAGCGAACTTCCTCAATACGCTGTGAAATTCCGAACTCTCCCCATGATACTGAACCGTCAGCGGTTTCGTTAAGTCCATGCTAAGAATTCCTAAGATTGATTTCGCATCTACGATGACTCTATTATAAAAAATGTCAATGTCAAAACTGCATCTGGCTGCCGCATTGACAAACTCTTTTACATCATCAGTTGCGTTCAACTTGATCTTACATTCTGACATAATATTTACCTCTCCTGATTTCCCTTTGCAACATTAGGTATTCTTATCATTATGGCACTGAGTTAAATAAAAGTCAATCTATATGTTATACAATAATATTTACAAAAAAATTATATTTCTGGTGTTTTTGACAAGTTGAAGATGGTTCATGATACGAACACGCACTTATATCGAAAGTTAGCGCTGTGATTACCAAAATATATTTTATTATAAATTTAGTTTTTTTCAATATTTTTATTTATATATTCCTCAATGCAATCAATTCATGATCGCATAACAAATCACGAGTAACACGATTGCTTTCAAAGCAACAGCGACAATTTCCGTACCATTTATCTTTTAAATCCAATTTTCATATTCTTCTTAGGACATTTGACACTGCATCTTCCGCACTGGAAACAATCACCATACTTGCTGTCCGCCTCACCTAAGGACAGTGCCGCGGGACAAGTATTAATACAAAGCTTACATCCCTTAATACATTGTTCCTTATCCCTGTTAAAGGTTGTCAATGACAGCATCGGAAGCCACGAAAACACCGCTCCCAGCGGACAGAAAAAACTGCCAAATAAAACGGTAAAAACCAGCAATGCAATCAAAATTGATACAAACGGTTTGATTGCAATAACTTCACGCTTAAAGATTTGCTCCGCAATATACTTCACGCCCATAAAAGCCGCGGAAAAGGCAGCCGGAAAGGTGGTAAAGAAAGCTAACTGAATCACAATTCTTACAATTAAATGTATTTTTAGTTTTTTTTCATCAAACCACCGCCTTACTCAACGCATCATCGACCGCATTTATGATTCCGGTTGATGTATAGGTCGCCCCTGAAACTGTATCAACTTTAGCAATTTGAGCTTCCATAATGTCATCTAAAATGTCTATTGCCATGTTGTAATACGCGGCATCTTCATTATCAGCAGCAATCACTTCTATATCAACGATAATGTCGCGTTCTATGGTGATCTGTACAATTACCTCCCCACCGTAACCCTGGGCGGTTCCTTCATAAGTTCCATCCTTATATTTTGACTCTTGCACAGTCTCTGCTGCTGCCGTATCCTCTGCATTATCAGCTTCTGCTTTTTGTAAATTCAAATCCTTTTGCATAACAGAAACTTTTTCGATTTCTTTATTTGCCTTATCCAGTTCCGCAGACAGACCCATCATTTGATTATAGTAAAATAAAGTAAACACTATAATAATAATGCCGACAAGCTTTAATACGAAATTTTCTTTAGTCATATAAGCTTTTCTCCTAGTCTATTTGGGCCTGACTTAACGCATATGCAACAGCATCAAGGATGCCCTGCGAACTATAGGTTGCTCCGGAAACGGTATCAATGCCCTCTGTTGTCTGCCTGTTTATGATGCGTGGCAAGATACTTAAACTGCTCGAAAAATAAGGCTCATCTTCATTATGTGCGATGATTTCAATGCCGGAAATTTTATTATCCTTTACGGTAATCATAATGTCGATGTAATCATTGTGTCCCATTCCATACCCAGTATAAGACCCGTTCTTGTATCCACCATTAGATGGCTCAATCTCCTCATCTATATCCTCTTCTTCACCATCTTCATCCTCAATATCATTCTCATCTATGACTGCCTTATTAAGGGCGATTCGCGCAGCCTTTATAATCGCATTAGATGTGAAGGTAGCGCCACTGATTACATCAACATTTGTGGACTTCTTTGCCACAATATTCGGGATAACACCAATTGCCATGTTGAAATATTCAATATCTTCCGTGTGTGATGTAATATTAATAGCCTTGATTTCACCATCTTTTATTTCTACCTCAACAAAAACATCTCCGCTGTATCCCCTGGCGGAACCAGTGTATGTTCCATCCATATACTTCTTGCCATCCAAACCATCATCAGGCAGTTCTTCCGGCTCTTCCGATTCTTCCGGTTCTACTTTTGGCGGTGGTGTTTCATCAGGCTTATTAGCGATCGATTTTTTAAGCGCATCTCTAACCGCCAAAATTATGCCATTTGAACTATACGTTGCACCGCTGACTGTATCCACATTTGTAGATTGGTCATTTATAATTGCGGGCAGTATCGTTTTCTTGGCTTTTTCCAGATATTCGATGTCATCTATGTAATCGGTTACCTCTACTTTTTTAATTTTTTTTAAAGATACCGTTACTTTCACTGTTATATCGCCCTTATAACCTTTACCGGTACCATAATATGTACCATCATTATATGCCGAGCTGTCAGTATCATCCCAACCAGGCTTTTCAGGCTGTTCTGTTTGTTCACTGGCTGACTCATCATAGCTGCTTTGACCATTACCTGATGCCTGTGAAATTGCATCTTTTACTGCCCATATTATACCATTCGAACTATATGTAGCACCACTAACAGTATCTACTGATAAGCTCTGAGAAGCCATAATTCCACTAATAACTGCTTTCGCTTTTTCAACATAAGCTGCATCATCAGCCTCCACATCAACCACCCTTATCGATGTCATTGCTTTATCTTTAATTTGAACTTCTACCGCGATGTATCCCGCATAACCCTTGCCTTTTCCTATATAAGTCCCATCAGCACAGTTTGCCAGATCAAAGCCACCCGTATCCACTGCCGGTGCTTGGTCTGTATCTTCTTTCTTTTTCGCGTTTTGAGATTTCTCAGCCTTTGCATCATCATCTTCTTCGTTCTTCACCGTATCTGCATTTGAGGAATTCTCAAAAACAGTTAAGTCAGGCACTTCTGATGCACACGCTGTTGTGTCCACTGCCATAGCAACTATAACCATAACCGCAAACGCAGGGAAAAAATGATTTACCTGACCATAAATTTTTGATAATGTACTGCCTTTTTTAGAATTTTTGTTTACTTCCAAGTCATTCATAGCCAACCTCCTCTGGTTTTTTCATACTCATGCGAGCAAGGAATTTGAAATTCCTTGGCTCGCATGGATTTTACACTTTACTTATTAAACTTTATTTCACGGTGACTTTAAATGTCCTTTTAACACCGTTTGCCGTTATTGTAATTTTAGCAGTACCTTTCTTGATCCCTTTTACAACGCCTTTAGATGTAACTGTAGCAATTTTCTTATTGCTTGATTTATATGTTATTTTTGCTGTCGGAGTCGCTGTTGCTTTTATTGTTAATTTTCGACCAACTTTAATCGCTGCTGTGCTCTTTGCAAGTTTTAGTGACGGATTTTTTACCGTTATCACACACTTGTTTGTCACACCATTTGCCGTAACTGAAATAGTTGCTTTTCCAGCTTTTTTGGCTGTTACAACCCCTTTGGAACTTACAGTTGCTATTTTACTGTTTGAAGATTTCCAGGTTGCCGTTTTACTTCCGCCTGTAATAGTTGCTTTAAGTGTAATTTTAGTACTGCCTTTTGTATAGATAGTAGCTGATGATTTATTTAATTTAACCGCAGGCTTAATAACTGTGATTGTGCACTTTGCCTGAATGCCGTTTGCCTTCGCCGTAATTGTTGCTGTACCGGCTGTCTTCGCTGTCACAACACCATTTGCATTAACAGTTGCAACACTGTCCTTGGATGAAGACCAGGATACTTCGCTGTCTGGTCCAACAACAGTCGCTTTTAGTGTTACCGTCTTTGGTGATCCACTTGTATACAATGTACTTTTGCTTATATCCAGGGAGGTGCTCACATTTTTTACCGTAACAACTGCTTCTGCTGTAACTCCATTTGCTGTAGCTGTTATCTTTGTCTTTCCTGCTTTTACAGCCGTAACTGTTCCATCAGAGACAGTAGCAATATCGCTGTCCTCTGACGCCCATGTTACGTTTCTCATATTCGGACCATTAACAGTCGCCGTAAGTTTAATTGTGTCATGCCCTTCTACTGTGTAAAGAGTGACATCAGATTGGCTTAAAGTTGTTGTTGCATCTCTAACTGTAACAACACACTCACTGACATAACCATCAGCTGATGCTTTTATCGTAGTCTCACCCGCTTGAAAAGCAGTAACTGTTCCATCGCTGCTTACCGCAGCAACTGCCGGATCTGAAGATTCCCAGCTTGCCTCTGAACCCGCAGGAGTTTTCACCGTCGCATTAAGTTTGGTGGTATTGGCACCGGAAACCGCATACACCGTCACTGTTGATTTATCCAGTGTAACTGATGGGTCTAAATATGTCACCCTGGCAACTGCCGAGAAGCCGTTAAGAGTAGCGGTAATATCTGCTGATCCAGTATTAACGCCAGTAACGATTCCGTCTTGAGTAACCGCAACAATATTCGTATCTGACGAAGCCCAAACAACGCCACTTGGAACATTGCCATCAGCATCAACAACCGAAAGCGTTTCTGTCCTATGACCTTCGACACTATATAATGCAACTTCATTTTTATTCATCTTTAGCAAACCTGTATTAACGATTATTTCAAAAGATGCGGATGCTTCAAGATCACCTTCAGCACCTTTGTTCACAGTTGCTGTGATTGTTGCCGTTCCAGTTCCTGTAACAATCCCATTGCTGCCACTAATTTTCATAACACTCTCATCTGACGAGCTATATTCAATTGCTTTATTGCCTGTGTAATTAATGTTTTCTCTTAAAGATAAAACTTCTTTATTTAATGTAATACTGCTTTCTACAACACTTATCTCTGGTTTTATTTCAAATGTTGCAACCATATCCTCATAACCAGCTGCTCTAAATGTAACTTGCCAGTATCCAAGTTGAATATTTTTATTTTGTCCGTCTCCACCTAATCGGTATGAATCAAACATGAACCCGGCATCAACTCTGTTACCATGGTTTGTTGACCACCATGTGTCAACGGAAGCCATCGTACCGTAACGAGCAACCATATTAGTGCAGGTCGAGTCAGTTCCATAGTATTCATATGTTGCAGACGTAAATCTGGTTACATAATTAAGCATATCTTCCGTTGTCATTGTTGTTCCGTCTGCATGCATGATCGGAATTTGAGCCTCCGCATAATCACCCCACGAGTGATTATTGTTAACACTTGCCGCTCCAGCGACTACTTTTGCCCTTTCACTAGTTTGCTTACCTGCCGAAACAGCACCGTACTCACCATTTGCCTGAAGTTCTTTCATGCTGCCTGTATCTGCTGTAACTACATCGCCCATACCATCTTGGCCATCTAATGTGAAATCCTCAAAATGATTTATCGTCGTCATGCCTACAGTGTTCAGTACAAGGTTTTCAACATAAAGTTCACCGGCTATTTTGACAGGGACTCTTTGGATACCTCTGATTTCGTAATGATCGTATGTATAAGTCACACCATTAACTTCAAATGACTTTGCTCCATCTGCACAAGAAGCAACCACATCGGCAGGGACTGTTGTAATAGTCCTGGATTGTCTTGCATGCGTTGTCTTTCCATCTACTGTCGAGATTAGCGGATCATGTTCCGAAACAAATCTTGTCATCGTTCCTTTGTCTGTACCAATATATCCATAGACATCCGTGATGAACTGAAATGGCGCTCTATAGGTACCATGCTTGCTTGTAGCTCTCGTTACTACATCAAAGCCACCCATATCGTTGAATCCCTCAGAATCAACCTTAGAAGATGATGCTGTCCAATTCTCAGCTGACGGAGCTGATAAACCTTCATTTTTCCAGAAATCCGGATATAAGATACCGGCACTACCATAATAATACTCATCCGGCATTGCTTCATTAGATGAACTGTCCGGAGCGAAATAATACGCAGTATTACCCGCTTGCATTGCCATTACATGGTTGTTATCACCAAAATCAATTTCTATTCCGGTGCTCCCAATGTCGTTTTCCGCAACTTCAACATAATAAAAATCTTTTCCTTTAACAGTCACTTTTTGATTTGGATTATATTCATAATGGTCATCATCTTCATCATCACCATTAAGGGATATCTCTTGCTCCTGATCTTCCGCAGCTGCAATTGATACTTCTTGTGCTTGCTCATTTTCATCATCAGCATCGGCAGTCTCCAGATCCGACATCTCCGAATCAGGTTCCCCGGAAGCAGTATCCTCGGAAGCATCCGCTTCAACTTCAATTGACTGGTTTTGATTTTTTTCACCTTCGTTATTATCATCTATTCCATCGGCAAAAACGTTTAATGGCGGAACAACAGTAACCAGCATTGTTAGCACTGCTAGCAGTAATGTCAGTCCTTTTTTACAAATATGATTGTTTTTTTGCATTTCTCATTCCCCTTCTTTTAGTATTAATTTATAAGTATTAACTCAATAATCTTTGAAAATTTCCTTATCACCCCCCTTTTTCTATTATCAATGCAGGTTAGTGTTGGCTAACTTTGCTACTAAAAAAAGCCTGCCCACAGCAGTTTGTTAGTCTTTCCTAACTCACGATAGTATAGCATATTTGGTCCTGTATTACAAGCACTTTTTTACTTGAGTCTCATAAACTTTTTTACTCGTTTTTTTACTTGAGTCTCATAAATATGATTCATTTATGATAATGTCTTAATATACCACAAGTGATTATGTCCAAGTTATAGTATAATAAAACCTCATGACTAAGAAATGAGGTGGACACAATCAGAAAGGTATCATTAACAATGGATGAAAATCAAAAATATGAGATCATTAAGAGGTAACCGGGGGCGCAAGCCCGGTCATACGATTCCTAATGCCGGGCTTTGCACTCATTTTCTCAGAAAGATACTAAACAGCAAATTAATATCAATTTGATTTCATTTCATTTTTTCTTTTTTATTCCTGCATGAAAAATTAGCTTTATTTGATAAATTGATCAATCGCCTTATTAAGCTCCTTTAATGTCTGTGTATCACCGCTTT
>Ga0153944_1001099_pt1 | contig 11273 bp, 10 predicted proteins | sample TSNJ028MetaG_FD_104703 | JGI IMG/M metagenome (GOLD analysis project Ga0153944, IMG submission 104703) | Attine ant fungus gardens microbial communities from New Jersey, USA - TSNJ028 MetaG | ecosystem: Host-associated > Fungi > Mycelium > Unclassified | place: USA: New Jersey, Wharton State... | reverse complement strand
GGATTTTCTGACTGATCGGGACAATGTAGTTCCTGAGACAGGTACTTCGCCATGTAAGACAAACTGTCCGGCACATATTTCCGTTCAGGCTTACATAAAAAAGGCATCTGAAGGCAAATATCGTGAGGCATTGGAGCTTATCAAGAAGGATAACCCATTCCCGGCTATGTGTGGAAGAGTTTGTGCCAGATTCTGTGAGCAGGTATGTACCAGAGGGGATGAGGATGAATCAGTTGCCATTGATGAAATCAAGAAATTCATTGCCGAACAGGATTTAAATGCCGAACATCGGTTTATTCCGAATAAGTTAAATGAGATTGGTAAGAAGATTGCAATTATAGGTTCCGGACCGGCGGGCTTGTCCTGTGCATATTATCTGACCATATATGGGCATGATGTAACTGTATTTGAAAAGGAGAAAAAGCCGGGCGGGATGATGCAGTTTGGAATGCCGTCTTTCCGTCTTGAGAAAGATGTAGTAGATGCGGAAATTGATATTATACGCAAGCTGGGCGTTAAGATTAAGACGGGAGTGGAGGTTGGAAAAGATATTACCTTAGATGAATTGCGAAAACAAGGATATCAAGGCTTTTACATCGCTATCGGAGCTCAGGGCGGCAGAAGGCTTGGTATCAGCGGGGAAGATGGTGAAAGGGTTTTATCCGGAATTGATTTCCTGCGGGGTTCGGCAATGGGAACGTCAGAGAAGCTTAGCGGTGATGTAGTAGTGATCGGCGGCGGTAATGTAGCCATAGATGTTGCAAGAAGTGCCATCCGCCACGGCGGGCAAAAAGTAAGTATGTATGCATTGGAGTCCAGGGATGAGCTGCCGGCTTCCCAGGAAGAGATTTTGGAAGCAGAGCATGAAAAAATAACGGTAAACTGTGGCTGGGGACCGAAAGAAATACTGATGGAAGATGGCAGGGCGAAAGGAATCATATTAAAAAAATGTATTTCTGTTAAAGATTCCGATGGACGGTTTTACCCTCGATATGACGAAAGTGATACGATTACCGTAGCCTGTGACTATGTGTTGGTGGCCATAGGACAGTCTATTGAGTGGGGTGAACTTCTGCATGGTACCAAGATGGAATTAAATAGTAATAAGACTGCAAAAGCAGATTCATGGACATACCAGTCAGCACAGAAGGATATTTTTGTTGGAGGTGATGTATATACAGGACCGAAATTTGCTATTGATGCCATCGCAGCAGGTAAAGAAGGAGCCGAATCCCTGCATCGGTTTGTATGGGAAGGTCATAGCTTAACCTTGGGTAGAGTACCTGCGGACAATTATCATTATATAGATAAAGAGAATCTGATGATTGGCGAGTATGATAATGCAAAACGCCAGGAACCTGCAAAAGATGAATCAAAGGTTTTGACTTTCCAAGATGAGCGTAAAACCTTTACGGAGGAGCAGGTAAAAATTGAGGCGGCAAGGTGTTTGAAATGTGGAGCAGCACGGGTAGATCAAAACATTTGTATTGGATGCGGGCTTTGCACAACCAGATGCAAATTTGATGCCATCACCATATCTAAGAAACGGGATGCATGGGGAGTCCCATATGAAAAACTGGTGGGAGCAATTGTAAAAGACACGGCAGCAAGGGTGGGCAGGACGATTGCCGGGCCATTTAAGAAGGAAAGCTGATGCATGAGATAGGAGTACTGACACAGGCTGTAAAACTGGTGGAGCAGATTGCTCTGGAGAATCAGATAAGCCGGGTAAAGATCATAACGCTGGAAGTTGGAGAATTAACAGGATACCTGCCTGTGTTTTTTGAAAAATATTTTCCAATTGTAACAGAAGGCATGCCGGTTATGGAACATGCAGAGCTGCACATACAAATCGTATCAGGGGAAGCTCTGTGTAATGATTGCAATGCACTTTTTAACGTGATGAAGCATGCAGGGGTTTGCCCTGCATGCAGGAGCGGGAATAAGAAGATTCTTGGCGGACTGGATTTGGTTGTAAAGGAAGTTGTATTTTAACTGTGCAGATTTTAACCGCCCAAGCAGCCAAATAGCTTCAACAGGAAAATATTTGTTACAGTTCACACGGCGACTATTTCGCGAAGCGTGTTACTGGTCACGGAGTGAGCAGTAACAAATATTTAGCAATCAGGGCTGGTCGGCAATTTACAATTGTAGATGCGATCAGTTCCTTGGGAGTTTTCATATCATCCTTGATCCAGTCAATAAAAATACCAACTGCACCATAGCAGTAAAAGCTTATGGCTACAAGCAGAAAATCAGGAATGTTATCATTAAAGATCTGCTGAAATGCTTTTATATAGTAGTTTTCGCACCATTCACGGTAAAATTCCTTAAAATTATTTTGATAGTTTTCGCGGGCAATTGTAGTGAAAAAATTTTGATTCGCCTCACAGTAATTTAAGGTAGCCATTATACCTTCATAGGTATACATTGCATGTGTATTTTCTATGTTTTCCACAAAATCCAACAATACAAAATTAATTAAATCATACTTGTCTTTAAAATGATTATAGAATGTTTGCTTTGCTGTATTGGTGTGATCAATGATAGTCTTAACAGTTATTTTGTGCAAAGGCTGACGTTTTGATAATTCCAAAAGAGTGTCTTTGTACATGTTTTTTGTTGCCTTGGTAATTGACATAAAATCCCTCCTCGCCAGAACGTGTTTGATATTAATTGGCAGACATAACCGCTATAGGTCTTTTAGTATTTCTGAGACCATAGCGGTTTTATGTTAAGGAATTACGGTAGCAAAAGTTTTGCCTTATCCTAAATTCCTTTATTTACAAAGTGTAATTGCGGGCTTTTCCGCAAGTGTTTCTGATTACCAGTTTTGGCGATATCACAACTTGAATGGGTTCCTTTATATTTTCAGATTGTTCAAAAAGATCGATCATCGACTGGGCGGCCGTTTGACCCAGTAAATATCTGGGCTCTTCGATTGTGGTAAGGTTAATCTTCGGCAGAGAGGCATATTCCACATCATCGATTCCAATTACAGAGATGTCCTTGGGGACGTCGAAACCATGTTTCCAGAGATATTCCAGAACTCCTAATGCGATACTGTCATTGCTTGCAAAAAAGGCAGTAGGCCGTTCATTTTTCCCCATTATTTTTCTCGTTGCGTCAAAGCCGCCTTCTCTGCTTGGAAATGTTTTTATGATAAGGTTGCGGTTAATATTAGAAAAATGTTTTTTTATGGTATCACAATATGCGGTAAAACGTGTATGGAATGTGTCGGTCTCTTCATTTCCGCAAAGGCAGGCAATATTTACATGCCCTAAAGAAATTAAATAGCTTGTTGCTATCTGTGCGGCCGCATAGTTATCAATCGTTATGTAATTGGCGTTAACACCTTTTGGAATATTTGAGGTAAATATAACGGGTATTTTATCATCGATATAGCGCAGTTTTTTATAAGAGTTATCACTGATGGGATCCATAATGATACCTCTGACTTTTGAATCTACCAGCATTCTTACGCATTCGGTTTCTGTTTTTGGATCTGAATTAGAGTTGCACAGGAAAACACTTAGACCTTCTGTACTTAATCGATCCTGAATTCCCTTTACCAGCAAAGGAAAATAGGGATTCGTAATATCCGGCACGACGACTCCGACAATTGTTGAACTATTAGTTGTTGCGGAGATTGCAAAACCATTATTTCGAACATAGCCTAGTTCGTTGGCGATCGCATTTATTTTTTTGCGTGTTTTAATATTAACCAGCGGATTATCATTAAGTGCTCTGGAAACCGTTGCCAAAGTATATCCGGATTTATCTGAAATATCTTTTAGTGTCGTTCTCATAATTTTTCACATCCATTTAAGAAATTTTGTGTTATTCAGTAGAAACTTCCTCTGAACCAAGTTTCACTTTATGTAAATAATAGACATATAATTCTGAAATGTCAATGAGAATTATTCAAATTCTTTGAAAAATTATATAAAATATAATTAATTTTTGCACAAGGCGAAAAAATAGAAATATTTAGTAATTTTATAGTATGATTATGGGGAATTTTTAACGATTAATATAAGTTAAACGATAAAAAACTAAATATAAAATTATAAATTATTATATTTATTTATAAATCCATTATAAACAAAAAGCAATAATGAATAATTTTAATCGTGTAAAATAATAGAAAAATTAGCAAAAACAACAGTATTTTTTTGTATTATTGAACAAATTGTAGTGATTATGATACAATAATTGTGTAAAAAGAAAAAATATTTGGAAATAATTAACGAAAGGTGGATTTGTCTTATGGAAAAGATATTTAGCAGCGTGAAGTTTGGAGCTCATCCAATTAACTGGTGCAACGATGATATGGACAATCTCGGTGATGAGTATAGTTTCGAGGATATTGTTGACCAGGCATCCCAAGCCGGATATGCAGGAATCGAGCTTGGAAGAAAATTCCCTCGTGACCCCAAAATATTAAAACCAGAACTTGAAAAAAGAGGACTCAGTCTCACAAGCGGTTGGTGTGATACGATGTTCGGATGTGAGGAACTTCGGGATAAATTCTTTGATGAATTTAAAGAAAAAGCAATGTTTTTCAAGGAGATGGGCTGTAAATTCGTGATTGCGGCAGAAGGTACCGGGTCTTCCTGCTGGGATCCAAGAGAGTACAGGGCAGAAAAAGGCGTGCAGAAATTCAATGAGAAAGAATGGAAGTTATTTGCTGATGGTCTGAATGCGGCAGGGGCGTTTTGTAAAGAACAGGGAATGATACTTGTGTATCATGTACATACTGGAACATGTGTGGAAACACATGAAGAGACACAAAAGATGTGTGATCTGACAGATCCCGATCTTGTGTACATTTTAGCAGACACAGGACATCTTCACTTCTGCGGTGTGGATATTCCGAAATTTTTTGAACACTTTGCAGACCGGATCAAATACGTGCATCTGAAAGACATCCGCCCACTTGTTCTGGAGGTTGTAAAGCAGTTTAACATTGATTTTAACAATGCCGTTAAGGCTGGGATTTTTACCGTACCGGGTGATGGATGTATTGACTATAAAGCGGTTATGAACATTTTGCAGAAGCATAATTATGAAGGCTGGATGATGGTGGAAGCAGAACAGTATCTGAATACACCGAAAGCTTTCGAATTTGCAAAAATGGCACGGGAATACCTGAAAGAAATAACAGGTGTGTAAATTTAAGCTAAAGACAAAATTCATATTTTCAAGAAAAAAGAGAGGTAGAGGTTATGAAGAGACGTTTAGGACTATTTTTGGCAGGGATATTATTAATGAGTACACTTATGGCATGCGGTAAGGCTGCCGAGACCGATAATCAAGATTCAGGTACTGCCGACAGTGCTTCTTCCAAGCAAAGCACCGAGGAAAGTTCGGAGGAGGGAAAGCAGTACAAGATAGGCGTTACCATGTCATCCCGTGATCAGTTCCTTTCCACCCTTGAAAAAGGAATCTTAGGAAGAGCGGAAGAAAAAGATGTTGAAATCGTAACATTTGACGCTAACAATGACACACAAAAACAGTTAGAGCAGATTAATACATTTATCAGCGGCGGATTCGATGCGATGATCGTAAATCTGGTTGATACCAACAACGGTCCTGATATTGTTAAATTAGCAGGCGATATGCCGATAATATTTGTTGACCGTAAACCGGATACCAGTATTCTGGAAGAAAACAAACGCTGCTATGTTGGTGCGGAAGAATATAAGGCAGGGGCATTCCAGGGAGAATGGCTGGCAGACTTTTTCCAAGATAAAGAAGATAAGACGATTAATCTGGTAATCCTTAAAGGTATCTTAGGACTGGAAAACACAGAAAATAGAACAAAAGGTGCGGTAGAAACACTTGAAGAAAAGGGTTTTACGGTAGTAAAGGTGTTCGAAGACACGGCAGATTATGACAGGGCAAAGGCTCTTGACAAGATGACCACATTTATGGGAACCAAGAAAGCTTTTGATGCAGTTGTCTGTAACAATGACGAAATGGCATTGGGAGCGCTGGAAGCAATGAAGCTTGCCGGTGTAGATGTCACAAAAGTTCCGGTCTGTGGTATTGACGGAACGGACGCTGCACAGGTTGAACTCCGGGCCGGTAATATGGCAATGTCGGCATATCAGGATCCAAAGGAAGTAGGAGAATCTTGTTTTGATCAGGCATATGAGGTAGTGACTACCGGAAAGATGGCAATTTTTAAAGATGTTCCGTTCCAGACCATTGACAAGGATAATATTGATCAGATTATTCCGAAGGAATAAACATTTTCCGACCTTAAGCAGTTTGGTTTTTTGCAAAGGAAACCGGCGAAATGCCAAACTGCATTTCAATTCATGAAGGTTTAGAGTGGGTTCGCAAACCAATATTTGCCAAGTGTCATTCTGAGCGCAGCGAAGAATCTTATACACTAAAAGTTTACGAAATTCCAGAGGTGAGATTCTTCGCTTACGCTCAGAATGACAGTAATAAAGTTTACGAAATTCCAGAGGTGAGATTCTTCGCTTACGCTCAGAATGACAGTAATAATGCGGCTTCGGAGTTTCCGAACCTGCTCGATTTAAAATGTGGAGGTGAATATGGAGAAATATACGTATGTTCTTCAGATGGAAGGTATTTATAAAAGTTTCCCCGGTGTTAAGGCTTTAAATGGTGTAGACATAAAAATCAAGCCGGGCACGGTTCACTCCTTAATGGGTGAAAACGGAGCAGGGAAATCTACGCTGATGAAATGCTTATTTGGAATTTACAAACCGGATGAAGGAAAGGTGTTTTTTAAGGGTGAAGAGGTAAAGTTCAATGGTACTCTGGATGCTCTGAACTGCGGAATTTCCATGATACATCAGGAGTTAACGCCGATTCGGGACCGTACCGTCGCTCAAAATGTTTGGGTTGGCCGAGAACCAATGTATTATGGTATATTTACAGATGATAAAAAAATGGAGAGAGATACGAAAGAGCTGTTTGACCGGTTGAATATTGATATAGACCCGCGGGAAATGATGGGCAGCCTGACAATTGCGAAAATGCAGCTTGTGGAGATTGCCAAGGCAGTTTCCTACAATGCCGGTGTTGTGATCATGGATGAACCTACCTCTGCGCTGACAGAGACAGAAACCGAGCATTTATTCCGTATTATTGCCCAATTAAAGAAGCAGGGTGTGGCAATTATCTATATATCTCATAAGATGAATGAAATTTTCAGGATTTCTGATGAAATCACTGTTTTGCGGGATGGACAGTTTATTCACTCGGCTCCGGCATCTGAACTTGATTCATCCAGGCTTATATCCCTTATGGTTGGACGTGACATGGATCAGCTTTTTCCGAAGGTGATTCACCCAATTAACGAGGTGGTCTTAAAGGTTGAGGATCTGGCGTGCGGGAAACTGTTCTCGGGAGTTTCTTTTGAAGTCAGAAGAGGCGAGATTATGGGAGTTGCCGGCCTTGTAGGGGCAGGAAGAACGGAAGTCCTCGAAACCATATTTGGGTTCAGAAAGAAAACGGCCGGAAAAGTTTATATCAATGGCAAAGAAGTTGATATTAAAAGCCCCAACGATGCAATCGACCATGGAGTAGCACTTTTGACAGAAGACAGGCGGAGTTCCGGAATTATTCCGGTACTTTCGGTGGAAAGTAATATTAATGTTTCGAGTTTAAAAAAATACTTAAATTCATTTAAACTGCTGAACACTAAAAAGATGAAAGATTGTGCCATAGAATTTTCCAGGAAGCTAAATGTGAAAACCCCTGGCATTGACACAAGAATAGAGAACTTAAGCGGGGGGAATCAGCAAAAAGCACTAGTAGCGAGGTGGCTGCTGACGGATCCTGAAATATTAATGGTAGATGAGCCGACAAGGGGTATTGATGTTGGTGCAAAAGCAGAAATCCACACCCTTATTTCTGATATGGCAGGCGAAGGTAAGGCGATTCTTATGGTTTCTTCGGAGATGCAGGAAGTATTGGCGGTAAGCGATAAGATTCTTGTAATGCATGAAGGAAAAGTGAGTGGTATCATTGACAGAGAAGAGGCAGATCAAGAATTAGTTATGCAATATGCTGCCGGTTTGCACAATTAGGAGGGAAAGAAATGAGTAAGAGATCTTTTGGATATTACATAGATAAATATTCGATTTATCTTGTATTGTTAGTTTTGGTTGTTTTTTTAAGTATTCTAACTCCAAGCTTTTTAACGGCAACGAATATGATGAACTTGTTTATGGCGGAATCTACACGTGGTCTGCTGGCGGTAGGAGTTGCATTTTGCATCATCGCAAAAGGTATTGATCTGTCCCTGGGATCTGTGATCGCAGTTGCTTCCGTTGTTTCTGCAAGCCTTCTCCAGGACCCGTCTTATGGAAGCAGAATGTTTCCCGATCTGCCGCATATTCCGGTAGTCATCGGGATACTCCTTGGGTTAATGGCAGGTATGCTGTTTGGACTGATTAACGGATTACTGATTGCATATACGAAGATTCCGCCATTTATTGCTACCCTTGGTACGATGACAGCGGCAAGAGGAGCGGCCCTGCTTTATACCAATGCCTATCCGATACCGGAACTTCGTCCTGATTTTAAGATTCTTGGTCAGGGCAAGATTGGGTTCGTCCCGAATATTGTTTTGGTACTGGTATTCTTTTTGGCACTTGCGTGGGTAATCCTGAATAAAACACGTTTTGGAAAGAACATCTATGCAATTGGGGGAAATGATGTCGCTGCAAAAGTTGCCGGGATCAAAATAGAAAAAAATCTTGTTATGATTTATGTGTGGTCTTCCATGCTGGCAGCAGTTGCCGGTATACTGATCACTGCACGTTCCGGATCGGGGATTGCATCTCTTGGTACCGGATATGAGCTTGACGGTATTGCGGCTGCGACCGTTGGCGGATGCAGCCATAACGGTGGTGTGGGTAAAGTAGGCGGGATATTAGCCGGTATCTTAATTCTGGGTGTTATCAACAATGGTTTACTGGTTCTTGGCATTTCTCCATATATACAGCAAATTGTAAAAGGTGTTATCATCGTTGGAGCTGTTGTATTTGATATGCGGAAGGCAAACCGCAGATAATTAATGTAAACGCCGGGCGTTTTTGAATTTTATGGATCAGGAGGATTTAGCTATGAAGCTTTGCTATAATCAGGCGACAACCATGCGTCATTCTACGCTGGAAAAGGACTTAAGACTGTGCGAAAAGTATGGATATGATTTTATTGAAATAAGAATTGATAAGCTAAAAGAGTACTTAATCAGTCATACGGTGGATGATCTTGCGGCATTTTTTGAACAAAGTAAGATAAAGCCCTTTGCGTTTAACGGGTTAGAAGAGTTTAGCTACCGTTCGCCGGAAGCGTATTCAGAAACGGTGGAGGACTTGAAACTTGTCTGCGGGATTTCCGATGCACTGAACTGCAAGATGGTTACTATGGATCCCGGCGGTCCGCCTGCGCATTTGACAGTAGAACAGATCAAAGCAGACAACATCGCCGTAATGGAAGACCTATTGGCAATCGCAAGACCGTATAATATGAAGTTTGCCTTTGAATTCTGCGGCTCACCGGAATGTTCTGTGAATACACTGTCACAGGCTATGGGTATTATAAACGAAATGAATTGTGATGATGTTGGCGTTATCATTGATTTCTTCCATTTTTGGGCAATGGGTTCTAAAATCGAAGACCTTAAAGCAATTGATACTGCAAAGATTTCTATGATACATATAGATGATGCAGAGAATTATCCAACCGGTCAGGCAAATGACGGTGACCGTTTGTGGCCCGGAGATGGTGTGATCGATATTGACAGCATTATGAATGTTTTGGTTCAAAAGAGCTACGATGGTGTGTTCTCTCTGGAGCTGTTCCGCCCTGAATACTGGGAGATGGATACAGAGGAGGCAATCCGGATCGGTAAAGCAAAAAGTGATGCGATGCTTTTAAAATATTATGGATAAGGGAGAATAATTATGATATACGAGAAGATTGACGGTGTTTCGTTACCTGTTTCAAGAATGATCTCAGGTACTGCACAGTACGAGAATTGGATGAAAGAAGAGCCGTTGTTTGAGGTTCTGGACGCAGCCGTAGAGTTGGGGGTCAACACCATTGACTCAGGGCGCGAATATGCGGACGGTGCATGTGAAGAGGCAATTGGAAACTGGATGCGGGCAAGAAAGAATCGAGACAAGCTTGTGCTTATTTCAAAAGGCGGGCATCATAATGACATCCGTAAAAGAGTCACTCCTTATGATGTGACTGCGGATATTATGGATAGCCTTTGTCTTCTGGACACCGATCATATTGACATTTATATGATGCACCGTGACGACGAAACGAAAGAAGTGGGTCCGATCGTTGAAATGCTGCATTCCCATTACGAAGCCGGCAGAATTAAGACGTATGGTGCATCCAACTGGTCCGACAAGAGGATCAGAGAAGCAAATGAATATGCAAATGCACACGGTTTGCGCCCGTTTCGGGTCTCCAGCCAGCACTTTTCCCTTGGTGAGCAGATGTGCGATCCTCACGGAGGCGGCTGCATTTCATTGACAGGGGACAACATGAAACCGGTTAGAGACTGGTATATCAAAAATGATATGCCCCTTCTGGCATATTCAAGCTTATGTATGGGTCTTTTCTCAGGCCGGTTTAACCGGGGTAATTATATGGAGCAATATGAAAATGGGGTACTTCCGGAACCATGTGTAAAAGCATATTGCTGTGAAGCGAATTTTAAGCGTCTTGACAGGGCAGAGGAACTTGCAAAAGAAAAGGGGGTAACGACTGCAGCTATCGCAATGGCATATGTCATTAATTACGCGGCGTATTATAAACTTAAGACATTTGCACTTGTTGGAAGCGCCAACCGGGCTGAAGTTTTGGCAAATGTAGATGCGGTCAACTTAATATTGACCAGGGAAGAAATTGATTACTTAAATTTTGGAAAATAGGAGGATGTTAGTATGGACAAAGTTAGATGGGGTGTTCTGGGCTGTGCCGATATAGCGGAAAACAGATTTTTACCCGCACTTGCGGCTGATGTTGAAAATGGGGTTCTTCAGGCAGTGGCAAGCAGAGGCGGCGCGCGATTTGAACGTGTTGTTGAGAAATTCAAACCTAAAAAAACATACTTGAAATATGAGGAATTACTCGCAGATCCCGATGTAGATGCAGTCTATCTTCCTCTTCCCAATGCGTTTCATAAGGAATGGGCTGTGAAGGCTGCAAAAGCAAAGAAGCATATTCTGTGCGAAAAACCAATTGCATGCAGCTTAAGCGAATTG
>Ga0153944_1001095_pt1 | contig 11306 bp, 14 predicted proteins | sample TSNJ028MetaG_FD_104703 | JGI IMG/M metagenome (GOLD analysis project Ga0153944, IMG submission 104703) | Attine ant fungus gardens microbial communities from New Jersey, USA - TSNJ028 MetaG | ecosystem: Host-associated > Fungi > Mycelium > Unclassified | place: USA: New Jersey, Wharton State... | reverse complement strand
TCCACTAAAGATCATTGCATTTCCCCATACAAACCATAATATCCCTAATATCCTCGATCTCTTACTATTACTTATCTCCTTGTTTATCCTCAGTCGTTTCATCTGCGAAATTAATAATGGCGCCCCGCCCAAAAACGTTAGCCCTCCATAAATGGCACAGAAAGTTCTCATATTCTTCTCCTGATTTCTAAAATAATCAGGCAATTGTTAATTGCCAACCCCTTGATTTAATAGTTTTTTACTTCCTCTATTATAAATTTTCTGCTAGTAATCTTTTTGCTTCCGGCCGGTATTACCGCGCCTGGGCATAATAGGTTCCTGCTATATTATCCATTTGGTAGCCCGTATATCCAAATGGCTGGAAATTTCTCTGGTTTTGATGTTTCCTGTCCAAATTCATGATAACCTTAGGTTTCCTTTACCGCTCCATCCCCATACAGCAAACGGATTGGGCTTCCTAAATCATCCTGCAAATAGTAAGCATGACGTATATTCAAGTCTTCGTCAATGCTTCCTGCTGTATGTGCAGCCTGCGTATACACACTCGCAGCATTTCCATCCCAAAGATAGGTCTGGGTCTGACTTCTTTCCAATCCTTCTTCCCTGCTCTGCAGCAGATTATGATATTGCTTTGTTAGGTCTAATGTGTGATCGATCTTTCCCATCGGTACAAAACTCTGCTCTCTCAAACGGTTCATCGGGTCTATTGAATACTCTCTTATGATAATTCACACTATTCTTCCCTACTGCTCTGGATGTCGTATAACCTTCAAATGTTTTATACTCATTTTTAATTACATATGGTAAATCCCTCATTCCTGGCAATATTATGGTAACATTAACTATTAATAACAACAGCCCTGAAAATACTTTTACTACAAAATTTATTTTTTTTGATAACGTTCTTTTTTTCTCCAAAAGCATCTGTTAATGTTATAATTGGTTTTCTCCAAAAGACTTTTATCAGATAAAAAATTGTCATCCCAAATAGCACTAAAACCTGAAAATACATCTTAATTATTGTAGATATGCTCACACCATTCCATCCTTTCTTGTATTAAGCAGCACATGCTATCTCCAACACTTCCGGATTCTCTTCTAATATTTTTTCCACTGCTTTCGATATATTGTCGGGAAGTTCTAAAATAAGATCTTTTAGTACCTCCTGAAACAATTCTCCTGGTTGTAACCCATCTTTTAATGCTTCTTTTAAAGTTTGTATTACCACATCAAAGTATTTCCCTTTCGCTTTATTCAGTAATTTTTTCGCTTTCCTTATGTAATACTTCCTAGTTGCTTTTGAAACTTTTTCTAATGCAGGGTCTACTATTGTTTCCTTTGCTTTTTTCATCGGAGCATATACATCATCCCCTCCGAGAAATTTACCAAATACCGCTCCTACTCCGGCACTAAAAACTGTGTCTCCCACTATTTCGTACCATGATTTATTTTCTGCACCAGTCACTTTCTTTAAAGCACCTGTTGTAAAGGTGGACACCGCTCCTTCTACAACTCCTCCAGCTATGGGACCAGCATATAATGTTGTGACCGCTCCGGCCGCCCCGGTTCAGGGCTCCGTATAAGTATTCGTTTCTGACTTGTCCGCTTCTTATTAGACACTTTTCTGATTTTATAAGGCATCAGAGACTGGATACAGTCTTTGGTGCTTTTATACTTCCCATCAGACTCTGTCACTTCTACGCTAATAATCTGCTGTTCCAGTGACAACGTGACACCTTCTACTCTGATTTAGACAAAAATACTTTTCGTTTATGCCGATAGGATCGTATTCCTCAACAATATACTCACAATCATATCTTCCTGGTATTATGTAGCACAAGTTATCACTAATAATTCCGAATATTCTTTGAATCTTTTCTACTACTTTCGATATATTATCGGAAAGTCTCAACGGGCACTATATGTTAACGAAGCAACGGCTATCGTACTTATGCTCACTCGGTAACAATACATCATTCAAACTATTAAAATGAATTATTATATATAGCATCCACTCCTTCTACCCAATCCATTTCTGTTATTAACATATATTTATTAGTTGACTTAAAACGTATTAATGTGGCAAAAGATTTAGCGTTGAAATGTCTAAAATAATCTCCATATTGACGTTTTATTTTATCATGATATATGTGATCATCAATAACATATATTCCAATTAAATTTCCTCTTATTTTTTTGTCAATAAATATCAAATATTTTTCCCATTCTTCGTTTTTACTATTTGCTAAGCCTAATATATTATAGCAATTTTCTATCATCCCATATAAAATAATAAAAAGTGCCCATATAACTATAAACCCATCCCAAATTTTATCAGTTAGTAACTCAGAATTATTATTTAATGCAACGTATAATACTATAATAATAATTGGTGACCCCAAAATGGTAGATATCGTTCTACGTCTTATAGACTTCATCCATCTTTTCAAATATTTGTCTTTCTCTTTTTTACATATTGGAATACATGAGTTCACTTGTAGGGATTCTAATATTTTTCTGTCCATGCCTCTCCTTATTCTATACATTCTTCTAAATTAACATTTTCCATAAAATACTGTTGTAAAAGATCTGCCATGGCACTAATAGCTTGCCCACTTAAACTAACATCAACGCTCTTCTTCTTCATATGCATAGCTCGTCTCATTTCCATTCCCATCGACCACTTTGCTCACACGGTTTAAGGCATCATAAAAATACCGGCTGACACTTCCCGAAGCATCCGTCAGTTCAATGATATTCCCTCTGTTATCGTAAACCAGCTCCAGGATGCTTCCATCCGGCTGATGGATCCGTCCTGGCCTTCCTTTTTTCTGATACTCGATCTGATAGGTATTCTTGAATCCTTTTTTCATAGGCTACTTTATTCTATTTTTATTCCTTTATCCTCAAGTAACTTACAAAACTCTTCATAACCTACGCTATAGGGATCAATATTGATTATTTTCTTATTCTCTGAAAAGATGCCTATTGTCCCTGAAGGTTTTTTTACAACTTTCTCAATCAGGTTAAAAGTGATTTGTTTCTTTTTTCCTATCATTGGGATAATTTCAATGTACTCCATTTTTACAATTATTTTCCATCTATTGCATAATTGTGCGATTATTGAAAAAAAAAGAATCAAACTAAAGCAAAATATAACCAGAGATTTATCCTCTTCTCCATATCTATATTTATACAAGAAATAAAATGTCAAACCTATACATAAGATAGCACTCGCACAAAATATGAAAATAAGTAAATTGGGCAAAGTAAGTGTTAACATAAAGAAGAATCTATATTTTTCTTCTTTAATTTCATCCTAATCGTTTTGATAATAACATTCATAACCATAAAGCATATAAACAAACTTAAAATTATTAAAACTATTTCCATAGAAACAATAATGTTCAACCTCCTCATATAATCAAATCTTTTTTAATATTTTTAAGGTTTTTAAACCTTTCGTGGACTTAATATCTTAGTGAATAAGCCAATAGTTGTGGATATTTTTTATCTCGTACAAAAATAATAATCAGAGGTGTCAGCTTAGCTCCTTGACAGGGGCTGTCCCTATGGTATATATTCTTCTGCCAACTATTGGCTCATTCTTTGTTTTTTGATTACTGCTGCCTTGATATTGCCGAATTTGAAGACCTTCTTTACTCATAACCTCTCATATCAGATCCATAGTTTTATTTTACTCTGAGGTATTTCTTTGTTTCGTCTACTATTTTATTATGCAGGAAGCTTCATGTTGAAATTAAATCTTATTCAGATTACTTTATTCTAAAACTGAAATAAACTTCAAACTTGAAGCTATTTTTAACAATACAAGGCTTTTTCTATTTCCAATTCACTTACTAATAACACTACTGCAAACAAAATACTGATTAAATTTATAGTTAATAAGAAACGAAAAGAACCCTTTCCTATAATAATATATAGTAAATATCCAATATTAAACACGTGAATCCAGATATAAAAAATGAATTCCGTTATCCGCATCGTTGTTTTTGACACTGGAAATAATAGTATACGCCATATTTTTCGCTTTACTTTTATTATGATTTTCCGCTTTTGGGGAACCGGTTTTTTTTGATGAATATAAAAAAATATATAAAACATAAGTATTCCAAATGATACTAGTAAATATAATGCATACTCCATACTATTCACTCCCACTTAATTATTTATTAATCGGTTGCAGATGTCGCAACTATTGATTTTACCGTTTTTACCCCTATTTTCTTCTCTTCACTCCATTTTGGGGTATTATGTAGGTAGCCAACTACCACACTCAAAAAATAAAGAAATTAACATATTTTCAGATGATTATATCCTATATGCAGTATTGAATTCTCCGTTTCCCATAAAAATCAGTTTGGACAGTTCTGGGAGATTTGAATTTGGCAGCTATGACAATTTTTCTTTTCTAAACACTGAGCTTTAAAAAGCTTCTGGGAAACTCCCTGCCGTAATGTAAAAGCACCATTACAACCTATAAATATCCAAATAAAGACTTTTCACATGTATCCGGGCGTACAGTGAATTAGCGTGGAATGGGAAACATACCAATTATAAGGGCGCGCACTTTGGATACGTATATTTATCCCTGCTTTCAAGGATTTTAGGAAAATCATCCACTTGATTTAGTTCTCTATTCCACTTCCCTCTGAGCTATTTATAGGAAACACAAACCCCTCTTTCAAATTTTTATAATACTCAAGTTGAACTCTATCCCCCTTTTCAAATTCACTTATTTCCCTACTTCCAATATCAAGATCAATCTCTCTTCCATCATCCAACTCTATATATATGGTATCTCCACGTATGTCTATAACAGTTCCTATATCTTCACTATACCTGCCTGTTATAACAAAAGGAAAATCTTTAATTGCAGGAATAATTGCCCCTTGTATTACAAAAGCAAAAAAAGTCATATATCCTACAAAGGATACTATTTCAATAATTTTTTTTGTTTTATCCTTTTTCACATATGGTAAAGTCTTCCCCCAATTAACGATAGATTTCTTTCTACATAATCTTATAATCATACTAATTGCTACTGCGGTCAAAAAAATACCACCTGCATAATATTGCCATACTAATATAAACATATTCTCACCTTTCATTTATGGTTCACAGAATTCAGAAGAATCGGAATTGCGAAGCTGTTTTATTATTTCTTCTACTGCCATCACAGCAATATCAACTCCCATCTCATAAACCTGTATAACATAACTTAAAAAGCCACCAGCAAAGGTATATTCCCCGATTTCTGCCGCACTTTTGAGTTTATCGAATGGTAATATACTTGCTAAAGTTACGGATAGTAAAACATCTTTAAATAGATCTTTACCAAGCTTCTCCTTTATCAATATTATCAAAGGTTGTAGTCATTACTTTTCCGATTCCTGCTGCTACCCAATTTGGCACACCCACTATTGCTAATGCTGTATTGGTTGCCCCTCCAGCAAACCCATTTCTAAAACTACCCCCATCGGCCATATTGCCAATTCCCCCCAATAGCCCTCCAGTAGTAACCATACCCGCTGCAATAAGACCAGCACCTAACCCACCTGTTACTCCTACGAAGACTCCTGCACCAACAATTGCCGCTACAGATAAAATCTCTGCCTTATGGTCTTTGACAAAAGTACCAACATTATTAGCAACATCTTTGAGACTATTTCCCACATCTTTTACTGTGTTTTTAATCCCGTTCCCTATATCTTTTGTCCACTGTGGCCATTGCCCATTAAAATCCACTAAATCCATAGGCTGATTCCAGCAATACGTATATTGATTTAAGGTAATCGGATAACAAATAATCCCTTTTACAAGGTCTTCGCTGACAAATCGTCCATACCTAGATTGATACTCTCTAACTTGCGCATAATAAGTTCCAGCTAGATCCCTTCTTTATCACGATGGATCAGGCTGGATAACTGGCCTTTACTGTCGTACTGATAAGCTGTTTGCATTCCGTTCGGGAATTCCTTGCTGGCTAAGTCGCCTCTGTCATTATATCCATAACGAACAACGTTTTCTCCATCGATTAATTCCATTCCGTTCCGTCATGGTCACTGCCCGGCTTTCATCATCGTACTCAACTTCTATACCATTGTTTTCTAACATATCGTAAAAAGTCTCAAAATTAGTTGCTAGACTATCAATTGTTTTTACTTTCTTACCTGAAACGTATATTTCAAGTTGTCCTTTAGCTCCCCTCACCGCTTGATCTATTTGCTCTACATAAATAGTTTTTTTACCTTTAAATACATTATAGAGCGTAATTTCATTTCCATGTACAACTATTTTCCATCTGAGACATGAAATAAATCCTAGTAGTCCAATAAGCGCAAATATCATTGCAAAATTCAAATGTCCTATCGTCACATCCCCTATCTGTCTATAAAATAAGATAGAAAACCCGATAAACGCAACCAGCCCTATCAGAAACATCACCATGCATGCATTAGATAAAGCTGAAGGCACTTCCATAACATATGTTTCTTCTATCTGGCTTCTGGTAATACTGCTTTTCTTCTTGAGTCTCTGAAGCCATCCAGATAATATTACCATACTCAGTACAAAAATCGCACTACGTATCCATCTCATAGTTTTTCTCCTCTTCTACTCATCAGGCCTATCGCTTCTATATATTACGGTAGCAAGCTTACTATGCGGCAAGTAATTCACCTTCATATATATACCTACCTCTACCCTATACGTATATGTCGTTATATGTATCTCTTCATCCTCATTTTTGATATTGAAATTTCTCTCATACCCATTTATATCACTTTTTCCCATAGATCTGCTTGTAGTATAACCTTCAAATGTTTTATACTCATGTCTGATTACATAGGGTAAATCCAGCATTCTGGGTACTGTTGCTTCAACATTACTCACTATTATTAATAATCCTAAAATTATTTTTGCTACCAAATTCACCCTTGTTTGATATCGCTCTTGTTTTTTGCCGAAAACATCCTTTAATGTTATAATCGGTTTTCTTTTCACAACTCTAATCAGGTATAAAATTGTTATTACAAGTATACCAAAAGTCTCAAAATACATTTTAAATTTTGTATATCCACTCACAATCACGCCTCTTTTCTATTATTACCCGGCACATGTTATTTCTAAAACTTCTGGATTTTCTTACTTCTTTTGTCTGCAGCAAGTTATGATATTGATTTGACTCCCGCACAAATGGAGCAAAGTGCTTGCAATGGAGCAAGCCCTGCCACTATGTCTCATTGGGCGGTCGAGATTATGCTGGGTAAGACCAACGACTGGTCATTTATTTTTCCTATTTCTTTTTGAAAATACCTCGTTCCTTTTAGCGCGCCAACTGTCAAAAGGAATATCCCACAACTCTTCGCCGGTGTTTGATAATATTGAAATTAAAACTTTTGAATATTTTCCATACTTCACAGTATACACTTCACCTTGTATCATCCCATGGTATCGCGAAGCATAAAGAGTTAGTCGTTGATGGTGGTGCTCTTTTTGGCAATATACATGCAGAAAAACACCTTCGCTCTGTTCTTTTATATGCGGAAAATGGTGGTAACGATTGATGATACTATTTTCGTACTTTATTTCGCACGTCTCAAAACTGTTACATATCATATCCCTTAACACGCGAATACCTGGTTTAAAATGATCAACGACAAATGCGAAATACCATAAAACAGCAAGTCCTAGCAGCAAAAGTAAAAAAGCACCCGGTTTATTCATTACAGCCGCCGTCATCAGAACAAATAAATAAATTGGCGTCAATACATATACAGCAATGGCATGAATAAATTGTCCCGCATATGGCAGAAAAGCTCTTGTTTTAATATTTCTTTGTTTTTTTTCTTTCATAATCAGCACCTCCTGTTTTGTGCAACAAATTATGCTCCTTCAAAAGAGGGATCCCCCCTCTTCGAAAGGAACAATTATTAAATTTTTCACCATATTTTACTGTATACATGTATCCGATTCAAAAAGGGACTCCCAACTCTCTTTTAGCAGATTTATCCAAAAGCCAGCCATCTCACCAAGTGGCGCAGAAACAATTTCTCTAGAGAGGTGATAAGCCAGATTTTGAGGCAATCTTTTTGCTGCTTCTCGTTGAAATGCCTTTAGTGTTTCGCGCGGTAACGTACCTCCAACAAGTTCTCGAAGAGCTACATTAATATCTCGACTGTGTACACCAATGTCACGCAATATACTTTTCTTAAGGTGGCGACCAGGTTCTTGGATCATTCTATTTACCGCTCGATTATCAAAATAGCTACCTACACCGTATCCAATCCCCCCTGCAATAGCACCTGAAGCAAAAGACCAAGCAAGATCATAGGCATTCATACCGTCGTTCCATTTTTTCCCTTGCGCAACATTACTGATACCATCAACAGCAACATCCGCTACAACATTACCAACGCCACCCATCACAATTGATCCAACCAAACCGGCACCAGTTGCTGCAAACCCACCAGCAATAGCACCTTTACCAGCAGAGGCTAATACGCCCTCATGCCAATCTTTTCCTTGTGCAACATTACTAATTGCTTTAGCTGCACCGCCGATGATTCCACCAACAACAGCACCAACTACGATGTTAATCCACATGCCGTTTAAGTCGTTAAGTACCAATGGATTATTAAGGCAGTAATTATACGTGTTCAACGTCACTGGAAAGAAAACTACACCTTTTAAAAGGTCTTCTCCGGTAAACCTACCAATTCCAGGTAAATATTCCCTCGCTTGAGCGTACATCGTCCCTGAAACATGGTCGAATTGATATCCCGTATAACTAAGTGGCTGTAAGTAGTCATCTGCTCTCTTATACAAATCCTGACCAAATTCGTCATATCCATAGACTTCCCTGAATACTCCACTCTCATCCATGAGCCTAATCGGGCTGCCTAAGTCATCCTGAAGATAATAATCATGGCTTATGATACCTGATACTCTTATCCCTTCGGTTTTCTGATTTTCTTCTGTATACACACTCGCAGTATTTTCATCCCATAGATAGGTCTGGATTTGGCTTTTTATCTCAGTTTCTTCTCTACATTGCAACAGGTTATGATATTGCCTTGTTAAGTCGATGGTATAGTCGATTTTTCCAGTTGGTACAAAACTCTGCTCTCTCAAACGGTTCATCGGGTCTAAACTGCTCTCTGTCTGTACCTGCGGCATTTCTGCCTGTCCGGTCTGCTTCCCAATTCGATGTCCCAAACCGTTATAAGTATATCGTGCAATCTCTCCTTTATGATTTCTTGCTTCTTCCAGCCGGTTCAGTGCTCCGTATAAATACTCATTTCTGACTTGCCCGTTCTTTACAACCTGGGATAAGTTTCCTCTCCTGTCGTAAGTATAAACCTCTTCTCCTTCGATGTCGGCCTTCTTTATCAATTGGTTCAAAGCATTATAGCGATAGGTAGTCTCTCGCTCACCATCTGCTGTACCAGCATCCAGCTTCCTAAGCCGGTTGCCAAAAGCATCATATGTATATGCGCTTTTTAAGATACCTTCTTTTCTGACTTCTGTCAGCCTTCCGATGGCGTCATATTCATAACCATAATCTCCGCTCTCCTCTTTAAGACCCCTCCTTTGTTTCTCAATACTGATCTTGTTTCCTAAGCTATCATATCCATAGCGGTAGGCATCTAAGATCCCTTCCTGATCTCTATGGGCAAGGCCTGTCAGCTGTCCCTTGCTATTGTATTGATAGCTGGTCTCCATTCCATTCGGAAACTGTTTATGGACCAAGTCACCCCTTTGATCATATCCATATGTGATGATACGGTCTCCGTCCTTTAGCTCGGAAAGCCGTAAATGCCCATCATATCCGTAATGCACAGTCTTTCCATCCGGATAGGTGATGCTCTTTCGCTCTCCCGCTGCTCCGTATATATACGATATCTCACTTCCATCCGGATATCTGATGTTTGTAGCTCTTCCCGCAGCATCATTTTCTATCTTCGTGGTTCCCAGCCAGTCCTCGATCTTTTGCAGCTGTCTCAAGGGATTATATAAAAGCTTAACCTCTCTCCCGTCAGCATATTGGATCTGTTTCACGTCTCCATGAGCATTATATCCATACTTTGTCAGATAACCTTCTTTATCTACCTTCTCTATCAGCTCTCCCTTTTTACTGTAGCGATAGGTTTCCTTCTGTCCTAGAGCATCTGTGATCGATATGATCTGACCACTTAGATCTCTTTCATATCTGGTCACAAGGCAGTGTCCTCCATTTTGGTTCTGCTCCTGTACTCTTATCAGGTCTTTATCGATTCCGTTTGTTTCTTCTCCATCGGACCCCTCACCATACTGACGGATTTCGATCAGATGGTCACATACATCATAGCTATACTCTGTCTTATTTCCTAACGCATCGATAACCTTCTTTAGCTGACCTGTCAAAGTATATTCATACACCGTTTTGTTTCCTGCCCCATCGGTCATGGAGGCGACGTTCCCAATACTGTCATAGGTGTATTCTTTTATCTCCCCTTGGGCTTCTTCCTGGGCTCTGCCTTCGATCTTTATGATCTGATCCAGGCTGTCATAGATATAACTCAGAACGTAACCCCGTCTATCTGTATATATCTTTACATTTCCGTTTCCATCATAGGTATAGGTTTCCTTTGTTCCATCCGGATAAAGGATCTCTTTTACCCGGCCCCCGGCTTCATAGCTGTATCTTGTCTCCCTGCCTGCTTCATCGGTAATTCCCGCTACCATTCCAAGAGCAGTATAGGTATAATTGCGTTCTTCTCCCGCCGGTCCAACCTCTCGTATCAGATTTCCACTTTCATCATAGCTTAACTTCACTTCATTTCCTAATGCATCCGTGACTTCCGTTACATTTCCTTCCGCATCATAGACATAGCTGATCTCACTTCCCTCTGCTCCCTTTACCTTTGTCAGCTGTCCCAGAGCATCATAAGAAAAGAAGGTCTCATTCCCTTCCTCATCTATGATCCGGGTCCGGTTTCCGGTCACATCGTATCCGTAACGGATCACATCCCCATTGGCATTTCTGATCCTGCCCAACTGGTTGTCTTCGTTATATATAAATGTTGTCCTGGCCCCATTTGGTTCGGTCACCCGGGCCAGGTTCCACATCGGGTCATAAGACAGGACCGTCTCTCTGCCCGCCGGATCGATGATCTTGCTGGGACGGTTTAAGACGTTATATTCCCTTCTGGTCTCACTGCCGTCAAAATCAATGATCCGCGTTACCTTATTGCTCTCATTATATTCGTATCTCCTGATGTCCCCTTTCGCATTAGTGACAC
>Ga0153944_1001094_pt1 | contig 11312 bp, 10 predicted proteins | sample TSNJ028MetaG_FD_104703 | JGI IMG/M metagenome (GOLD analysis project Ga0153944, IMG submission 104703) | Attine ant fungus gardens microbial communities from New Jersey, USA - TSNJ028 MetaG | ecosystem: Host-associated > Fungi > Mycelium > Unclassified | place: USA: New Jersey, Wharton State... | reverse complement strand
GCGAATATCTCCCCCTCAACTTTTTTATGCCGTTTATAAATATTAAAAAATATAAACAGCCCCAGATTCCAAAGGGATTCATATAAGAAGGTGGGTTGAACCTGTATGTATTCCGCGCCGCTTATTGTGAGGATGTTATCCAATACGGCTTGAGGAATAAAATTCACCTGCGTCTTTAAGTAGCGCAGGGCAAAAAGCCCCTCTGTGTATCCGCCGAAGGCTTCCCGGTTCATAAAGTTTCCCCAGCGGCCTATGACTTGTCCTATAACAAGACCGAGTATGGCTGTATCCGCGAACTTCCAGAAATCGTATTTCTTTATGCGGGTATAAACTATGGCCGTAGGTATGGCGGCCAATATGGCCCCGTATATAGCCAGTCCGCCTTCCCTTACGTTAAATATCTTCAAAAGATTGTCCTTGTACTGATCCCACGCGAAAACAACGTAGTATAGCCTGGCTCCTATAAAGCAGGCCACAAAAACATAAAGAAAAAAATCCGCGTACATATCGGGATCCTGACCCGTTCGCCTTGCCTCCCGCATAGCCGTGAGCAGCCCTGTTATTACTCCCACGGCGATGATGACGGCATACCAATATATTTCAAACCCAAAAATATTTAAAGCTGTTCTGGGAAGAGTCTGTATCTCTATCCCTAAATTCGGAAACCATACTTCCGGCATAATATTTATGTCCTCCTTCACTTTGCTTTATTCGGACGCTAAACACCTGCCCCTGGCAGGCAGCGTCCTCCTTCATTTTACTTCGCTTTATTCCACTACCGAAAAAACCATATTTTCCTCCTGAAAAAGCTCTCCGACCCGCCTTTCGCAATCTCCGGCCTTAACACTAAGATAGCTTTCCAACAGCTCAAACAAATCGGTTTCCTTGGAGAACAAATCTACCTGAGCCGTCACGAGTTGGTCGATCACATTAAAGTGGCGAATGAACCGCCCCTCCATTTTTTTTAGTATTCTTTCAAAGCGTTCAGATGAAAGGCCTTCCTTCCGGATACGGGCCGTTTCCTCCATCACCCTGTCTCTAAACCTTTCAGGGTTTTTGGATACACCGGAAAAAACTAAAACACCGTAAAAAGGCCCGCCGCCATATTCATACGAAAAGGACGGATCAATTACCCCTTCGTTATAAAGCGTTCCATACAGGTCCGTACTGTCGCCGAAAACAGCCTCCAGTAAAACCCGGCTTGATGTAATGCGATCCACAATGCTTCCTTTCAGTATCCGGTCTTTATAGCCCAGGCTGTACATGGGAAGAGACAAAGACATTTTGTCTCTTATTTCTCTGTCTTCTATTCCTTCGCCATGGCTGCCGTAATGACGTTTCAATTCCGGTGTTTCCCGCTCCGGTATTAATTCGGCCGACATTTCGAAAATTTTTTCCGGTTCAATGTCTCCAATACAGATTACCGCCATATTGCTTGGCCGGTAAAAAGCGTCATAAGCTTCGTAAAGTATTTCCTTGTTTATTTCCTGTATGGATTCCACCGTTCCGGCTATTTCCCTGCCCACCGGGCTTGATTCGTACATCCTGCCAAGCATATTGAAATACGCCCGCCAATAAGGATTATCCTTGTACATTTTTATTTCCTGGTCGATAATATCCATTTCCTTTGCCACATTTTCATCGGTGAAGTAAGGCTTTCGCACCATTTCCAAAAGCAAGCGGAAATTTATGTCAAAATTATCTATACAGGTAAAATAATACGCCGTACTGGTCTGGTTTGTAAAGGCATTTATGAAAGCGCCCTGCTTTGAAAAACAATCATAGATATTTTTTTCCTCATCCTCAAAGAGCTTATGCTCCATAAAATGGGCCGTGCCGTCCGGATGCCTGAGATCCTTGCCGTTAACGGTAAAGCTGGTATCTATAGAGCCGTAATTGACCGCCACAACCGCTTGCTTCTCAACATAACCCTTCTTTGGCAGTATATAACAAGTAAGCCCGGATGGCAATTTGCGTATATAAAGCTTCTCGTTTATTCTCTCACTATATTTTACTTCTTCCATGTCCCATTCCCGCCTTCTATTTTAGCCTGTATACTGTGTCCAAATGAAGCCTTCCTGCCATATCGCAGACCTCGTCCCGGCTTGTTCTATTTATTTTTTCTATGAACTCTTCAATGCCGTTTTCGTCGCCCAGCATTTTTTGCCCAATATAAAAATTTAGCAAGGAAGAGGGATGGTCCGATATACTACGGAATTTTTTTGTCAGGCTTGTTTTGGCTCCTTCAAGCTCCTCCTGGCTGACTCCTTCCTCATGTATGGCCCGTATATTTTGAAGAAGAAGCTCTTCCGCTTTATCGAACTGCTCCGCTTCTACGCCGGATTCCACAAACATAATACCTTTAAACCGGAAAATAAATGAGTTTATATAATAGCAAAGGTTTTCTTTTTCACGTACGTTGATAAAAAGCCGGGAGCTTCCGCCGCCGCCAAGTATTTCATTCATGCACATAAGCTTGTAAAATTCGTCGCTTACAGGCTCTACTCCTGTACGGAAGCCAAAGCAGATCTTTCCTTGAGCAAGATCCTGGTCTTCGTCGATCTGCTGCCTCTCACGCGTTTCGTATTGGCCCGACGGCTTGGGCAACGCCGCCTGGTTATCCGATTCCCGGTGAAACAAGCTGCTCAGCTTGTCGGTAAGAAAATCCTTGTTTACGTTTCCTACGACGGCAATATCCAATGAGGTAGTGTTTAAAATGTTTTGATACTGCTGAAATAAATTATAGTTGTCAAGCCCGTCCAAATCTTCTTCAAAACCGTCGCCGTACAGACCGAAAGGCTCATTTCGCCCGTTATTCCAGCACATTTCTTCTAAAGCCCGGTAACGGGCATATTCTTTTTTATTGTTGCTTCGGCCTGTTATGCTGTTACGAAGATTTTCTTTTTCGCTGTCGGTATATCCCCGGTCAAATCCGTTTTCGTAAACCAGAGGCTCCAGCATTACCTGCCGGAGAAGCTCAAGGCCCTTGGGCAAAAGCTCCTCCCGGTCTATTAAATCTATATAAAACTGTAAAATCTGTTCTTCTCCCTTTTTTACGCTTTGTCCGTTAAGCAGCGCGCCGTATAGCTCCTCAAGAGCACGGTTAATATCCGGCAGGGAAGGGTATGAGGCACAGCCTCGGGTAAGAATACCGGGAAGCAAGGTATTAACTGTGACCTCATCCCGCAAAAGCGGACGGCGCATAAGAGCGCAGATCGCGGTAGTTTTGAAATTATCAGTATTTATAAAATGAAGATGCAGGCCTTCGCCTATATCAATAGTTTCCAAGTTTTGCCTCCTAAAATCGTACAGTGATTATTTTCCTGTTCCTTAATAAAACCCATCCATAATAAAATACATAAGCGAGCCAATAAGCTTGCCTGTAGCCAGAGCCAGCATAAACCAGAATAACCCTTTATGCAAACGCAGTCTTCTTGAGAGTATGGGGATAACGTTCAGCACCTCAGCCAGCGACATAGACAGAACCCCGATGAATACCCCCAAGCATAGGAATATAAGCATGACAGGCAGCGTACCGATATACAATCTGTAGTTTATATATTCCGTTGTGGCTCCAAAAATTCCGCCCACCAGCAGCGCGCTTTCATAAAGCTTTATATATTTTTCCGTTCCTGTCTTTTGCGCTAAACGGGGCACTACATCCAAAGCTACAATAAAAGCAAAAACGGCGCTTGAAATGAACAAGCCTGACGCAAAGGAAACAGACATGGCCGCGAGGTATTTAAGAGCCTGCACCCTGACCGCCTCCTTGTCCTCCTTCTTCTTTTTGAGCCTTTATGGTATTTAAAATATCAATTTTTGTATTGGTTACATCAGTATCGTATAAGGATAATTCTATTTCTATGGGGGTAGGATCGTTGGTGAGCTTTTTTCCCGCAATGTGGTTAAAAAAGACGATTATGCCCACAGCCAGCCCTATAGAATAAGGTATTTGCATAACATATTTATTTTTTGCTTCTTCCTTAAAGAATACTTTATAATAATTGTTAAGAACCTTTGGCACTTCCGAGTCGGTATGAAAGCTCATGATTGCCGTTGACGCGCCTATTACCAAAACCACTATCAGAAATATGATTTTTATCCATTTAAAAGCGGTATTTTCCTTCTTTTTATGAGGCGCGTATTCCACTAAGGTATCCATTTCACCAAGATTGTTTACCGTGTAATCCGGGTATTTTTTCTTTATGAGGCGTACTATATCCGTGCTGGAAACCAAATAGCTTGATTTTTTTGAGGTATTGGGCGTAAGTATCTCCAGCTTGTTTACCTTATCAGTTACATCGGCGGTGGCTACAATCTCGGCTACATCCTCAACACATATATGTTTTTTTTCCGCTACGGCCACCCTTTTTGAAGGCTTAATATAAATATCCAATAAGACGGCCTCCTTTGCATCCGAGGCCCGCCGACGCAAAGGTGCCGCTATAGGCAGGCTCTCTGCTCATATAAAAACAAAAAGCTCCCGCGGCCGCTATGCAAATAATAAACAGCAAAAGCCAGAGCACACATTTTCTGTTCCTTGTCATTTTATTTCCCCTTTCCATTCTTAAAATAATAAGATTAATTTTATTATTTCAAGAAAGAGGAAATATATACAATTAAGCCGTACTTATATAAATTCCCAAGCTCTTTAAGGTAAAATAAAAGTAAAACGGCGCGGCAATACAAATTGCCGCGCCGTTTCCAGCTGGTCTTATTTTGCTTCGCAAACGCCGTAGCCGCTTCCTTGGCTTAGGAACAGAATCAGAATCAAAAACATCATGCTGTTGTCTTGACCTCCAAATCCGCCCATACCGCCCATGCCGCCGCTGAACATCATAAGCATGATCAACATCATCATCATATCATTCCCACCAAAACCATGCATAGTATATCCTCCTTAAAAAAGATTCTTTCCCTTACATTCTATGAAGGACCTTAAAAAAATTGACAAAAGGAAAAAATTTTTAATAGGACAAGGGGGATTTTGTCCCAAAAAGGCAGCATGTTATTTATTAAAGCAAAATCAACCCAGGGCATAGGAGCAAATCATGTCTTATTTTCATAATATAAATTATATCTGTACTGCTTTAAGTATAAATTATAAATGCAATTACGCAAAACCACCCATGAAAGGAACTGAAGCATTTGAATAAAGCTAGAAAAATAGTAAAGGCTGACATTGCTCATGCAATGGGCTTTACCGGTCGCGGGGTGGGTATTGCTATTTTAGATACGGGCACTGCGGCCGTAGACGACCTAACCAAACCGGTAAACAGAATAACCGTCTTCAAGGATATTGTAAACAACATAAGCGAACCTTACGACGACAACGGCCATGGTACCCAGGTGGCGTATCTGTAATCATATTACAGCATATATCCTCAATTACATTTTTGATGTCCATGGTCGTGGGGAACCCATACTTCGCCTCTTGGAACACGGAAATAATCGAGTTCATACCGATTCATTAGGCCAATTGCATGTTTAACTTCCAGTCCGGAGCCATCGTATCGTGTGATCTGCGCTGACGCCAACTGCTCAAAAGCAATTGCTTTGATGCTACCGGAAATGATTACCTCGCAATCTTCCTTAACCGCTTTGTCCACCATGGCCAGACCGCTTAAGCGGGAGGATTCCGGGTTGATAAAAGGCTCAAAAGAATCATCTTCCGTATCATAGATCAATAGGTATTGACCCGCTTCAAATTCATTAGGAACTATACTGTTGGTTTGATTTCCATCAGCAACAATCGCAACTTTCGTGACCATCATCCCCCTAAAATTGTAAACGAACGCTTTGCCTGATGTAAAGGCGAATAATCTCGACAAGGTTCTATTTGAATAACTTTTTTTAGTTTATTTAATGCGGGAATTGTTAGCAAAGCTTCCTGCACTTCATCAATCTCCAAAGGCTTCATGCCCGCAAACGTTGTTACATGTAAACGTAATGTTCCAGGCTCTATTTCAGGCATATAATCCATAACTTGTGGTAATTCGAATATTGCTTCATCCATGTCCGGTATTGTCAGCAGGCTTCCCGATAAAGATATCTCATCCTTCCACCGCCCGCGCACATCATCAAGGCGGCGGAGCAAGCTGCCACATGGGCAAATACCCGGCAGGATACGTGAGCGGTCACCGGTGCGGTATCGGATCAGCGGCATGCCCCGTCGCGACAATGTCGTTACGACTATCTCGCCCCACTCACCATCCGGCATCGGCAACCCGGTTATGGGATCTAAAATTTCCACAAGCAAATCCGGTTCTCTAATGTGTTGGCCTTTATGAGCGTCGCAATCAATCGCGCAGCCATAACCTGTTTCGGTCATTCCAAAATGTTTGTAAACCTGAAGTCCACGCGCTTCCAATTCCCGTACCATCACGGAGGGAACGTTGTCCGCCGACAGCAATACGCTCCGCAGAGATGTGCTTGTATCGGTCATCGCTAAATAGCGCATGAGCGCGAATACCTGAATTGGATTGCCCACAATCGCCGTGACGTTTTCAGCCTGCAGCATTGCGGCAGTGTCGGCAAAAGAGGAGAGGGGCCCCCATCGCACCGCGTATGCCGGAATGCGCTCAAGGCCCCGGCAGATAAGGTCCCCGACGCCGTTGGGCGTGTTGCAAGGCATCATGACTGCTATGACGCCGCCAGGCTCCACCACCGTGGGGAGCCCACGGGCAAAGAAATCGACCGTCAACTCAAGATCTTCAGCCGTAAAATGCAAACGTTTGGCTTTACCGGTCGTGCCGCTCGTTCGTAAAGTGACGATGCGCTCAATTTTCTGCGGAGATACACAGAGCAGACTCAGTCCGCCCCGTACAAGATCTTCTGCATCCATAAGAGGTAGTTTCTGTATATCATCCAGCCTTTTAGGCAGCGAAGTTGGCAGCCTTCCGCGATTAAAAGGAGAGTTACGAGCAAGCGTTATGGTTTCCCGCAGCTTTTTGAGCTGCCAATCCGCCATTGTCATGCCGCCGGTCTTCTCCCGCGACCAGTCGTCAAGCGGCGTCATCCTCACAGCTTTGTCCCTCGATAGATAGTATTGCCGCCGGCCCCCGTGAGGTTGTACGCGCAGAATGGGATCACTCTCCGGTCAGGGCTGACGATGTGAATATAGCACTGGCGAAGGCGATCCAGATCCAGATTCCACGCGTCCTGAAAGACCATGCCGGAAACGGCAAGCTTGTACTGCCGTGTACGGTCAATGAAATCATCGAAGGATTGCGGCTCAACTTCCCGCAGTGAGCCGCAGCGGCCGGACGATGGCGCGGCACTCCAGTGTTTTGCCACGTACCTCCGTGAACGGGAGGCGTCTCCGCCGCAACAACAACCTTCCTCTTTTTTTTCGAGTGATTTCAGTGAACCATCCGGCTGTAACAGATAGGCTGCACTAAAGGAACAGTAGGGATTTTCCGCGGATCCGGGGCTGAAATCGGATACCTTCATATGGCCGGATGTCTGCTCCTCAATTTTACGCAGCATATCAGGGATGGTGAGCCGCCCGCCCAGCTCACCGGGATAGCGCCCAAAGTAACTCATGGGCTGGAAATGCACCCCACGAATCTCAGGCATCCGCACAACGGCGAAGTCCAGCACCGCGCCGATATCTCCATCATTAATGCCTGCTGCCACAGTCGGTACGAGAACAACGCCGAGGCCAACCTCGGCACAGGCATCGATAGCTGCCAGTTTTTCACGTAACAAGGGCCGGCCACGCAAAGCTGAATATGTACTGTCCTGAAGACCATCGAACTGCAGGAACACGCAATCAAGCCCCGCCTCTTTAAGCTTTATCGCATAGCTTGGTTCAGCGGCCAGACGCAGGCCGTTGGTGTTGAGCTGGAAAAAAGGAAAGCCTTTCTCTTTTCCTATACGGATCAGGGCGGGCAGATCATCCCGCATGGTGGGCTCACCGCCCGATAGCTGGATATTAAACGGTCCGCCGCTTTCCATGAGGAGGTCATACCATCCCGCAATTTCTTCCTGGGATGGATCCGGTGCATTCGTTATGCCTGATGAAGCGAAGCATACTGGGCAACCCAGGCTGCACCGCTGTGTTACTTCAAGCAATACACAGCAGGTATTTTGCCTGTGTTCCGGGCAGATTCCGCAATCATAAGGGCAGCCGCGGTCTTTCCGCGTATGCGTGTGGGCCGGCAGCACCTCCGGGCGATTCCTGCGCCAACTATCGTAGTTGGGTGGGCCGTTCCAGATCAGTGTGCGAAATTCGCCGTGCTCCGGGCAGGTTTTGCACAGAAATACGCGGTCACCATCCCGCTCCTTCACCGCGGAAAGCCGCTTTAGGCAGACCGGGCAAACGCTCTCAATGGTCATCTTACATTCCCCCCTTCTCAGCGATCAGCGCGAAGTACCCGGGCTTCGCGGGGATTTCACAACTCATACAGCCGCAGAGACCCTTAAGGCTCCCTGTATCCCACAACCGCTGGGCGACAAAGTTTCGCAAGTCGCGTGTGCGATCCTCAAAATACGTGCAATGAAGCCCATTGACTTCTAGCTGTGCCTCCCACCAGTCGCGGGACATTGGCGTTCCAACGCCATCCGGATCATATACGTCCGAGATAAGCAAACGCCCCAGTGCGCATGTAACGCGCGCACACTCGGCCAGAGCCTCTCCGGCTGGGACGACCGATAATACACATTCCAGCAGCACAGCGTCGAGTGTCCCATTGGCAAAGGGCATAGCTAAGGCATCCCCTTGGACGAAAGTCAAATGTGGGTAGCGCTCCCGCGCGTCTTCGAGCAATACCGGGGACTGGTCCATCCCCACCGCCTTGAAACCTTGCCTCACCAAGAATTCCGTCGCCGCGCCGCACCCGCACCCTAAATCCAGCACATGCGCGCCGCCTTGCAGACGTGACAGCTCCAGAAGACGTTGTGTGAGCTCCAGCCCCCCTGGGCGCATAATTCCGCTGTAGACCTTCCAGTATTCAGTTTCGTAAGGGTTGCCGAACTCCATTTCCCTCGCCTCCCGCTTCCCGCTTCTCTCTCAGTTCTTTCCATGGCTGTCCTGCTTAAGAGATAATAACCCTGTGGCAGTAGGCGTTTAGAAGTTCCACGACACGAAAGCCCTCCTCGGATGTCCGGAACTCCACCCAATAGGTAATGATTCCGACAAGGAGATGTGCGAAATAAGAATCCGTCTCCTCGTTATACACCGCCGATTGCCCCTTCATGGCATTTTCCACAACTGCGTATACATCCTCCTCCGAAACAAGCTGGGCATCCATCTTTTTGTACAGTTCCTCACTGATGTTCAGTGTGTACTCGCGTCTTTGATCCAGCATCTCATGTCTCTCCATTTCCTCCCAATACTTGTTCCGCAGCAGAATTTTGACCGCCAGACGATTCCGCCGTCCCTCTGAGATGTGCGGCCGCCTGAACATGGGCTTTACGCCAAACACAGCGTCAAGGATATGCACTGCGGATTTCCCGGCGCCATTAAACAAATTGCGGCAGTTCGCGCAGTAAGCGAGATAGGGCAGCGGCGACTGGTTGGCCGCCCTTTGCAGGAATTTGCGGGAGAGCTCTGGGTTTGCAGCGTAAATGTGTCCGCCCATGCCGCAGCATGAGGCGCGCGGCCCGCTCTCCGGTAACTCCTCCAGCTCTGCGCCCAGCTTTTCTGCGAGGATGCGCACCGCCTCCTGCATGCCGGGGAACTTCCGGCTGCTGCACGGGTCAAACACCGCCCATCTCCCTTCAAGCGCCGTGTGCCCCGAGGGTAAACCATTCACGCTGATGTACTCAAACAGCGACATCATCGGAATCTCCGGCAAAAACTCCGCGAAGGTTTTCATACAGGTCGCGCACGCGGCCACCAGTGTCGGTTTGCCCATGCGCTCCCACTCCGTCCGGATTGTATCATGGACCTTACTCATACGCTCCGCCTGCCCTGCGTACAGCGCCGGCACGCCGCAGCAGGCCAGCATCAGCGCGGTGTCGGGGTGCCGCTCCAGCATATATGCGTAAGCCTGTTCAACATACTGCGGACTCGATGCTGCAATTTGGCAGCCGGGAAACAGCAGATACCCCGCGTTTTTTTTCTTTGGCGGCGCCTCGGCCAAATAGGCATCTCCCATCATAAAATCCATGTCGCGCAGATAGAAGTCGTGGTAAGGCGGCGCAAATGCGCCCTGCTCATGCAATACGATCTTGCCGAAGCGCAGGAGCTGCTCAAGGCTCACATCGAAGTCACAGACCGCCTCACAGTGGCCGCAAAGCGTGCAGGAGGCAATCATTCGCGTCCCGATGCGCCCCATCAGCCCATCAGTGTGGCGCGCGCCCATCGCCTCAGCCTCCACGCGCCTGGGCAAATAGCTGAGCTCCTGCATAAACGGACAGGTATCGAAGCAGCGCGTGCAGTCGCATAAAGCACAACGCTCCGCTTCCTGCGCTGCTTCTTCTTTTAAATACACAAGCCCGTCTGCCGGCTCAACCGGTCTTGCGTTCTCCTTTCGCTCGAAGGGCGGCAGCGCGCAGTCGTGTATGTAGAAAGACTCCGGCTGCCCCTGCATATCCTGGATCCTCATGTAACGCTCAATGGAGATCGCCGCCATGATGCCCTGCGCCAGTGCGTCCATGTGGTTGCCGCCAGTCAATCTTCCCCCCAGGAATACACCCTCGCGCACTGTGGAAAGGCTCTGCGGATTCCAGCCGTCCTTGAGGCCGAAATGATTGCCGTTTTCCCCCGTGGCAATGTACACCGCCGTAAACGCAGCAAGCTCGTCGAGAGACCATATCTCTCTGTCCATCACTCTAGTGTGTATTATCCCTTCAAATTGCAGAGCAAACTCTGCAAGATATTTCTCTTCCGCCATTGCCGTCTTTAAGCTTCCGCCAATTTGACCGGTGCGCTCAAATAGTGTGACTGGGTACTTCTTGACGGCGAGCTTATGTGCGCAGGCGAACCCGGACAGCCCTCCGCCGACGATGGCAATGCCGCCTTTGCGCGGCGGCAGATTAAAGCGGAGCGGGCTACGGTCCGCGGTGTGGCGCACTGTAGCCCGCTCCAGCGCCTTTAGGGCGATCTGTTCGGGGCAGCTGCCGCCGCATCGTGCATCGCAAATCTCGCTGACGATGGCTGGGAAAATCACTTTGTTTGCATAATCGCGGTAAGCGGCATCAAATTTGCCCGCTTTGATCTTTAGAAGAAAAGACTTGACGTTAAAGTTAAATGGGCAGACGCAAGCGCAGGGTGGATGTCCGCCCTGCACGCACGCAGCCGTATAGCGCTTATTGTCGTCGCCAAAAACCATACGACACTTCCTTTGGTGGAGTAATAGAATCAG
>Ga0153944_1001090_pt1 | contig 11330 bp, 5 predicted proteins | sample TSNJ028MetaG_FD_104703 | JGI IMG/M metagenome (GOLD analysis project Ga0153944, IMG submission 104703) | Attine ant fungus gardens microbial communities from New Jersey, USA - TSNJ028 MetaG | ecosystem: Host-associated > Fungi > Mycelium > Unclassified | place: USA: New Jersey, Wharton State... | reverse complement strand
GCCTGGGCGAAAAACTAGAAATAAATGCCTGGGGCGTCACGGAGCAGTTCACCGTTATAGGTATTTTAAAAGGTACCGACGAAAACGTCGTCAGCTCTATGCTCAACACACCTTTGAGCCGAAGCCTGGCGGTAATACCTATTACAACCATTATTGAAATGTTCGGTTATGAGGATAAGATAGACTATTTTGGCGTAGGCATACGCGATGTCTCCAAAACCACAGAAACCTCCGCGGAAATAACCAACCTGCTGCACCTCAGGCATAATAATAAGGATGTTTATTACACCCAAAGCATGTCAAACCAGTTCGACATGATAGACGGCATGCTGAACGCGGTTACAGGCTTTGTAAGCTTTGTGGCTGGCATTTCCCTGTTCGTAGGCGGGGTTGGAGTAATGAATATTATGCTTGTATCCGTCAAGGAGCGTACAAGAGAAATAGGTATACGAAAATCCCTGGGGGCCACCAATGGAAACATTAAATTTCAATTTTTGCTAGAATCTATCATGCTAACCCTGATTGGCGGGATAATTGGCGTAGTGCTTGGAGGTCTCTTGGCTATACTTGCGTGCTCGGTTATCAGCGGTCTTATGCTTACTGAGGTTATCCCGGTTGTAAGCCTGCCGGTAATTGCTATCGCCTTTGGGGTATCTTCTGCCGTAGGGCTCATATCTGGAGTTTACCCGTCGGCCAAGGCTGCCCGGCTTGACCCTATAGAAGCCTTGCGGTACGAGTGAAAGGAGGGCGTTATGAATATTTTTGAAAGCATATCCTCCGCCCTCTCCGGTATCCTGGGCAACAAGACCCGCTCCATACTTACTATGTTCGGTATAGTTGTGGGTATTGGCTCTGTGATAATGATAAGCTCCATCGGAGAAGGCTACAAGCAATCCATCCAAAAGCAATTTGAGGAGGTTGGGCTTGACAGGCTTACCTTGCGAGTAGACGGTAATTCCAGCGAAATTAAGGAATATGACAGGCTTACAACAAAGGACGTTGAGATACTCAGGCAGTATGAAGGAGTGACCGCCGCCTCCGGTATGTATTGGATATATTTTTCTGAGGCTTTTACCCTTCTGGACGGCAACAAAACACGAAGCTTACAACTGTATGGGGTAGACAGGGATTATTTTCAAATAGAAAAAAAAGAACTGCTTCACGGCAGGTATATTGCGAAACAGGATGTAGATAACGAAACCATGTCTGTTATAATAGATGAAGATTTCGCGGTTCAGGTTTTCGGCAGGGCCGATGTAGTAGGGCAAAAGCTGACGGCTAATACCTATTTCGGCAGTCAGAAATTCGACATTGTGGGCGTAACTAAAAGCGACGATATGAGCCAGCTTTACGCTCTGTACAATGTCCAAGCCATTGTATATGCTCCTATTACCACTGTGCAGAATAGTTTCTATCAAGAGTCTTATGTAGATGAGATCAGAATAAAAGCCGCCGACGTCAATGACTTAAACGGCATCGCCGCGAACATAGTCCGGCTTATGGAATTCCACCATGAAAATGAGGGTAAATATAATGTAGACATATACGCCGATAACTTAAGCGAAGCTAATACTGTCATCGGGCTATTTACCATATTCATGGGTCTTGTAGCCGGAATAAGCCTTTTGGTAGGCGGCATAGGCGTTATGAACATCATGCTTGTAAGCGTCACGGAAAGGACAAGGGAGATAGGCATCCGAAAATCTCTGGGAGCTACCAATGGAAATATCAAATTTCAATTCCTTGTAGAAGCTATGATATTAACCGCTCTTGGCGGAGCCTTCGGTATACTTTTCGGTTATCTGGGCGGCATAGGTATCGGACAGATCGCTTCCATGCTGATGGGCGAGACGATCATACCATATATGTCCCAGACTACAATAATTATCGCTTTCGGGTTCTCCGCGGCTATAGGGATAATCTTTGGGGTTTACCCCGCGGTGCAGGCCGCCAAGCTGGACCCGGTGGAGGCGTTGAGGTTTGAATAATTTGAAGGGAAAGCTCATTAGAAAGAACGGCTTCAACGGTGTATGGCCGGATTGAATAAAAAGAATTTACCAGGATTTATAAGATGCAAGGATTAGCATGTAATCCATTTCATCCTTCTAATCCTGGTAAATCTTTTTTGTGCATATTTCTTGGCCAGTGCAATAGCCCTCCCCCTCGTCATTGCGGGCTCGACCCGCAATCCCCTCTCTACATAGTCGTTAGCGGCAACTTGGTAAAAAGGTTTGGGAGAATAAAATGATTATGACAAAAGAGGGCGGGGGATTGCGGGTCGAGCCCGCAATGACAGGGGGAACGATTCCTTTACCGATTATATTGTCTGCGTTTATATAGGATTATTGCTATTACAGCTGTAAGCAGCAACACTGCTCCCATGTAAAGAGCCGTAAATATATCCGATGTTTTCGGGTTTTCCTTTGTAATATCAAGTGCCCCGAGGGGTATCATATCTTTAAATATATTCATGTCCCCAATGGTTTTGCCTTCCGGTACCCTTATATAGCCTAATGGCGTTCCATCCATGTCAAATATGGCATACACATCATTTACCGGGTCGTATACCGCCCAGCCTAATGGCGTTCCATATTCATCAAAGAAAATATAGAAATCGTCATCGGTATCGGTATCGGTATCCATGTCGGTATCAGTATCCATGTCGGTGTCAGTATCCATGTCGGTGTCGGTATCCATGTCAGTATCGGTATCCATGTCGGTATCCATGTCAGTATCCGTGTCAGTATCGGTATCCGTGTCGGTGTCGGTATCAGTATCTGTATCTGTATCTGTATCTGTATCTGTATCCGTATCGGAGTCGCTGTCACTATCGCTGTCATCATCACCAGGCGGTATATAAGGCGTGTATATGTTATTGAAAACAATTCCTTCGACAGGATATTCAACTGTGGCGGTCAACGCTCCTGCTTCGTTCTCCGCAACATATACGATCACGGTATACTTTGTCGTATCATATGTATACCTGCTTAAATTTCCAATGACCTCAGAAACGGTATACGTATGAGTTCCTTTCTCATAATAGCTGATCTCACTGAAGATGATTGATCCATCGGCTTTATTGACGCCTGTGGCAACCTGAGCATCGTTTTCGGTTACAATAAATCGGAACACATTATCGTTCAGAGTCCGGCCTGTCAGCTCCTTTGTTCCGGTAAGCGTTACAGCCGTGCTTGCGGCTGTGTTAGTGAACACTATATCGTTCTCTGTAATCGGCTCGCCGTCTTTATCGTAAAACTCTCCGGCAGCTTTCAGAGTGCCGTCTCCGTTGTCTTCAACGGTAACTGTAATGCTGTATCTGGTATCATCATAGGTGATTCCGCTTGCGCCGCCATTAACTTCTGAAATAGTGTAGGTGTATTTCTTTCCTATGTCACTCTGCTTAAAGCCGAGCTCGAAGGAAATAGCGCCATCCTTGTCACTATATCCGGTGGCAATTACATTGTCGTTTTCTTTCACAACGAATTCAAACTTGCCGTCGGTAAGCTCCCCATTATAATTCTTTTTGCCGGTAAAGGACAAAGCTACGTCGGCCAGGTATTCGTTTACGACTTTCCAAAGCTCCAAGTCCGTATTACTATAAAGCAATTCGCCGTCAGCGTTAGAAATTGTGTAGCTCCCATCCTTATTGATAACTACGGTATAAGTATTATCATCCTTTACGTAATAAGCGTTGGGAACTCCGGTTTCTGTCAACTTGTATGTGCCCCAGGGTACATCCTCAAATTTTACGACGCCGTCTTTATTACTGACCGCCTCAAAGGTATGGCCTGCAACCGCGCCTTCTCCTTTAAGCTCAAACTTCGCGTTTCCAATAAGTCTGCTCTGATCGTCATATTTGAGGAAATTTACTTCATACTTATCCCTGTCGTTGGTGATGGTAATTTCACGATTCTCATTCAAGCCCATTTTATTAATCTCATAATCTTTTAGAGCAATCGGGTCTGTATAATCGTCGGTTATATATACCATCGCGTTTTCTTTACCGGTAATATATCCTACCACATCGCCGCTTTCAACCAACACGTAAGTGAGATTCGGGCTTAGATTCTTGAATGTCACCTTGCCGTTTAGACCCGTCGTCCCTGTACCCATAAGGCGTCTGCCGGTGCTTAACAGGGCATAAAGGCTGAAGTTTACGCCGACAATCGGTTCCTTGCTGCCGCTGTCCACCTTGGTAATGGTGAGAGTATTGTCCAGCTGATTGAAGTACGCCCAGCTGCCAACTTCAATGGTTTCGCTTTGCGTTTCACTGTGATAATTCTCAAACCTTGAGCCTTCAAGCTTTATTTCATTTATTACTTTTGTCAACGTTTTGTCAGTTACAGCGCATTCATATTTCAGAATATAACTGCCTGAACCTTTAAGGCGAACGGTTAATGTGTTGTCGTCGTTAACGTTGTATTCATACGACCATTCAGATGTTAAATCATTTTCTCCAAGTGAGTCTACATCAGGAAAGCTTCCGTCAGAGTTTACTTTAACACTATAAAGCTTAACACTGTCTTCCAGCAGCAACAGGCCCTCCTGAAGCTTATCGACAAGTCTCACATCCTCAACATCCGCATCCATGTTCAGCCCATTGGGGTTGATTTTTACCCAATAAGTTATCGTGCCCCCGTCATTACGCACACCTGTTTTATCCAATATTACATTCTTAATACTTGCTTCGCCTTTGGCTGTAACTCCATTTGTATTCTCACTACATATGAGAGTTGCTTCATTAGGTATCTTAAAACTGGCCGAGCTTTGGAATAGATTATATGCATCTGTATCCACCGCAGTCTCGAAGGTGATCACAACCGTACCATTGATAATAGCGTCATCAAAAGTAATTGTAAGCTCTTCTCGGTTACCAGTAACAGTGGAAGACAATACCGTAAAGTTGGTATAAAGAGCTCCGCCGCTTGTTACCTTCATTGAGTTTTTAACGTAGGACAACCCTGCTTCGAGGGTATCCGTAAGCTTTACGTTAGTTAGTCTGATTTTGTTTTGATTTAAAGTTACCGTCCAGGTGATTTTCTTTGTGTTATAGTCGTATACGCCTGTTTTAGATAAAATTTTACTTATTACAGTCGGTCTTGCGGAGTATTCAGGATCAACGTAAGTCCCTTTATCAGAACCATCGGCTGAGACATAACCTTGAAACTTGACCTTGTTTAAAAATTCGGGGTCTGCGTTTGAGCCGGAAGCGATGTAAGTCTTATTTACCGCAAGATATTCTTCCTTGATGGTTGTACTGAAGTTAATGTTAAGGCTATATTGCTCAAGTCCAACCAGCGCAAAGACGATAGTTCCAGCATTAGTTCCAGTAGCAGGAGTGTAGGCAGGGGTTATTGTAACGCCACCTACTAAGACAACTTCTCCGCTTCCGTACACCTGGGATATGCTAACTACTCGATCTCCTTTTGTGTTATACAGTGTATACGTGATTTTGGATTCAGTATCAAATGTTACGCCCACCGGCAACGTATCAGTTACTGTCGCGTCATCATGGACGTACACATTATTGGGGTTGACTCTGACATTCCATTCGATATTTTTGTCGCTTTCGTTTGTACTAGGATCATATGAGGTTTTTGCAGCGCCTTTCCTTATAAGTTGAGTATTGACTCCCACGCCCTTCATGATGACCTCAGGAGTTTTAACAGTTCCGGAACCTGCGCCGAGCCAGTTAAATGTAAGCCAGGCCGTATTCTCAAATTTTTTAGAAGCATAGTCCGTATCCCAAAAAATACTACGATCCACCACCTTGGTAGAATAAGTGATGGTGTATGTATCCTCGTAACCGCCGCCGCTTTTCTCAGGTATCTTAACCCAAAACTCATTTGTACCTTTAGTATAATCATAATCACCAGAGGCAAGAGTATAATTTCCGCCAGTTGGCGAGGAAACAATAATTGAATCTTCAACCAACTCAAGCGCTTTATCTAACTTATCGTGCAGTATCAGATTTTCAATATTAAGGTTTGCGGCGGAAATCGTCACCACCCAGTTGATAGTACCCTCTTCGCTGCTAAGTGTAAAATTATAGTTTGTCGAAGTGCCTGAGGAAGTCTTTGCCGCTTTCGTCAACAGCTTCAAATCGTCCGCAGAAGCTGTGGCTGTGTAATCGGCAGTTAATTCCACCGGTTCTGTGCCGCTGTCCTTAAGCACTGCGGTGTTCGTAACCTCCACGACAGTACCGTCAGAATATGCTTCAGCGGTAAGCTCAGTATTATAGGTCAGGATTATTTCGACGCCTCTGAGGTCAACCTTATCACCAGGGCTATAGGTTTTAGAACCAATCGTAATGGAATTTATCTTATAGTCAAACGTCATTGCCGTGCCGCTGGTAACCTCACTATCAACTACATTGCCAATTGTATTACCATCCGTGTCGGTCACAGCCACGACCGCTGAATTAGCAACATAGCCATTCATTTCTTGGTTAGTAAACGTATCGTTGATGGTTATTGGCAGCGTTAACTCTCCGTCCCCCGTAAACGTGACCTTCCAGGTAAACAGATTGGGCTCTGTCACACCAAAATCGCCTGTCTTTTTCAATTTGGGTTCCGGCGGCACATCTTCCACAATATCAATTGTAAGCGAATGCCCCCCGGGAAACTCAAAGGTATGCTCAGTTTGGCCGCTGATGACGGTTGTGTCAAACTTACAGGTGATATTAAGGTTCGCTGTAAGCTCTGCCAGATAAGTGGCTTCATCATCCCAGAAATCACCCTCAAACGTTACATAAATATTATTACTATCATGCCTAAGCGTGGCATACTGAAATTCTTTACCGTTGCCGTCCTTAGCCGTCAATATGGTATCGACATGAAATATCTCAAGCCCATCTGGAAGCGTTAGCAAAAATGTTATGGCATTGTTATTGTCTATTAAATCTTTAATTACCAGCGCGTTTTCAGCAGGGATTTTAAAATCATAGGTCACAATCAGATAGTCCGTACTGGTAACAGTATCGCCGTCAACTATCTCTGTGGTGCCTTTTTTGACAATAAAATTAGTTATATCCACCACATCTACGAAATTCAACTCACCATCTCTCAAAGGAGAGGAGAATTGGCTAACAAGGGTGATTGTAACTGTCTCGCCGCCGCTTAGCATGGTTACGCTATAATTCCCATTCTCGTCCGGCGTTAGGCCGGCTGTGTCAAACACTACAGGGACAAAGAAGCTGACTATGAGCTCATCGTTCTGACTGGCTCCCGTCACATCCTCGGAAACGCCCAGGCCCGAACCGGAAGTATTGCTATTTCCGGCGTTAATGCTATCGCTTCCTTCATCCTCGTTAATGCTTATAGTAAAGGCATTCTCACCTTTGTTAAAAGACAACACGCCTGCTTTAAACGCGTCCTCTCCTTCAATTTCTCCTGTTATTTCGCAAGTGTCTGTGCAGGATGCCACAAGCGGCTCCGGCAGTTGCAGCGTTTTGGTAACGCCTGCCTTATCGCTGGCACTTATTGATAATTTATAGTAAGCAGAGAAGCTGCCGTCATCATATGTACCCTTATTCTTAATCGGATTCTCCTGCCAGTATATAACCGGGTTTGTACTGGTTAATGTATCTGCGCTAATTATCCTGGCCTGTGGAATAATTATTCCGGCTACCATAATTAATGCCATGAGTATTGCCATAAATTGTTTCGACCGTCTTTTTTCTTCAAGCGACGTCATAATCTTGCCTCCTCGTCTTGGTAACTATGTTGCAAAAATAGTTTGGTTTGGGTGTCCTGTATTCTGAACGCCGGTGTGGGCTAAAATATTGACGCCTGAACCATAGTATAGTGATTCTACAAACCTCCTTTCACTTTTTATAAGTTTTGATTAAGAACATCACCCCTTTTCTTTATTGATCTACAATTTAATGAAAACATTATGTTAAATATAATATATAATTATTAAAATTTTATGTCAAGAGTCAACATTATGCAACCAAACATTACGTGTATATATATGAGATGACTATCAGAATTGTTCGAATTGCTGTAATATCTTTCAATAGGATGAAATGAAGTTAAAATACTCACTAAGCAGACACCTGAAAAATTTTGTGCGCAAAAAGGCGTGTTGCAATATGTAAACATACATTTTGCAACACGCCTTTTTAAGCTCTTTCAAATTAGAGTGATTTGAGTACAGTCTTCATTCTTTATATGTGGATTGACCTTGTAATAGGCACAGATTCTTCATGGCCTTTATATCTTTATGCGCGCTGTCAGGATACACTTCTTCTCTAAGCAGGCAGATATCAGGCTTGTTAGCTGCGAGCCATGGCATTATCAAGTCATAACGGAGGATGCCTTCACCGATATTTCGCCAGATCTTCTCATTATTTTCAAAAACTATATCCTTTACATGTACCGCGGTAATCTCTTTGCCTACAAGCTCGAAAAATTCCTTAAACAATTTCTCCTGCTTGTCCTCGTCGTCAGGCAGCATCAGGTTGACCGGGTCGAATATTAACTTAAGCTTATTTGAACCTACCTCGTCCAAAAGACGGCAGGTCAGTTCCGCGCTGTTTAAGGTATGTACGGCTACGGTTTCAATTCCTATATTCACGCCTTCTTTTTCAGCCTTTTCAGCTATTCTCAAAACACTGTCTTTTAAAGCCTGATAGGCTTTTTCTCTTTCTTCACCGCTTCTGGCCGGGTCAAAGCCTGTGGTTTCCGTACCAGCCGTTTTAACGCCAAGCCTTGCCGCATGGGATAGGCCAAGCTTGAAATTCTCCACTTGTTCAAGACGTTGGGCCTTATCAGGCAAGGAAAGCTCCACATAACAGCCCAGCACGTTTATTTCAACATTATATCTTACAAAATCCTCTTTTATTTGCTCTAAATGATTCTCCGTTACATCCCTAAAGGTACGTATGTCTGCAAAAGACTTGGTCAAAGCAAGCTGCACAGCGTCAAAACCTGCGGATTTTATAGTTCTTGGCAGCGCTTCGCCTTCCAGTATGCCGTAATCATGAGCTCTCACTCCAATTTTCATAACAATACTAACTCCTTAGCTTTATTTTTTAGCCAGATGAAAGGCAAAGCCGCCAATTTCTTCCTTCAAATAAATAGCGTTAAGCTCTCCGCCAGCGCTTATCCTAGCGGTATTGTCAAGAAAAGATACACCTTGACTCTTTAAATAGGCGACGGCCCGCTCCACATTGTTAGTGCCGATAGCTATATGACCGTTTTTCCCTAAGTATGGAGCTTTCATCACTTCCATGGAGGTGCCGGAGAAGTTGGAGCTGTTTCCGGCCTTATAATCAAACCCAAAAATTGAGCATATTTGCTTTGCAATGCCTTCTGATTCAGAAGCGTTCTCCGCGTTTATGCCAACATGCTTAAGCTCAAAGCCAAGCATCGTGTGTATCGCTTCTTTAGTAAGCCGTGTGATTTCTTCAAAATTTCCGTCTGCCATAAGCTCCGGTTTTACCATCCAGGAGCCGCCGCAGGCAATGATTTTAGGGAATTTAAGATAATCATTAAGGTTTTTGATGTTTATCCCGCCGGTAGGCATAAAGCGTACGTTAACATAGGGCGCCGCCATTGCCTTTATGGCTTCTATGCCTCCGCTTGCTTCGGCGGGGAAGAACTTAACTACGTCGATTCCAAACTCCAAGGCCTGTTCAATGTCTGAGGGGTTGGAACAGCCAGGCGTTACCGGGATGTTCTTTTCCAGGCAGTGCTTAACAACCTTGGGGTTTAGCCCAGGAGTGACAATAAACTTTGCTCCCGCTGCCACAGCGCGGTCAACCTGTTCACAGGTGAGCACGGTACCAGCTCCAACAAGCATATCGGGGAATTCCTTGCAGATTCGGATTATGGATTCCTCCGCCTGAGCAGTGCGGAAAGTGATTTCTGCGCAGGGCAGGCCCCCGTCGATAAGAGCTTTTGCCAAAGGAACAGCCGTTTCCGGGTCGTCGATACGTACTACCGGCACTATGCCCATAAGCCTTAATCTTTCAATAACATCCATCATGTTTGTCCTCCTAATATCTTGTTTTGTATTTATAAATTAATAGACCATAAGCGCTTACATTTAAATAAGCGTGCTTTATATTTTAATATATCATTTTAAAAATATCAATTAATTTTCCTCTTGTATTTTTTTGTATATGCGTGTAAAATGTACAAAGTTATGGGGGCGTAGCTCAGTTGGGAGAGCGTTCGGTTCGCATCCGAAAGGTCGAGAGTTCGAGTCTCTTCGTCTCCATCAGTCAAGGCGCGCTTATTAATGTGCGCCTTTGTTATAAGAAAGAAAGGGGATCAGCCGATGTATAAGGATATGACAAAGCAGGAATTGCAGGACGCATACAAAGGTCTTTCGGAACAGATGGACAGCTTTAAGAAAATGAATTTGAATTTGGACATGTCAAGAGGAAAGCCGGGTATGGATCAGCTTGATTTGTCTTTGCCTTTGATAAACTGCCTGTCTATGGGTGACTATAAGACTGAAAGCGGAGTGGACTGCCGCAATTATGGCGTTCTGGATGGCATACCTGAAATGAAAAAGATATTTGCCGATATTCTGGAAGTTAACAATGCCGAAATTATTGTCGGAGGTAATTCCAGTCTTAGCTTTATGTTTGATAACATGGCTGTTAATATGACTCACGGAGTACGGGACGGGATTCCCTGGTCAAAGCAGGGAACAGTTAAATTTCTTTGCCCAGTACCGGGCTATGACCGCCATTTTGCCATCTGCGAGTACTTTCATATAGAAATGATCCCTGTTGAAATGAATGAATACGGACCGGATATGGATAAAGTGGAAGAGCTTGTACAGTCCGACCCGATGATAAAAGGGATGTGGTGCGTACCGGTTTACGCCAACCCAAGCGGCTGTATATACTCGGATGAAACCGTGCGCCGCATCGCTAATCTTAAGCCCGCTGCGGACGATTTCAGACTGTACTGGGACAACGCTTACGGCGTGCATACTTTTGAAGGGGAAAGACCTCACATACTCAATATTATCCGGGAATGCGAAAAGGCCGGCAATCCTCATATGCCGCTGGAGTTCATTTCATTCTCCAAAATTAGCTTTTCAGGCTCGGCAGTGGCGGCTATGGCTTCCTCCGCTTCCAATTGCGAGTATATTCGTAAGCGCCTGGCGGTGCAAACTATCGGACATGATAAGCTTAATCAATTGAGGCATGTACGCTTTTTCAAGGATGCTGAGGGTGTTTACCGACACATGGAAAAGCACGGTGATCTGATACGGCCAAAGTTCCATATAGTTCTTGAAGCTCTTGAAAAGAACCTGGGAGGGAAGGGGATAGCCTCCTGGACAAAGCCGTCAGGGGGATATTTCAT
>Ga0153944_1001077_pt1 | contig 11411 bp, 8 predicted proteins | sample TSNJ028MetaG_FD_104703 | JGI IMG/M metagenome (GOLD analysis project Ga0153944, IMG submission 104703) | Attine ant fungus gardens microbial communities from New Jersey, USA - TSNJ028 MetaG | ecosystem: Host-associated > Fungi > Mycelium > Unclassified | place: USA: New Jersey, Wharton State... | reverse complement strand
TTTTCCTTTCTATATTAATCTTTTATTTCTAGCATATTTATATAAACCGAATCCTAAAAAACCAAACCCTAGAATAATTAAAAAAGGTATTATTGTCCCCGTTTGAGGATTTACTAAATCATTATTAACATTATTATTATTTTCATCATTAAGTAATACTAAGATTGAAGAACTTGTATTATTTATTTGATAAGCCGAATCGCTTATTATATCATTCTCACATACATGATTTAATGATGGATAATAATTTAACGATGTTGATAGTATAATGTTTCCATAAGTTTCTATTTCTATATCAAAATTTATTTCAAAATCTTTTGTCTTTACTAGTTGTTCCCTCAATGTAATAACAACTTCCCTAGTATTATAATCAATGGCATAATTCACATTATAATTATAAGATACATTCTTGATGGAATTAATGTTTAAGTGTTCATCTATTTTAATCCGAAGTTCGGTATTACACGCTTCCCATTCTGTTGTATTTTTCACTTTCACATTAACATGCACGGAATTATCTTCATTTTTACTTATATCAGATTCAGTCTTTAAATTTGGGGATTCTACACTTTGAGACAAACCAATAAGTGATAATGTAATGCCATTTGTTCCAATTTTCGTAAACCGATAGCCAATTAATTCTTTTCCTCCAAAATAATCAGATGATAAAGTTTCATTGAAAACATCCATTTCTCCACCTTTGATATTATGGCTTCTTATTGTATTGTAAGTTCCATTCGCAAAATCAAACTGTTCTCTACCTTCAAAAATGACTTTACCATTATATTTATCTTCATATAAATATTGATAACTTTTATCTGATAAAATAGCTTCCATCGAATCTTCTGTTTCAGATGCTACAGGCCAAGCAGCTCTTCCTGCTCCCATAATAACTCCAAATACTTGATACTCTCCTAATAAAGGCAATTTCGAATTTAGATAAACCTCCACACTACTGGCTTTTAAAGAAGTATTAACATCAATTAATTTCAAATAATCAATACTTGAAGCATCATTTTCATAAATTGTTGTGATTACCCAAGCATGTTGTGGCCAAACTGGAGCATCTAAAAACGCAATATAATACCAGCCCTTTTCATTCAGATCTAAATTAAGTGTATTCCCAGTTCTCTTCACTACTTGATAATTGCCACTTGGACTAATTATCAAAATATCATAAGTAATATCACATTCCTTATCATCACAATATAGCATAGTAGTTAACCAACTATTAACATATTCACCTTCATAATTTAAATAACTCCCCGAAATATTATTAATTCTATTTGTGATACTTTCTGGAATATTTTTTTTGATTTCATTCCAATTATTTGGATAATCTAGAATTAAAGAAAAATCCCCTGCTCCATGTTTCGTACCACGATCCGCATTGTTATTACCAGCTGTTGCAATCGCATACTTTCCTACCCGTTCAAATAGTATTTGTTCAGCATTCACCGTTGGAATAAATAAAAAAGTAAATATAACAATAATAATAAAGCTTACTTTTTTCATAGTCTCACCTATTATCTAGTATATCATAAAGATCTTTTTTTTACACTTCCATAAAATAAATTCATAAAAACTTATTTCTCTCTTTTCCAAAAGAATAGTTTATTTTCTTTAATTAATTACAGAAAAAAAGATGAAAATTGCTTTTCAATCTATTCCTAGTGATTCATCTTATTATTCTTTTGAAAACTTAATCTTTTTTTAAATCTAACGTTTTAGCTTTTTCTTCTTTATAAATCATTTCTTCTAATCTATTATTCTTTGCCTCTCTTAATTTTTCTATGATTAAGTAAAAGCCCGCCCATCCTGATCTTATTGTGCCAATACCTATTAAACAGAAAGTGAATTGGAACAAACCTTTCCTATTTCCATCTAAAGGTTTATTAACAACACGAGTTTCATCATCTATAAATTCGATCAATTCTCCTCTAACTTTACTTCCACTGTTGATTGATGAATAACCTAAAGAACTCAAATCAATTTCAATTTCTCCGTTTGAATTGAAACTAAATAAAGAAAACAAATTTTCTAGATCTTCATTTGTAATAGCACTTAAAGTTTCTTCTTCTCCCATAAAATCAAATTGAGCTTTATAAGATTGGGCTATATATTTATCGTTTTCTTTCGATAAAATAATAGGCATAGTAATATCTATTTCCGATAGGCCTTTTATTTTTTCTTGATAATCTGTTGTTGAACTCATTAATTGTCCATTTTCAATGATTGTTTTCTCATAAAGCGTTTCTGTCACTTCATTATTAAAACGACATTCATTATTCCATTGATTAAATAAAAAAATACCCATAATAACTCCAATAGCATTAGCTGGATACACTCCCCAAAAATTTATTTTTTTTAATATTTGTAATCCTTTTTTATTTCTTTCAAGTTCCCAACGATAACGTTCTGACATTATTTCTTCTTCTTGTTCTATTAGTTTTTTATTTATATTTTTCATATAATACTCCTTTTATCGCCATATTTTACGATGTATTTAGTTTAATGTCAATAAATGTTATTTCACTTATTTGATTCTCCTTCGAAGTTTATATAAATAGCTTTCATATTCTGAAGGGGCATTCCTTGCTATGGTTTTATTCTCCTTTAAGTCATCCATTGAAATAAAATCATCATTATCAAAAATAGGAAGCTCAGGATGAAGTATTAACAAATCATTCAACATCATACTTGTTAGTTCAGCTAATTGAGAGTAATTCATACTATCGCCCATTGCGCCTTTTATAATACATTTAAAAATAAGCATTTGTTTTCTAATTTTCAAATCAATATAATCATCATATTTTTTTAACATTTGTAAATGAAATACCATATCTTGACAAGCTTTCATATCAGTATAAACTGGCATAACAAATTTATCATATAATTTTCTTGATAAAGTATTTTCCTTTAATTCTTTTTGAAAAAAATATTTCAATACAAACTTTTCTTTTAATAGATTAATCTTTTTTTGAAGTCTCTTATGCTCTTTTTCAAAAAAAGTAATATATCCTTCAAGCAACATATATTCACCTAATAATTCTTTCTCTTACTCAATTCCAAGCATAGCCATTATAACTCTTATCCGTTTTCTTGGATTCCTTAATTTTTTAAAAACTATTTCATTTCTCATTAATTCGTATTTACATAGAGCTAAATCTAATGCCTTACTAAATTGTTCTTGAATATCTTCATCGATTATTTTTTCATACAACCACCTTTTGATTTTCTATTTTATAAATTATCATCATTAATGTCAAACAAAATTTTTTTAAACTAAAACCCTAATCAAATATCAATTCAATTAGGGTTTTAGTTTGTTTTCTTTTTTTAATTGATTATAAGGACATTATAATCTTTTACCATACCATTTTTCCTTAAATGCATGCATAGGACTAAATTGAATCCGACGGAAAGTGAAGAAAATATTGAATATTCCAACAACAAACATACTTGCAAAAATAATATTTAAAATTAATTGCCAAGGAATTCTAGCTCCTGTTTTAGGATTCTCAGTAATATTCTCTTCTTTAGTAACTTTTACTATTTTAAATTCTTTGCTTGCTTCTGAATAAAACTCACTATAACCAATAATTTCTTCTCTATAAGTAACTACATAAGTTCCATTTGGCAATACACTTAAAACTGTTTCTGAAATTCCAGTATTATTGCCTGTAAATAATAAATCACCATCCACTGTTTCTAGTTTCCAAACAATAGAACTTAGAGAATTATTTAACTTTTTTACCCCTTCAATATGTGTAGGATTTACTTCATTATCAATAAGTATTGATACTTCCGGGTAAGCTATAGTAAATTCTTCGATGCTTCTATGTTCTTCCCCAGTAATATTATCTGTTTCAATAAATATTATTTTATAATCTTGTTCTATTAAGTTTTCTAAAATTGTAAATGAAACATTGTTGGTTGTATCAGAAAATAATAGATTATCATTATCATCATATAATTCCCATTTTAGAGTTGATTCATTCTCGCCTAATTTTTTGTTTCCAACAATACTGCTTGGATTAACATAACGATCAATATCAATACTAGTATTGGGATATCTTACAATGAAAGTAGTTTCACTTGTCTTTTCGATGGCTTGATTAAAATAGCTTTCTTCTAATTCTTCTGTCATTACCACTCTATATGAGCCTATTTCCAAACTACTTAAATCAAAACTCAAATCGACTTTTGTATCATCATCAACCTCAGTAGAATTATATGATTTATTATATTTGTATATAATATCATCGTTTTCATTATATAAAGTAAAGGTGAACTTGATGTTAGAGCTATAATATGCACCACTTAAATCCAAGTAACCATAATTAAAATCACTTCCATAAATACTAGTTGGATTGATGATTCGATCAATATTTAATTTTGCATTAGGTTTATAAACAGTAAAAAATACAGCATCATTTCCGTATGCATTATCACAAGTCCTTTCATAATCATACGTAATAAGATAATATCCATTTTCTAACTCTTCTAAAAGAGCATTTATATTATCTAAGCTATTTGTTTCAATTATTTTAACAGCACTAGAATCGAGATATCCTTGTGATCCAGTATTTTTATATAAGGTAAAGGTTTCATTTTCTCTTTCAATTGACCAAAAGTTTTGAATAAACCAAGAAGTATTCTTTATATAATCAAAGGCACCATGAATATCATATTCTTCAGAAAAAGTAAACATTACTGGATTTGCAAAAGAATCATAGATACTAGTACTATTAGAGGAAATAAGTTTTGGTTGTAAATATAAAAGTATGGGCTGATGTGTCATCTTACTATAAAATTCTTGACCATTTATGTTTACTGTATACCATGCCCCGATTTCGCCACCTCTTCCGAAAAGACTTTCATATCCAAATCCGCCACGTTGCAAGATGCTAAAATCCAAATTATTACTGTTTCCTATCCAAATACTATTAAATCCTACTTGATCATTAATATTTGAACGTTCCAAAAGACCTCCAAGTTCAAATGTCAAATTAGAGAATAAAAAATAATCATTATTTTCTATTCCAATATAAATACTTCCTGGATTGCTTGTGCAATCAGATTCTATTATAATCTTTGGTGCTGGCACTCCCACTAAAACAATATAACGAATACTACCTTCATTTGTATTAACTTCAATTTCATAAAGACCATCGTTGGCATTTCTAAAATTTAATTCCATTGTTTTTATTTGCGTATTCAGTTCAACTCGAATTCCACTATAGGTAACTGAATTGGTATATTTTCTCCCATTTATTCCGACGGATACATAATTAAGAGTTGATTGAATTTCAAATTCCATAATCATCTCTTTTGATTTGTCTATATAAATGTATAATGGATATTCTCGATATGTTTCACGATATCCAGTTTCATAATAACCAATATCATCCTCTCCACTTGATACAAGCGTATATTTATTTTCTGCTAAAGGATTATAAGGTTCTACATAGGCAGCCGTTTTAAAAATATGCCCATTTGTGTAAAGAATACCTAATATTGAAACTGTTAATAAGATGAATGAAATCAAAATTTTATTTATTGTAACTTTGTTCATATTAAAACCTACTCTCATACTTATTATATCAAATAAAAGAAAAATAAAAGAAAAAAATGGAGTTGTTCAGAAATTAATTACTTATTTTCCAAACAGCACCTTCTAAATATAAAAAAATTAGAGATATAATTTTTAAAAGTTATGTCATTTCTTCGCTTTTCATATTGAAAAATATAATATTATTAAATCAAAGAAAAAAAACTAGGAATTTTTAGTTTATTCATTTTTAAAAATACTATTTTTCACGCCTAGTATTTGATTCTTCTTCCATTTTTCTTATTAATTTAAGTTCTGCCAATTCTGGACGATATTCTTTTAAATAGTTATAATCCTTATCGATTGCATATGCTATCTCAGGAAAGTTGTTCTCAAGATTTTTCATATCAATACCAAAATAATAATAGCCAACTTCTCCAAATTTTTTTGCTTTAATTACTATATCTAATTTTGCGACTAACATTTTCCTATCTTCTATTTCTATTTGTTTTTCTAATTTCTTTTTTTCAGTAAGAAAAAACTTCATCATTTTTAATCTAGTTTCTTCTTCAGTAATAGATTGTTCTAAAATAAAAGCAACTTTTTCTTCATCTGATAATTCATCAAAAAAATTATCTAGCGGCCTTTTTATTTTTTTATCAAAAACACGGATTATAATACTCCCTACTATTGAACAAATATAACTTAACAGAATTATATCACACATGTTGTCAAATATAGACTCTTTTACTTCTCTTGTCACATCTTTATAGTTATAAGCTGTCCCGGTTATATAATATTGATTATCTTCATATAATAATTCATCAATTTGTTTAGAATCAATTAATTTCCATTGAAACATATCTAACGCTAATTCTATTTTATCTTCAGCTACTAAATTTATTAATTGTTCTATTTCCTCTTTTGTAAAATTCACATTTAATTGATAAGTATCTTGTTGCAATAAGTTTCCAACTTTAACCCAGGGAGTAGTAATTAATAAATTCGAATCATTATCAGTCTTTATTTTAAAACCCTCAATCTTGAAAATACTATTATTAAAAATATATTCATCATATTGTGTTTCTATTTTTGTTTCACGAACAAAGGGTTCGAACCCTAATGATTTAAGCCCTAATAATGAGCTACCCACTCCTATTCCTAATCCGCATAGACAACTTAAATAATATAACTTCAATTGTTTATATTTCTTCTTGATTTCTTTCTTTTGTTGTTCCATTGTAACCTCACCCATATTTATAATATCATTTAAATATTAAAAATAAAAGCATCAAATAATAACTCTGTTTCTAAATCTAATTGATCTTCTGGATGCTCTTATTTGCCCTGTTTTTCTTCTCGTTTGAGAATTCTATAATATCCTCTTCTTTTCAACTCTTCTTTATTGTAAATTAATTCTCTATACTCACTATTCTGATTTTCATAACTAATATCTCTATAGCCTAATTCCAAAAGTTTAGCTTGAAACTTCTTTAAATAATTGCTTTCTCGATCAAAATAATGGTTGTCCAATAAAACAAATGATTCTGGATATTTAAATAATTCTTCACTAATATTTAAGAATGATCTTTCGCTCATTTGCCCATTATTTTTGCTATATTGAATTTCAAAATTAGATTTCATATCTATATTTTCGTTTTGTTTTAAAAATTCATATATTTCCCAATTATAATTTTTCCATAATTCAGGCTCTAGTTTTATAATTCCGTTACTAATAGCATCTTTTTTTTGATGCTTCAAACATGATTGTTGAATTAAATCAATTAAATCTAATTGTTCTTTTGAATATTGCAATTTGTCTTTTTCTTTGATTGTAAAACTTTCTGGATAATCAAATAAAGATTTCAAAACCAAATAAAATTCATATAAATTAAAATCTTGTTGACAAACAGAAAATGAATAAGTTAAATCTAATGGAACAATTTGATTCATTTTTTCAAACGATAATTGTTCATTAAAAAATTGAACGTCTTCTTCTAGTGGAATATGATAAGAATATCCTCTTTTTATATTTTCAGCTTCTATATAACTTATTATATATTGAACATAAGGCAAACTCGTCTTTTCAAAATAACTAATATCTTTATACCCTTTATCAAGTAAGCTTTGTTGTAAATTTAATAAATATTCAATTTCTTGTTTTGAATATAATTCAGTATATTCTTCATCACGAAATTTAAATGTTTTTGGATAGTCATATAAAGACTGACAAATTTCTAAAAAACTATGACCATGATTCCAATAATATTCACTATCTGGACAAATAGAACCATCAATATAATTAAAATATAAAAGATAATGAATTAATTCTGTTAAAAACTTTTCCTCTTCAATACTTTCTAATTCTGAGACAACATTTTTTAATAAAGAATGATATTTTCTTTTTATTAATTCAGCTTCAATATAATTACCTTCTTCATCTTTAATATTGAAAAATTCATTCTTTATACAATAATCTAATATTTTTTGAATTTCCGATAACTCTCGTCGTGAATATTCATCACTAATAATAACCTCAAAACTCTGTGGATAATCTAAGGCTATTTTTAAAACATTTTCATATTCTTCTTCACATTGTTCCTTTCCGTTTAATTTATAATGATATTGTATGCTCCATGGCAAGATTGCATCAAGTGTCTTTCGCTCCATTATGTTCACCTCTTGTAGTAAGTTTAACAAAAAAACTAGAATAATTCTAGTTTATAGTTCATTGATAAAAGCATCAAATAATAACTCTGTTTCTAAATCTAATTGATCTTCTGGATGCCATTGGACTCCAATAAAGAACCTCTTTGTTTTATCCTCGATTGCTTCAATGATATGGTCATCACTTATGCCTACGATAAATTGGGAATCTAAATTAATTACATGATCATGATGTCTTGAATTAACCATAATTTTCTCTTTTTTTACAATTTGGAAAAATTTAGAATTTAAATCTATATTTACTGGATGAATTAACTCCGAAGGATTTCCTTTTACATAATGATTATCCTTCCCTATGTGCCCAACTTCACCTCCTAATATCATTCCCATTACTTGCATTCCAAGACATATTCCTAATATTGGAATATCATGTTCATAACAATATTTAGCAATATACATATCATAATCAAAAGGATCAACACCTCCCGGAAGAATGATTCCATCACATAGTCTTAATGTATCCTCAAGCATTTTTAAATCTGATTTACTTTCTTTATTATCTAAATAAAATTCTTTTGATTTTGGAATAATGCCAATTAAATTCACATCATACTTTGATAATTTCGTTCTTATCGTATCGTGAAACTGTAATATATTATTATTATCACAAATATCTACACGCATCACAATTCCTATTCTTTTCAATTAATTCACCTCATTATATTTTATTTTAGTTAAGAATAACTATTCAAGAAAAAAGCAAAGTTATCCTTCGCCTTCTTCATTACTGCCTTCTAACTTTACAAGAACATCTCTTGGTTTTGAACCATTAGCTGGACCAATAATTCCTCGTTCTTCTAATAAATCAACAATTCTTGCTGCACGATTATAACCTAATCTAAATCTTCTTTGTAATAAAGAAGCACTTACTTTTCCAGTTTTTATAGCAAATTCAACAATCTCATCATATAAAGGATCGTCATCGCCACTTTCCGTTCCAGTTCCACTTGCACTACTAGTTGAACGTTCCAAATTTTCCATTGTATCAACATATTGTGCTTTTTGTTGATCACAAACATAATTAATTACTCGCTCAATTTCTTCTTCACTAATAAAGCATCCTTGAATCCGTGTTGCAATATTTGCTCCCATTGGTAAATAAAGCATATCTCCTTTTCCAAGTAACTTTTCAGCTCCAGATTGATCAAGAATGGTTCTACTATCAACATTAGAAGCAACTGCAAACGATAACCGTGATGGTATATTTGCTTTTACAACACCAGTAATGACATCAGTTGATGGTCTTTGAGTTGCCACAATTAAATGAATTCCTGCAGCTCTTGCCATCTGTGTAATACGCATGATTGAATCTTCAACTTCTTTACTTGCTACTAACATAAGATCTGCTAACTCATCAATAATAGCAACAATATAATACATCTTACTCATTCCTGGTTTTTTCTTTTCAACCAATTCATTATAGCCAGTGATATTTTTAACACCCACATCGGCAAATGTTTCATATCTCTTTTCCATTTCTTGCACTAGCTTTTGTAATGCTATTGAAGCTTTCTTTGGATCAGTAACAACTGGGCACATTAAATGAGGTACTCCATTATAATTTGATAATTCAACTTTCTTTGGATCGACTAACATGATTTTAACTTCATCAGGTCGATAACGTAAAAGAATGGAAGAAATAATACTATTAATACAAACAGATTTTCCAGAACCTGTTGATCCTGCTACCAATAAATGAGGCATCTTTGATAAATCAGCTAAATTAGCTCTTCCCATAATATCTTTACCTAAAGCAACTAATATATTGGCATTTTCATCTTTTTTAGGAACATTTGATAAAATTTCTTTAATTCGAACTGGCGATACACTTGGATTTGGAATTTCAATTCCAACGGTATTCTTCCCAGGAATTGGTGCCTGAATCCGGATATCAGTCGCGGCAAGCGATAAAGAAATTTCTTTATTAATACTTACAATACGAGTTAATTTCATACCAGCTGGTACTACTAATTCATATTGAGTAACGGCTGGTCCTTCATGTATATCGACGACTTTTGCTTCAATTTGGAATTCCTTTAAGACCCGTTCTAATGCTTCTTTATTCTTAAGTAAGAAATTAGAAGAAGCTTTCTTCATTTTACCTGGATCATCAAGTAAATCTAAGGTTGGTAATTTATAATCTGCTGTACTATTTTGAACAGGAATAAACTGTGTTTGTTCTAAAGGATCTGTTGTCTTTTCTTTTGGTTTTAAATCATCTAAACTTGTTATAATCTTGCGATCATCCACTTCCCCAGCATAATCAAATACAAGGCCCGGAGCCGGTTCTATTACCTCTGGATCATCATCTTTATTTTTATTTCGTTTCAATTTTTCTACTATCTTCCCAAATAGATTTCCTAAATTTAAGTCAAAGATTAAAATCGCACTGAATAAACTTAAGAAAGTTAAAATAATATAAGTCCCAGTTGAGCCAAACAATGAACTAGATAGGAAAGAAAAGAAAGCACCAATAATTCCCCCACCAATCGTAATCGAGGCATTACCACTAGATGCAAATGCATCTACTTGATTAATACTAGCAACTCGACTCATATAATTATCAATCGTTGATTGAAAAATATCGGAGGCATTCTCACAGTTTGTAATAAAACTAAAATGACTAATAATTAATATCACAATGACAAAAATATAAATCCCGATTAATTTCGAACTCAAAAAGTTAGGCAACTTTCTTTTTGTTAACATGAATATTCCCATTATTAATACTAATAGTAAAACAATTGGCCACCATTCGCCTAATAAAAACATTGCAAATTTCTTAATCAATGCTCCTGCTGGACCAAAACCAAAGCCAATTAATCCAATCAAAATTAAGATTAATCCGGTTAGTTCAACACTATACCCAAACGCCTTTGTTTCTTCTTGTTTACCTTTTTTCTTTTTTGCCATTGTTACCACCATAATCATTATATCTTATTTACTTTTTATTTGCAAAGATGAAACGTTTTTTAAAACTCAAATATGAAACATTTTTTACACTTTTGACTTTACAGATACTATTTGAGTAAATTAAAATAAATATTAAATAAGAATTAGTTATATACTTTTTTCTTTTTAAATGCTTAATGTTAATCTAATTATTATATGTTTTTAAACTGTATGATAA
>Ga0153944_1001070_pt1 | contig 11459 bp, 9 predicted proteins | sample TSNJ028MetaG_FD_104703 | JGI IMG/M metagenome (GOLD analysis project Ga0153944, IMG submission 104703) | Attine ant fungus gardens microbial communities from New Jersey, USA - TSNJ028 MetaG | ecosystem: Host-associated > Fungi > Mycelium > Unclassified | place: USA: New Jersey, Wharton State... | reverse complement strand
GGATTTGGAAAAGGGATTGAATCCGGAAGTGCCATGCAATTACTATGAAGATAATGATCCGTTTAGCATGCCGATTCTTAGCTGGCGGAATATGTCCAATACCTTTTATGCTAACTGGCTGAATTTTTACGTATATCAGACGACGCCTTATCTGTTGGAAGAGGATAAGGAGTAAATTGCATAACTAAGCCATTTGTTATGTGCTCAAATTTGTTGTTGGATTATTAAGCAAATGGTGTAAGTTCAAGCAACTTTCTGATTGATCGGAATTTATGCGGTTTCATAATTAAATACAAAAGTATGTTTTTGTGGAATTTTGTGAGTGCCTGATATATAATGGATAATATACTAATAGTAATCGAGGAATTCTTATGCAAAAATATACGAATGCTGCACTGTATAACGTAGACTTAGAAGGTAAAGATTGTGGTGAATTTGATGGAGAGCATCCGACCTTAGTGTTCAGAACAAAAATGGAAAAAGATGTGTATATTGCGGTTCCATTTACAACATATACTAAAGAACGTTGGGAAAAATCAAAAAAACATATGTGCTGTAGGGTGAAATCTACGGGATCTATCGCCAAAATTGACAAAGTACAAATAATAACTGTTAATAAGATAAGGAATAGGTGGAGGGAAAATGGAAAACTGTTAATCCCTTCAAAAGAAGACATAGAAACTATAATAGCTAAAGTCATAGCTTATTATCAAGCGTCGTTATTAATGGGATTACATGATTATGTTTCTGTAAATAGAGAATTTGAACTTTTTATGCAAGAATTTGATGATGCTGTGGTCGGAGATAATATTTCTAAAAATAGCTCTATTTCAATTGATTTTTCTAATTCAGAGTTTATTCGATTGATTTTTGATTCATGTATGGTAAGACAATTATCTATACAGGAATTGTATGATATTTCAAATAATGCATTTGGGCGTCAAAATTATAAAATATTTTTTTCAGGTAAAAATGTAAGTATAGATGTTATGTTAACATCCAAAAGGGCGTTGACATTAAAGGACAACTATGATATTCTTAATGTAACAGAAGGGTAGCTTTACTGTATGGGCGTAAATCCAATTGTATTTTATTTGAGTAGGGCGTTGAGAGCAATGGAATTTATTTCGATGTAAGTCTAGGCGCATATTTTTGAACTTTAGTACATATAGTAATTATGGTGTTAAGGGTTGCTGCTTGTAGCGTAAGTCCAGACACAATTGTGACGGAAAAGCATCTGGAAGCAGGTGCTTTTTCCTATTGTTTAAAGTTTAATGATTTCGATGGAACTTTTATAAAAAGTGAAAAGTGTTTAACTAAAGAATGGCTTAAAATGAATGGTTTGACGATAAGGAGTAATAGCAACGATGGGAAAGATTGTATTAGCGTCGGCTTCGCCCAGACGGAGAGAACTGCTTCAACAGGTTGGGATTAAGCCGGAGATTGTGCCCAGTCAGGTAGAGGAAGTCATTACCAGTACCCAGCCGGATCTGGTGGTGATGGAACTATCGGTGCAGAAAGCTGAGGATGTGGCGGCTGGATATGCTGTACCGGCAGAGGGCTTGACAGAAGGGGAGGAGTGTCCTGCTTGTGAACCTTCTGTGGATGTGGTGATTGGAGCTGATACCGTAGTGGCGGTGGATGGAAAGATTCTGGGAAAACCGGTATCCCGGCAAAATGCAATTGAGATGCTGGAAATGCTGCAGGGCCGGGAGCATCAGGTATATACCGGAGTCACCCTGGTTTTTTGTAAAACCGGCGAACGGGTGACATTTGCCGAAAAGACAGATGTTCGGATTTACCCGATGAGCCGGCAGCAGATGGAGGCATATGCAGATACCGGCGAACCTATGGACAAAGCCGGAGCTTATGGAATTCAGGGGTGTTTTGCTGCGTACGTAAAAGGAATTTGCGGAGATTATAATAATGTGGTTGGATTGCCGGTGGGCAGAGTGTATCAGGAGATAGTACAGCGTTGTACAAATTCAGAGTGAGTTTTTTGAGGGAAATAAAATTTTTCGTCTCGCTCGGTCGAGGTAATCCAACAGGATTTCTTCACGACTATGTTTCTGACAAACGTCGCGGCTGCCGTCGCTTTTGACGCACAACCTCAGATTGACGATGCTCGTAAAGACAAAAATAACATTGGCATTTTAAATGACTACCTTGTTCTCGTTCTCACCTTGAGTAACGGTGCCACGCAAACCGAAATGGTTCAATGTATTATCAACGAAATCAAGGAAGCTGTTGTTCCTATACGTATTGAACAATCTATTCATAGAAATTTATCATCTGGAAATACTAAGTTTCATCATAACCCCAAAGTAGGTATATTGGATATTACCAAGTTTATCAACCGTAGTGTCATAGAGTAATGCAATATCGGCTTTGAGCGGCAATTCCAGGATATAATCCTTACCGTCAACGGTATTCTTTTCTTTTCCGCTCTCAACCTCTTATTCATTATGGGCAGTCCAGCCGACAAATGTACACGGCCGGACTGCCCGTAATGGTACCTATATTCAACTAGTGATTCATCCGTATTTCCTATCTCGGGAGGGCGGTTTGCGATGGTCACATCGACCGCCGCACGTCACAGCCTTGTCGGCATCTTCGAGGGTACAAACGCCTCTTGTTACCAACTCAGCCACTTCGCGCATGACAGCCTCCGATGTCTTTTCGCCTCTACTGATTTCTACCAAAGGAATCAGGTGTGGAGGATTATAAGGATGTGCGCCTATAAATCTTTCGGGATATTGGGCATATTTTTTAAACGCTGCAACCACTTTATGCTTCACGTCATAGTTTTCCAGCACACTTTCCAGCACATAAGAGACATCTTTGACTGCCACTTTCATATCGGTAGTATAGTGAACCCTGTCTAATATAACGGGAATTTCACTACGATTGAAATAAGGAATGTTAATCGTATTATGGTTGAAGTTAGAAGTGGAAAAATACAGACGGTACTTTATCTAATTCTTAAGCAACTCAACTATCATTGACGAAAGATAGATATCCAACAAATAAACGCCGTCATCAATTGAATGGTCAAGCAAATCATTGATTTTATCTAACCGATAAGAGAGCGTGTTTTTATGAATGTTTAATTCCTGGCAAGCTTTATGCCTGCTTTTTCCGCATTTAATAAACATAAGTAATGTTTTGCAATAATCCGTCTTCTCCTTTGCGTCATAATTCATAAGACATATGAGATCATGGTTTATGTATTGCGCTAAATCAACATTAGGGGCAATTTCCTTCAACAGCATATGAGACTTAAGCTTTTCAAACTCATAGATATCAGTTTTATTTTGGGTGGTATAACCAAATTTTCTAGCTTCCACCGCCTGTAAATAATAAACCTTTAAGTCTTCGATAACATTAAAAATATTACTAATTCCTGCTGTTACTGAATATTTTTCAGCTGCAGTAGATAAAATATGCTTAAATTTCTCGTCGCTCTTCTTGTCAATTGGATTCGCCAAAACCACCAAATCGTGTTTATGAGTGACAATCTGAACAAAATGCAGATTTTGAAGGATGAATAGCTTAATATTCGATACTTTGCGTCTGTCACACTCATAAATATCTAAAGCTGCTATGCGAAAGCGCTTGTATTTATGACCATTTATGTATGTTAACCAGTTGTCATTACCTATACTGATTCCATGACCATTGAGCAGATCAATCATGATCTGCTCAAACTGCAGCCAGTATACATCCTGATGAAAGCCCGGAGCCGCTATCTTGCTTGTTATTATTTTGCTGATGATTTTTAGATAAATAAAATCGTCGTCATTTAGCGGGCGGTTAACTTCAAACAATGTCAATGCGCCTACATATTTTGAGTTGGAATACAAACTTACGACAATGCGGCGTTTTCCGCGGAAGCAATAGCCATCATTTATAAGAAGCGGCGTATTGGCATGCTGGAGCGCTTTTATATCGCTATCCAGCGCAGCCACAAAGCCTGCCCTGTCTATTCCGTCGGTCCCAAGGTTCATAGCGGATGGAATGTGCTCATCGATATTCGAGTCGGATGAAAAGCAAATAATATTAGTGTTGTCGCCGAATACGACAATGGGATTTTCCAAAAAGCTGTAGCTGAAATCAAGGATTTTTTTTATGCTCTTTTCTGATAAAAGGGTGTTTAAAAGCTCATCGGCAATGTTAAGCATTTGCATATTACCTGACATATCTTTCTTGCTTATCATACAGAAAACTCCTCCTTTCGTCCGGCAGCCATAACCGGATTGTATCATGCTATTAAATCATTTAAAACTCTTTTGTTAACTATAGCAGGAAAAACAGCACGGTGCAAGTGAGGGTTTTAAGCATTTTAACATATTGCATTAAAATTCCAAAACATAAAGTTTATAATTGTGATTTTTCCACAAGATGATTGGAAATTTTCGGTCTATTCAACATGGGAATGCATTAAAAATATCTGTATAATACATAGATAACAGTTAAATTTCGCTATAATTCATGAAAGTGCGAAAATGCCTATTATTCTATTTTTAAAGGAGGGAATTTAATTTGAAAGAAGCAAAAGGCTTAAAGGCCGGAGTTGTTGGGCTTGGGATGATTGGTGGAGGGGTTGCTGCCAGCCTTGTCAACCGCGGAAGAATCCCGTTTGTCTACGATGTCATTCCCGATGCGTACACTAAGCATTCAGGAGTGCCTCCGCAGCTTGCCTCTCCTGCTGATGTTGCGGAAGCAAGCGATATAATAATGCTTGCTGTTTTCAATGCGGAGCAGGCCACAGTTGCGCTTACCGGCGAAAATGGTTTACTGAGTAAGGCTCATGAGGGTATGGTAGTTGTACTGTTATCTACCGTTACGGTAGATGAAGTAAAGAAAATAGGCTCTTTATGCGAAGATAGAAATGTTGCTTTCCTTGATTGCGGCGTAACGCCGGGTTCTCTGGCTGCAAAAAATGGTCTTGTTGCAATGGTTGGCGGCGACAAGGAAATTGTGGAGTATGCCCGTCCCGTGTTGGCGGATTGGTCTGCGGAGATTATATACTGCGGTTCAAGTGGTACCGGCATGGCCGTAAAAGTTGCACGAAATGTCAACACATTCGGTATGTGGCGCATTGTGGCTGAATCCGCCAGGCTGGCAAAGGCAGCCGGTGTTTCCGCCGCTACCTACTTTGATGTTTTGCAGATACTCGACAAAAGGGAAAACCTACATTACAACTTTCTCCAAAAACTAGCCTCTGCCGACGATGGTAGGCTGCCCGCCAGAATGCAGGAGATATACCCTAAGTTCATGACCAAGGATCTTGAGGCTTCCATTGAGCTTTCCAACGCCTTGGGCGTGGATATGCCAGTACGGGACGCCGTATATGATTTAATCAACGATACCTGTGATCTGGTGTAACTACGAGCAAATTCAATCTTAGAAAGGAAGTATGGAAATGAAATACGAATCTACGGTAGGCATGAAGGTTTTTGAGCCATTCAGCATTAAATCAATGCATCTAAAAAATCGAATGGGAATCGGCCCCTACGGTTCCCATCCGGCAGGCGAAGACGGTTCTCCCAATGAGACTACCCTGCATTACTACGAGACGCTTGCAAAATCGGATATTGGTTTTATCATGGTGGGCAATGTAGACCCTGTCCCCAGAAACGCAGACATAGAGAAATACAGCTCCAGGGTAAAGCTGCGCCTTTCCGATGATCAGGATATCGAAGGTTGGCGCAAGGTAGTTGATGCAATGCACAAGTACGGCGCCTGTTGCGGAGTTCAACTCGGATTATTTGGAATGATCAACAACAACTTCTTTTCCGATTTGATTGAGGATCATAAAAAATTCGCTTTCAGTCAAATGGGCACAGGCAATACTTTAACGGAATTTCCTGAGAAATATATTATCAGTAAGGAAGATATCAAGAAGTTTATAAAATACTGTGGAGAGGGCGCAAAACGAGCCAAGGAAGCCGGTTTTGACTGCGTATCGGTTCACAATGCCCATAGTGACATTATGATGGGAGCATGTTCCATTGACCCGATGTTCAACAACCGCGACGACGAGTACGGCGGAGCAATAGAAGGAAGACTGCGTTTTACTGTAGAGCTCATTAAGGAAATACGAAAAAACGTTGGTGATTTACCAATTACGATGCGTATCAACGGCGATGATTTAAAAGGCGAGCTTGGCAACAGCCTGAATGACATCTGTAAGTATATTGTTCCCGAGCTTGAAAAGGCAGGTCTGGATGCCATCGACGTATCCCATGGCGGAGCAATGTACGCAGGGCACGGTAATCTGCCGACTCTTTACTATCCCCGGGCATGCTGGATGTATATATCCTCTACAATCAAAAAGCACGCTACAGTTCCTGTATTTGGAGTCGGCCGCGTGACCAGCATAGAAATGGCGGAAAAAATCCTTCGGGAAGGGCAGGTCGATATACTATACATGGGCAGACAGGCCTATGTAGATAACCAGATCCTTCACAAGTTCAAAGAAGGTAAGTGTATGCCTTCCGATGTTCGCCAATGTCTCGGCTGCGATACGGTATGCTTCCCTTGTGCTATGAATTATGAGGCTCTTAATATGCGGGGGGCAGAAATGCTGCCTCTGGCTCCGACAGAAAATCCCAAGAAGGTTCTGATTATCGGCGGCGGAGTCGGTGGTATGGAGGCTGCTCGTGTTGCTGCGACAAAAGGGCACAAGGTCAGCTTGTGGGAGAAAAACTCCAAGCTGGGAGGAGCAATCGGAATACTTGCCACCACTCCTCATTTGTTCGAATTTCAAAATGCAGTAGATTATCTTTCCGGACAGATAGCTAAACTGAACGTTGATGTTAGGGTTTGTTGTGAGGCGACGGTAGAAAAAATCAAGGAATTGTCTCCTGATGTGGTTATTCTTGCCACGGGCACCTCTGAAAAGCTTCCGGAGATATTTGACGGGCAGCCTATGGTAATGAGCCTGATGGAAGCGATAGAGCGGAAAAGGGAATTTAAGAGCTTTGCTGGTTGGCATAAGAAAATCTGGTTTTCCGGCTTCACCGGCTGCGAGTTTGCCCTTGATCTGGCGGCTGAGGGTGCCAACGTGACCATGGTAGGCCCGGGTGGTGATAAAAGCGTCGCTGCAGAACAGTGGTTTACCCGGGACAGAAAGGTCTATCTGCGCAAGAGGCTCACAGACGCTAATTTTATTAGGCGCAGCAAAGACACCATGCGCGCCAACATCAATATGTTGTTTCACTCAAAGATCGAATTTGTTGATGCCGAGGGCGTTCACTACTACCATAACGGAATACATAAGGTGGATGAATATGATGCTGTTATCATTACTTCGCCCAGACAAAAGAACGACCAAATGTATGATGAGCTACAGAAGTGTGTTCCTGAAGTATATAAAATTGGTGACTGCGATAAAACCGGCATGATTAGGGATGCGATCCGGAGTGCAAACGAAGTAGCCAGAGCAATTTAACCGCCGTATTTTTACTATTTAGAGGAGGGCTTTATGAATGTCTAGTATGTCCAGAGTAAAACAATATACATTTTTTATTGCCGGTGCAGTTTTTATGATGTGTTCGACACTGAGCACCTATGGAATAGCTGTCGTTACTCCAAAACTGTTGCGGCAATTTGATGCCATGCAGCATTATACTTTGACAAGTTTGATGGCTTCTATCGGTATGCTGCTGTTTCTTCCTATTGTAGGTAAGCTCATTGACTCGGTTGGAAGACGTCCCATCTTGGTTATTGGCGGAGTTATCAGCCTGGTTTCCAGCGTAGCTGCAGGCCTTGCTACAAATTTTGTATTTTTCCTTGTTATGCGCGCATTAATCACTGTCGGCTTGGCATGTCTGACGCCCATGCCCAGTGCTACCCTGCCATTCTTGTTTGAACGCAAAGAATTGCCCAAGCTTTATGGTATACAGGGTTCTTTTCTGGCGCTGGGTACATTCTTTGGCTCCACCGTCGCCGGTTTCTTAGGAGACAATGGATTAGCCTGGGTCGCTTCGGCATATCCCGGCGTGGTGATATTCCTTGCTGCCACAGTCATGTTTATCTTATGTCCGGATGTTCCGCGCAAGCCAATGCCCACCATTGACTTTGGCGGCATGATACTCATGGCCTGCATGGTTGCCCCAATTATGTATGTCGCCAGCTTTGGCCCCCGCATGGGTTGGGGTAATCCTTATATTGTTGGCGGCATTTTTCTGGCGGTTGTGGCGGTAATCTGCTTTATCAACCTTGAAAAAAGAGTCAAAAGCCCTCTCGTAGACCTTAACCTGTTTAAGAATAGGACGTACACAGGCGCATTATTATGTACTTTTCTGATGGTATGGTACCAGTCCTCTATGCGTAACTACGCTCCGCTTGTAATTCAGGATGTTATGGGCATGTCGGCCGCCGCTTCAGGTTCAGCGCTCTTGCCGCGCAGTATCACGAATGTAATTTTCCCTGTGTTCTGTGGCGCATGGGTCTCAAAGAAGATGAAAGAACGCAGCTGGAAAGCTCTGTTTATTACCGGTCTTCTCATTGCCGGCGGCAACATTATGATCAGCTTTAACACTACAAACACTACCCTGATGGTTTTCTTTGTCGGCTTTGGAATTACCGGTATAGCCGAAGCTTTCAAGCAATCTGCGTTGACTCCTACGGTGCAGAGTACGCTGACAGCTCAAAATATGGGCTCCGGAATGAGCTTGAATACAATGATGGGCTCTATGGGCAGCGCCATATCCAGCTGTGTTTTTGGCGCAATTTATAGCTCGATTGTTCCGGATCCCAATATCATTCCCGATTTGATCAGAGGCACCAATGCGGTCTTTTTAACCGCAGGCGTTTCAGGGCTATTCGTTAGCTTAATAGCTTTCTTTCTTATCAGAACCAGGAAAACAGTGGAAGCCAAAACTTCCAACGAAGCCAGCGCTTAGGCGACAGCAAAAAAGTTTGTAAAAGGAGGAACAGCTGAATGAAATATCCACATATTTTTTCACCGATTAAAATCCGCAATATGGAAGTCAGAAACAGGGTCGCATACCCAGCTATGGCGACTCGCTTGACCACCGACGATGGTTTTGTCACCGACGCCTTGATTGCATACCATGTGGCTAGAACCAAAGGAGGGAATGGCCTGAATATAACGGAATGTACGGCGGTTCACGGGCCGTCCGCCCCACCGAATTTCCTGCGTCTGCACAGCGACGAATACATATCGGGTTTCAAAAGATTGACCGGTGCTGTTCATGAGGCGGGCGGGAAAATCTGCGTCCAGCTTTGGCAAGGCGCCACCGCCGCTTTTTACTCTGATCCCAGTTGTGTCGCAGTGATACCAAACGATATAAATGCCGGCGGCATAACACTTCCGGCAGCTGGCATTGAGTTGATACAGGAGTGCGTCAAGGCGTTCGGCGAGGCGGCAAGGCGAGCGGTGGACGCCGGCTTTGACTGCATAGAATTCCACGCAGGACACGGTTACTCTCCCCATATCTTTTTCTCTCCCGCATTTAATAAGCGCAACGACATGTACGGGGGCAGCTTTGAAAACAGAACGAGATATCCGTTGGAATGTATCCGGGCGATTCGAGCGAATGTACCGGAGGATTATCCGGTGATTATGAGAATTGTTGCCTGTGACGACTGCGTGGAGGTCGGCAATTCAGTGGAGGATACGATTAAATTTATTAATATCGCAAAAGCCGAGGGCGTGGACGCCGTCAACGTTTCGAGAGGGAACAAGTCGACGGAGGCCATTGAACTGGAGGTGCCTCCCCTTGACATAGAGCCGGGCTTCAATGTGGAAAATGCGGCGAAAATCAGAGCTGGTACAGGGCTCGTGACAATGACCGTCGGACGGATCATAGATCCGGACCAGGCTGAATCCATCATTGTGGATGGCAAAGCCGACATGGTGGTCATGGGGCGGGCTCAGATATGCGACCCGGAATTCTGGAACAAGGCCAGGGAAGGCAGGCCGGAGGACATCGTAAAATGCGTAGGCTGCAATCAGGGATGCTATGAGGGTGTTATAAAAGGTTCGAAATTCAAACACATATCCTGTCTGCGTAATCCGTCTGTTGGAGACGAGTTGGAGTTTTCGCTGGACAAGACCGACAACCCGAAGAAGGTTCTTGTAATAGGTGGCGGCATGGCCGGCATGGAAGCCGCCTTTACTCTGAAAAAGAGGGGGCATAACCCGATTTTGGTGGAAGCGGGAGATCATGTGGGCGGACAATTCTATCTGGCCGGCTTGGCACCGAGAAAACGGGAAATGACAGATGCATGCCTCTCCAGAGGAGAGCAGCTAAAGAGGGCGGGAGTGGACATCAGACTTAACACAATGGCCGATGTTTCGTTGCTTGATGAGATAAAGCCCGACGCTATTATTGTTGCGACGGGAGCAAGCCCTGTCAGACTGGACATTCCGGGAGCGGACAGGGCCAATGTATATGATATGATTGGCGTGTTGACCGGCGAGGCGCATATTTCCGGAGATACCGTGGTTGTCGGCGGCGGGCTTGTGGGTTTAGAGGTTGCCGAATACATAGCTGAAAAGGGATGCAAGGTTGTCGTTGTGGAAATGCTTGACGCGATTGCCAAGGATGTGGGCAGAGGCAGAAAAATAAGTATAATGCGAGGCGTAAGGACAGCGGGGATCAAATCTCTTGTCAATGCCAGATGCGTGGAAATAAATGACAACGGCGTAATCGTTGAGGTGGATGGTAAAAGGCAAACGGTTCCCTGCGATAATGTGGTGATTTCGGTGGGCAGCAAGCCTAACAGCCATGATTGGGTTAAAAACTATTGTGTTAAAAACCATATTATTTGCCACATAGTCGGTGACGCCGTCCAAGCTCGCAGGGCAATTGACGCAGTTCACGAAGGTGTTGCTGCGGCAAGAGCAATATAAATTTGGTTTAGGAGGATAGCTATGGAAAAAATCAGCGTTGTTACCGGAGCCACCGGAGGAATGGGATTTGCGACAGCTAAAATAGCAGGAGAAAAAACTACCGTGCTGATTTCTGACGTTAATCAGGATAAAATCGACGATGCTTTGAAGGCGCTTCGCACTGCGGGCGTCAAGGCCGAGGGAATGGTATGTGATGTAACGGATCGGAATTCAGTATGTTCATTAGCACAAAAAGCCAAGTTAATGGGGGAAATTGTTGCCGTTTACAGTGTAGCGGGTCTTTCGCCTTCCAATCAATTTTCAAATGAAATGATTATGAAAGTAAATGCCTTCGGCACATTCAACACAAACATGGAGTTCTTTGAAGTGATGGCTAATGGAGGCTGCCTGCTAAATGTTGCATCCTCAACCGCATATTGGATTCCTGAAGACGAAACGCCAAAAGAGTTATTTGACCTGGCATTCACAGACGAGGAAAAATTTAAGGAAGTAATGTTGGATTTGGTTAAAGACGAACTTCCTGCCGGTTACGCATATTCTAAATTATTCGTAAAATACTTTACGGAAAAAG
>Ga0153944_1001066_pt1 | contig 11478 bp, 12 predicted proteins | sample TSNJ028MetaG_FD_104703 | JGI IMG/M metagenome (GOLD analysis project Ga0153944, IMG submission 104703) | Attine ant fungus gardens microbial communities from New Jersey, USA - TSNJ028 MetaG | ecosystem: Host-associated > Fungi > Mycelium > Unclassified | place: USA: New Jersey, Wharton State... | reverse complement strand
CAGACTCTTTCATGTGCTTTACGCTTACTTCAATCATTTCATCCATTGTACAATTGGAAGTAAAAGTTCCATCTTTATAACAATAAATACAATATTCTTCATTCTTGCTGTTATCACTATTGCTTCCAAGAACTTCAGTTGAATCAAGTGGCATACCACAGCTTTCACAATATCTAATTTCACTCATATCAACAATCTCCTTTTAAGTTTATTTTATCGCACTAAGACTTCTTTCATTATAGCAAAGAAGCTGGCTAAAACATAGTCTTAAAATTAGCAGGTACTCCAGCACTTAAAAAATGTCCGAATGGCACACCTTCAAAATTAAAGTGTCATTCAGACATTCATAATACATCAAGGATAATTCTGATTACAGCTTGATTGCCTAATCACAAGTTCCACATCTAGCTTTAAATCCTCACACTCTTCCCCCAGCATTAACCGGTTCAACATGTCAATGCAAACACTTCCGATGGAATCCATATCATGTTTTACAGAAGTAAGCTTAGGGCGAGTAATCTCAGCAATAATACTATCATCATAACCAACAATGCCAACCCGCTCAGGCACAGAAATCCGTTGTTCCGAAAGGAAATGAAGAACTCCGGCTGCCGATAAATCATTGGCAGCAAAAACAGCATCAATGTCAAACGACTTGGCGAATAATCTCTGCGCCGCATTATAACCATTTATCGTTCCATCCTCATATAAGATACATTCCACAAGATTTGCATCATATGGGACCTCCGCCTCTTCCAGGGCACGCCTATATCCGATATACTGGTCAATTCCCGGATAGGCACCGGCATTATCATTTTTATAATATAAATCCAATTCCCTTTTCAGATTTGGCCCCATAGACCACACGCCTACAAGACAGGCAATCCGCCTATAACCCATACGTAATAAATATTGAGTAGCAATATAACCGCCTTTTTGATAATCCTGATAAACGTGTAACCTTCCCTGAAAAACATTCCTCCGTCCACCAATTACCAAGGGGACTTTCGGCAAAAAACGTTCAATCACTTCGATATTGATTTCTTTACTGGGAAAGTAAATCAATCCGTCCAACGGAACTTGCGACAGAAACTCAATACTGGCATAATCGTCATATAATTGATTATACGGCTGCACCGTACTGATTACTACGCTCTGGCCTCTCTGGCGGGCACTTTCTACAATGTCATCTGCAATTTGTCCAAAAAAAGTGTCACGAAGATTGGGAAGAATAAGTCCGATGCTGGAAACACTTACACCCCTAATGGAACGTGCCGCAACATTGGGACTATAGTCAAGTTCCTTTATCGCATTGCATATTTTTTCTTCTAATTGCGGGTTAACATTTTTATGTCCATTAATCACACGTGAAACCGTCGTTACCGAAACCTCTGCCAATGCTGCAACATCTTTAATCGTAGGTCTAGCCATGTCAACCCTCCTTTGAAATAACGTTTTTTTATTTATAAATATAGCATAAATTTCCATTAATTACAAGTAAGATTAATTAGCTTGTCAGAAAACCAATCTTTTCTTTTTGGCAAATAACCTGGAAGGGACTTGTGCCAGTAATACTGCTATCAACATAACAAAGCAACCTATGTACTCACGAACAGTAAGCTTTTCCGCCAGGAATACTGCTCCTGATATCACACCGAATGCTGATTCCAGGCTAAGGAGCAGAGATACGGCCGCAGGATTCCCGTTTTTCTGGGCAATAATCTGCAGGTTGTAGGCAAGCGCACTGGAAATGATCCCAACATACAAAATCTGTCCCAGACAAGGCCGAATCTGTGACCATGTAGGATGTTCGAAAATCAATGCCGTGATAGCCGACAAAGTCGCTAATACTAAAAATTGTGCGCAATTCAATTCAAATGGATCGGTCTGAGCGGAAAACTGATCCAAAACCAATATATGTATTGCAAATGCAACAGCGCATAAAATAATGTATTTATCACTCGATGTAATCGTGAAAGTATCTTTTATACACAAAAGATAGATTCCTAACACCGCAAACGGCATACTGATCCATAGTGCCAGTGAGACTTTCTTTTTTAAGAATACTCCCATAATCGGAACCAGAACAATATATAATACGGTAATAAAACCAGCCTTTCCCGCAGAAGTCGCTGCCATGCCAATCTGTTGAAGATTGGTTGCGATAAAAAGCATTCCACCACAACATGTCCCTCCTATAAGCAGCACTTTGGGATCCGTTTTTATCGGTTTGGCACTTTTCTTACTGCCGATAAATATCATCAATGCCAATACAAGTGAAGCCACAAAAGCTCTGGATGCATTAAACGTAAAAGCTCCTATATAGCCTGCCGATATACTTTGAGACACCAATGAAACTCCCCTGATCATGGCCGCAAGAATTGGAAACAAAATAACGATTACCCTTTTTTTATTCATGGACAATTCCTCTCATTTGTCAGAATGCCATCAGAAATTTTCATCTGTGCACCTGCATCAATAAAGTTCTGGTAAAAGGTAGGGAATGTAACAGCGACTGCTTCCGCATCATGAATCACTGTTTCTCCTTCCGCAATCATACCCGCTACAGAAAGTGCCATGGCAATACGATGATCGTCATAGCTTTTCAAAACAGCCCCTTTAAGCCGGCCAGTTCCTTTAACCGTGAGAGAATCATCTGTTTCATCATAAATCGTGGTAATTCCCATCTTCTCAAGCGCTTCTGACATTATACTGGCACGATCCGTTTCTTTATAGCGTAAAAGCTTCACACTTAGGAACTTGGTATCACCGACGGCATAAGCAGCTGCAACCGCCAACGCCGGGAAGGTGTCTGGAATATGTCTCAGATTTATAATACTTCCGTGTAAAGGTTTGCCTCCCACGACTACAAGGCGGTGAGCTTCCTGCTCTACCGTTATATCCGCCCCCATATTCCGCAAAACTTCTACAATCGCCTTATCACCCTGGATATCCTCATAGTCAATACCATTGATGATATATTCTGAATCCGTACATACCGCTGCCACTAACGGGAATGCTGCTGCCGACCAATCCCCCGGTATTACACTTGAGAATGCCTTATATTGCTGGGAGCCAGGAATCTTAAACCAACGGTATTGCTCATCCCAAGTCAGCTGAATTCCGGCCTTATTCAACCATTGGGTCGTCATGTCCAGGTACGGCGTTTCGCTTGGATTATTAACATGAATCACCGTCTCGCCATCTAAAAGCGGTGCCGCAAAAAGCATTCCCGTCACATGTTCTGAAATCTCGCCTTCCATATGAACTTCCCCAGACTTCATCTTACCACGGACAAAAACCGGGCAGGAACCAGAACCTTCGCGAAGTGAAAACGCCGTTGCTCCAAGTTTTGTCATGGCATCCAATTCATTCTGCAACGGGCGCTTGCGAATCTGCCAATCACCGGTGATGACACTATTCATCTCCCTCACTCCTGCAACCGGGATAATAATACAGGTTGTCATGCCGGAATTCCCTGTATTTACAACATCTTCCGGAACAGATAAATTTCCACCTGTTCCATAAACCAGCCACCGGCCTTCCTGCTGCTCCACTTGCGCACCATAAGCTTTGGCAACACAAATTGCCGAAAAGCAATCCTCGCTGCATAAGGGGTTAACGATTTCGGTTACACCATCAGCTAACATACCAACCAATACACCTCGGATTGTATGACTTTTAGAAGTCGGCAATGAAATTTCTCCGTGAAGTGAGCTTTTTCTTATATAAGCGATCATTTTAATATCCTCCATAAACTTTATTTATTCACTTATGTTATTAATCTCTCTGACTAAATGGCATGCCACAAAATGCCCTGGTAATATTTCTTCTAATATCGGCGTCTTGATTTGACACTGTTCCTGTACATATGGACAACGCACGGCAAAACGGCAGCCTGGCCTGGGATCGACCGGAGAAGTAATCTCTCCTTTTATAATAATTTTTTCACGTACGCAGTGTATATCCGGAACCGGAATGGCAGTAAAAAGCGCCTTAGTATATGGGTGAAGTGTTCTGCAAAATAACTCTTCCGTTTCACTAAGTTCTACCATCATCCCTAAATACATCACCATAACATCATGGGAAATATGTTTAACCACCGATAAATCATGGGTAATAAACATATAAGTATATCCATTTTCATCCTGCAAATCCTGCATCAGATTCAAAATCTGTGCCTGAATCGAAACATCTAATGCAGATACCGGTTCATCACAGACGATGAACTTCGGATTTAAAGCCAAGGCACGTGCAATTCCAATCCGCTGGCGACGTCCGCCATCAAGCTCGTGGGGATAAGAATCCGCAAACCGGCTTGCTAAACCAACTGTATTCATCAGTCTTTCCAGTCTGTCTTCTAACTCATTTCCAGCACAGATTTTATGGATGATAAGTGGTTCCAAAATAGTTTCTCTTACTGTCATCCGGGGATTCAGCGATGCAAAAGGATCTTGAAAGATCATTTGCATATTGTGGCGGATTGTTTTCTCATCCGTTTTTTTAGTGATCTCCTCACCTCCAAAAACAACTTTTCCACCAGTTGGCTCTAACAGTCTGATGATCACCCTTCCAAGTGTTGATTTCCCGCATCCCGACTCGCCTACTACTCCCAGGGTTCTCCCCTGTTCAATTGAAAAGCTGATATCATCAACAGCATGCAATATACCTTGGGGGGTGCTGAAATACTTTTTCAAATTCTGTACTTCAAGCAGATTCGTCATATTAATTCTCACTCCTGTTCAAATTTTCATTGGTCCTACAAAAACCAGCGTTCATAGAAAGCAGCGTACATGATGACCTTTTGATATTTCTATATCCTTCGGCATCTCCCTCTCACAAATCGGCATTTTGTCAGGACATCTGGGATGAAATGGACAACCACCGGGCAAATCAATCGGGTCTGGCATAAGTCCATCTATGGACTTAAGGCGGTCAACCTTAGTTGTCAGATTTGGCAGCGCTCCAAATAGTCCTTTTGTATATGGATGGCTGGCATGGTCATAGATGTCTTCTAAGGAACCTAATTCCACAATTTTACCCGCATACATAATAGCTACCCGATCGCACGTCTCTGCCACAACACCCAAATCATGAGTTATCATCATCATTCCGGTTTTATATTCGGTCTGAAGCTTATTCATCAAGGACAGAACCTGTGCTTGAATCGTTACATCAAGAGCGGTAGTTGGCTCATCGGCAATAATCAATTTGGGCTGGCAGGCCAGTGCCATGGCAATAACAACGCGCTGCTTCATTCCACCTGAAAACTGATGTGGATAATCTCTTGTGCGAGCCGCAGTAATTCCTACAACTTCCAACATTTCACCCGCCTTTTTCTCTGCATCAATCCGGCTTATCTTTTCATGGAGGCGGATCACTTCAGAAATCTGTTCCCCCACTGTCAGAACCGGATTTAATGATGTCATTGGATCCTGAAAAATCATTGATATGTTTTTGCCTCTGATCTGACGCATCCTTCGCTTTCCGATATGCAACAGATCTTCTCCTTGAAAAAAGATTTCACCTGCAGCGATTTCCCCTTGAGGCTCCGGCAATAACCCCATCAACCCAAGAGCTGTTGTAGTCTTTCCAGCTCCCGTCTCGCCCACCAGACCAAACGTTTCCCCCTCATGGATTTCAAAGCTGATTCCATTAACAGCCCGAACCACTCCATCATCTGTAATATATTGGATTTCCAAGTTCTCTACAGACAGCAAAACTTCATTCTTCATGACTTCCTCCTATCTCTTCAGCTTTGGATCAAGTGCATCGCGAAGTCCGTCGCCAAATAAGTTCAGTGCCAATACTGTCAACATAATCGCGAATCCCGGAAATGCTACCATATACCATTGATCCCGAATATACGTTCTTGAGGCGGACAGCATTGCTCCCCATTCCGGCGTTGGCGGCTGAATACCAAGCCCTAAAAAACTCAGTGATGCAGCAAGGATGATGGCTACACCGATACCTAAAGTCACCTGAACAATAATGGGAGCCATGATATTGGGAAACACATAACGTAAAATAATCCGGCTCTTTTTACAACCAATGGAACGCGCTGCTTCAATGTACTCCTGGTCTTTGACTGTCATGGTTGAAGCGCGTACCACCCGCGCAAATTCCGGAACAGAGCTGATCGCCACAGCAATCATGGCGTTTGTCAGACCTGGTCCAAGTGTTGTCGCAATAGCAATGGCTAAAACCGTTTTTGGTATTGACATCATGATATCCATAAAACGCATAATAAGTGTATCTGCGATTTTTCCGAAAAATCCGGCAATAGCCCCAAGCACACACCCGATAGTTGCTCCGATTGACAATGAAATAAATCCTATTCTAAGTGAAATTCTTGATCCAAATATAATACGGCTGAAGATATCACGTCCATTGTCATCTGTTCCCATCAGATGCTGCCAGCTGGGAAACTGCAAAGTACTATTGTAGTCTTGAAAGTCATAAGGATATGGAGCAATAAAGTCTGCAAAAAGCGCTGTTAAAACAAGCAGAACAAGAAAAATCATTCCTGTCACTGCCAGACGGTTTCTACACAGACGCTTCCACGTTTCATGCAACTGGCTGTGTTTTTTCCTTTTTCTTACCAACATCATGATTTTGCCGCCTCCTTTTTCTCCTTCTCCTTAACATATTGGAAACGAATACGTGGATCCACAAAAGCATAAAGCAAATCAACAAACAAGTTAAGTAGGCAAAATATGACAGAAATAACCAGTACTCCACCTTGAACCAGCGGATAATTTCTGGCCTTAATGGCATCGACCATCATCTTTCCAATGCCTGGAATCGCAAAAACCTGCTCATTTACCACCGCACCGCTAAGCGTATTGGCAAACTGGATTCCAATCACGGTTATTACGGGAATCAATGCATTCTTCAGAGCATGCTGGAAAATAATGACGGTCTCCGTCTGGCCTTTGGCGCGAGCCGTGCGAATATAATCCTGACGAACCACCTCCAGCATGCTGGAACGTGTCATTCGTGCAATTGTTGCAATTGGGGCAGCACTGATACTGCAGACCGGCAGTATATAATAAAGAGGACCATATATACCGGTAGCTGGCAACCAGCCTAAGTTAACTGAAAATATTAAAATTAACATTAAAGCCATCCAAAAACTGGGGAATGATACTCCCATAAGAGCAAATACCATTACAATCCTGTCAAGTACAGAATATTGCCGCACTGCCGAAATGATCCCTGCCGGAATACCGACAGCCACAGAAAAAAGGATACAAAAGAGTGTCAATTTTGCCGACACCGGCAGCCTTGCCTTTAAAATCTCTGCAACCGGTTGTTTATCTGAATAAGATGTTCCCAAATCTCCATGAAAAATCCCCCTCATATACCTCGTATACCTGACAAAGTAATTATCATTCAGTCCCATCTCTTCCCGCAAAGCATCAACTTCCTCCTCTGTCGCCGTATCGCTGAGAAGATTTCTAACCGGATCTCCAGGGGTGAAATACATCATTGAAAAAATAATAATGGAAACGCCAAAGAGCACAGGAATCGTGATTAAAATACGCTTAATTATGTATTTATACATGTTCTCTCCTCTTGTCTTCCTGGGCTTGTTGCAAAATGCCACACGCTTCTTGGTTTTTCAATCGTCTGCATTTTGCAACAACCCCGTTACATCTATAAAAATTTTTAATCGGCAAAGTTGATTACTGTAAAGTCTGGTATATTATCTGGTGAGAATGTCATGTTCAAAACATCAGAACGAACGCCGTAGGCTGAATCAAGGAATGCCAATGGAATCACATAACACTGTTCAAAACAATAATCCATCATTTCACCATAAATGGTCACACGTTCCGCAGTATCATAGGTAACAACCCCCCGATTCAGGTAATCCTGAATTTTCTGGTCATTATGGCGCAGCGAAATAGTTCGCCAGAGCGGCCAGATCATCAGGGCCGCCTCAGGATCTGCGATAGCAGCAGTTGTACCAGTATGTGTAACCCGAAACTCACCCGCATTATTCATCGATGCATGGGTTGCTAAATCAACAACCTGTACATTAGCTTTAATGCCTACTTCAGCCCACATGCTTTGAAGAACTTCAGCAACTTGTCCGTTGTAGCTATTCTCCCAGGTAATAAAATCAAATTCAAACCCGTCAGGATAACCTGCTTCGGCCAGAAGTTTCCTTGATTCTTCTGGATTATAGGGATATGGTCCCACTGCTTTATGTCCCAAAATCATCGGAGGAATAAAACTATCCGCAACTGTGGCAGTACCTTTCCAAACAGTCTTCACCAAGGCATCTGCATTGATTGAATAAGCCATCGCTTTACGCACCCGAATATCTTTATTGATATCGAAATCATTGTTGAGCATTACATATTCAAAACGCATTGCCTGACCGCTGATCAGATTGGTAGCTTTTCCATTTGCAATACGGTCTCTGTCAGAAATCGGAATGTCAAATGCGATATCAACCCCACCAGTTTCCAGCTCCATTGTACGAGAAGAACCTTCGACAATGATACGGGCAACGAAACGATTGAACTTCATCGGTTCTCCCCAATAACCGTCAAACCGTGAAAACTCCAGATGATCACCGGTAACCCAGTTGTCAAACTTCATTGGGCCAGTTCCAATTGGTGCACGTCCAAATCCTTCTTCTCCCAGCTTCTCATAGGACGCTTTTGAAATAATGGCACCGCGAGGAGAAGCAAGACATTCCTCAAATGGTGCATATGGCTCGGTCAGATGTATCGTAATTGTATACTCGTCAACAATTTCCGTTTTATCTGTATCTAATCTCCCAAAAAAATTTTTTGTAAAAGAACTTATAGACATTTTACCCAGAGAATATGCAACATCTTCTGCTGTCATCTTATTTCCATCATGAAAATAAACATCATCGCGCAGTTTAAATTGAACCGTTAAATCATCTAGCCAATTCCACTCTGTTGCTAAACACGGTTGAAAATTTCCATCCTCATCTTTCTTAATCAAGGTTTCAAAAGTGTTAGTAACTATCAGAAATGCATTGGTCAAGTCGTGAGAGTAAGGTGCAATCGTCCCCGGTTCGCTACTGATTGCAATCGTTAAGGTATCTCTAATATTATCATCTCCATTACTTAACGTCTCAATTGCGGCCTTACTATTTACCGTTCCGTCTGCCGTACTATTACTTGTACCCCCATTTCCGCCATTGCCACAAGCGGTACAAGAAAGCAAAAGTGCCATACTTAAGATTACTGATGATACTCTTTTCATATTTCCCTCCTACTAAATTATTTGTTTTCTGCTTTAGCCAATAAGAATTAATATGTGTTTAAAATATTTCAAGGTACATAATTTGATGCAGAGAAAAAACGTTTTTTCATCGATAGCATAATAATATCACAATGTTTTATAAATTGCAATACAAAAAACGTTTTTTTTGATATTTTAACCAATAGGTTAAGTTAAATTCATTTTTTTGCTTGTAATAACGTTTTTTTTTGCTTTTTTTCTTGCATAAATTTCCAATTCCGAATTAACGTTTCTCCCATCCGAAAAAATCAACATCATTCATTGAACAATTTCTGATATGGATAATTTCCCTACATTCTATAAATTTTATACTTCGTATTTTAACTCAAAGAGATTCATCTGTGCCCGATGAGGGTATTCCGCAGGCGTCCATCCTCGCCGATATTTTCGTAATAGCTTTCTGTCTCAAAATAAGGTGGATCAGCTTTTCAAAGTCTTTATTCTCTACTAGTATAGTTCTGGCACAGATTATTATATTTTCGTTATTCAAAACATCAATTATTTTATATATATTTTCCACCACACCTCATTTCCATGATTTTCTTGGTTTTATAAATTTGCATAAGCAAAACCAAGGTTCCTTTTTTAACATAAATTGATGAATTATTTTCGGGCATAACATATGATCGACGCACCAGATGTTAATCTGCGAAGGAACGAAGTAATCTTTTCCTCTAACGGATGCCTTAGCCCCTTTATGGGAGAGTCCCCAGCCCGACTGATATTGTTTGCTTAGAATTTGAATTAATGAAAATCAATGGTTCCAGATAATTATTCCACTGATCCTGCATTGCCATAATCATAGCCGCCAATAGCGCCGGTTTTGCCTGCGGAAGAATCACATAAAGCAGTCTTTGCCACACATTACAACCGTCAATTTCTGCTGATTCATCCATCTCCATCGGAATCCCCATCATAGACTGCCTGATCATGAACGTATAAAATGGTCTGGCAAAGAAAAAGGGGGCGATGATTGGAATCCATGTGTCCAACAAATGAAGTTTGCTGTAAATAGAGTACAAAGGCGTCAAAACAACTTCTGTCGGAATAATCATAGTCAGAATCACAAGTACAAACACCTGATCCCTGCCCCGCCATCAGCACCCCGTCAAACTTATAGGTTTCCTGCAATTCAGGTCTTAATTTTTCCATATATTCCGAAAGAGCCGGGGAGTTTGCAACAATATCCGAGATATCCATCATCTGTCCGGACGCTGCATACAACTCGAAGGACGGTCTTGTCATCAAATAAATATCTGGTCCTGTACCTCCTGCAATAGCAACCGGAAGCTTTGTCCAATAATCTGCATTGGCAGTATACTCAATATTAAAGTTTACGGTCGTAGCCTCTGTTGTACCTGGTGATGAGTTTCCTGTACAACCCGTCAGAGAACTGACTACTGGGGCTGCGTTTTTTGTTTTATTCTATGATATTCTGGTTTTGGGGTACAAGAAATAAAAGCTCAACGTAGATTTGTTCGCTTTCTCTCCTAAACTGCTGGCTGATCCAATCCGGCAGGATCTGGAACGACCAACGCCAAAGGAACAGGAAAATTATCTGGTCCGCCTCCGTTGAGAAGACACCATTAATAACCTGCGGGAAGATTTGCTGGAACTTTCATTTAAGGCTGATATCTATTACCAAGTACTCCGGAAGCATGGCCTGATACAGGAGATGGAAAAGCTGCTTCAGGAAACAAAGGAAAAATCCAGGGAACTTTCAGAATGGCTCGCCACACAGCCGGTTGATGAGTTACCATTTCAGGAAAGGGGGACAGGTAATGCCAAAAAGCAAAGTAAAGGATGGGGATTTAAGAAAACTTGCCGGTATCTATAACGCAGAAGGGCGAACCGCTGTTTATGAGCTGCTGCGTAACCAGTATGAAGTGAAAAATCTGTATTTCGTTATGCGGCGAATGTTAAAAAAAACAGAACTATCCTATCATGCAAAAGAGGATCATTTTGATATCCAGAACCGGATAAATCCGGAAAGCGTGTTCATGGGTATGGATGAACTTTGTACCCCTGGCGGACTGGTGCCATCTGCACGGACTTTTGGTACCACTCTCACGGAGATTCCGGGTAAAATTCTTCATTTTCCTCCGCTGTAAAATAAGTTGTACATAAGATCTCATATTGTTTTGGAGCGAAAGCCTTTAGCCACATCACATCTATCATTTGGCATAT
>Ga0153944_1001065_pt1 | contig 11482 bp, 9 predicted proteins | sample TSNJ028MetaG_FD_104703 | JGI IMG/M metagenome (GOLD analysis project Ga0153944, IMG submission 104703) | Attine ant fungus gardens microbial communities from New Jersey, USA - TSNJ028 MetaG | ecosystem: Host-associated > Fungi > Mycelium > Unclassified | place: USA: New Jersey, Wharton State... | reverse complement strand
GAGATTCCACAAACGCCGCTCGTTGCTTCTCCTTTCTCTCTCTTCTCCAGTTCCTTATCTCCTTCAAAGCGGCAACGAACAGCGGAATGACAGCGCTAGCAAAAAGTGGGGTGTAGACCGCATACTTGTGTTCAGCAGGGAAGTAGAGTAGTGCCAACATCCCAGGGTTGAAGAATGCTCTAGAAGCGAGGGTCATGGCCTCAGCAGAGTTTCTAAAGGTATCCTGTAAGGATTCCGCGGAGAAGACCTGAGTGTCATTTTTCGTGAGCCCAACAGCCTCAAACGAAAGACCTATATATCTTACTCTTTCTAATGCGTCGAGTGCTTGTTCAACGTCGTCTTTCACATCATTTTTGACGGGCATGTTCTCAATCTGATCTACTAGTTTTAGGATACTTGTTAATGTTTCTTGTGCTCCTTTGGTGTTTTCAATCGCACGATGGCGCATCAGAGCATCAACTTGCCAGGTGGAGAGAATTGAAAGATTGGACGGGTGATGTTCGATACCATTTGGTAGTGAGGGGACACCAAGAAGCGAGAGAAGTTGTTGAGAAAATTCATGAAAAATATAATCATTGATTTGAGGGGATAAGTCATGGTTTCCATCCGCCTCGTCGATCGGAGGATTATATACGATTATACTACCCCATTGGGGTAACAGGAATGATTTGGAGGGCGAAATATTTCCTAGGTGCTGTCAGCGGATGACTAGGCAAAGAATTGGATCAGTCATACCATCAGACGTGAGGATGTGCAGGGGACGGCGTGCCGGCGAAGGAATGAAAAGAACAAAATGAATCACGGGGTCACTGGAGGCGATCGATGCTGCAGAAGTGGGTCAGCTGGATCATCTGAGCTGATAGCAACATACAAAGGGACCATTCTGCCGAGTTGATGAAAATAGTAAGATCCTCTGGGGTCAGACCATAGGCTCGATTGCCAATCGGCTGGGGGTTGAAAGCTAAGCGTCCGTGGAATTGGACCTGGCTCTCAATTGTGAAGTTGTGCAGTAGGCGAAGTCGATCGAGTACGGGGTTTATCCTGTCTGTACGAAATCAAATGTGGTCAAATTCAGAAGAGATATGATCCGACGACCTACGTGCAAGACCTGCTTGGATATTCCAATCGGAGACCGAGCTTCCCATAGCAGCGTCTTCATTGAGAAGCGTGAATGAGAGGCGGAATTGGGGTGAAAACTGGACAACACGGTTGCCATATTCGCTCAGTTGCTGGCAAGGACTGATGAGTCTGGCAAGTGTATCGAGTGCCGAAGATAGTCCTGCCGTGCATCAAGACCTCTGAATGGCCATTTGAAAGAGCGCTTACGGTGTGGGTCATCAAGAGGAAGATGAACTTGATTCTCCCTGACATATGTTCGTGGATTGTTCCTTATACAATAAAAAGGAGCTCCAGCTGGTTTCCGTCAGCTATAATCGTACAGGTTGTATTAGAATACTGACGACAATCCGCTCGAGCATGAAACCGAAACCCTACGTCACCCAAATACCCGGGATTATCTACAATACGCTTTTCAAAAATGCTCTGAATTGTATGTGCTACATTATTGTCTTCAACGCAAAAGTCTACGGGCACTCTGAGCTGTCGCTGGGCATGGAAGTAGATCCGGGATCGCGGTAATGTGAGTCGTTGGATGCTAGTTGTGTACCACCACAGAGGTATGGAAAAGAGAATGACAATCCAATATGATGCTATGACACTGCGTTTAACTGTTGACGACTGATAGAATAATGTTGAAGGATCCTTGAAGGAAGGAGAAGGCATTAGGAGAATGTTTCTGATCAGAGAAACATAGCCAAATACGCTCTGCTTAGCTTTCCGCATTTCAAGTCCATCTCAAGTCCCTTGTCTCTCTCCCCATTTCGTTCTATGCTGCTTTCGTCCCCGCCATTCAGAGGGAATTGAGAAAAATTCTAAAATTCAATTTGGCCTTCCTCTTCGTTCTTTCACTTGCCTCTATTGTCGTTCCCTCTTGTCCCGATCCTTCAATGTCTCCAGGCAGTTTCGACACAAACAATCCAATGATGTACCAGCGATACGATTCCAGGAAGATATCTGAAACTTATACGGCACCTGTATATAGCGTCCGTATCTATAAATTATAGTAGAATTTGTCCACATCGATGCTCACTTACATTTACATATTCTCCGATTTACAGCGGCCGTTCAACTATCCCTCACGGCGTCGTTCTCCATCTCCAGGCTTTTCAAGACGTTCTTTCTACGATAGTCATACTTCCAGCCGAGTGGATGCCTTTCATCGAAACGAACATCTAAATTCTTCTGGGACGAACGTCTACAGATCTGGTTATTCAACAGGAAGTTCTTGGATTCCTTCACTGAGCCCGGAGTCCTATAGCTACTCTCCTCATGCGCAAGATACGGACATTAAAGATCAGCTAAATAGCTGGCCTTCTCCAGCAAAGAGTCAGTTTGGCCGACAGGAACGAAAACCTATTCCTTCATCTCCCAGTGCTTGGGGGCGACAGCGTAGGGATGATACAATGGCTACTCGAATTTTTGAACCATCAGATACCTGGAAGCGTGATCACAAAGACAGACCCGGCGGGTATGTTGAAATTCAAGGACTCTCCTCCACAAAGTGCTGATAAGTTCTTGTCGATGCATAGTCATTCGTCGCATCGGAGAGAAGTCGTAGATAGTTTACATGATAGGCCAATAAGAGCTACTCGCGCCTTCCATAATTTACCTGGCGGCGGCCGCTATCGTCCTCGAGACTCCTATCCCCACTATAATTCTCGTGGGGACTATGACTCCTATCGGCCACCTTATGAGAATTCTCTGCCCATGGCACGCGAATCAATATCGACCCCTTTACATCGAAGAGTTTTCTACCAGAAGAGGAGTCAACCTGACTATCGTAGTGGCAATCCTTCTATCTCATCAAGAACAGTTCATCGACTTCCTGCGAGACCGCATTTCTTTTCAAGGGATCGTGATGTTTACACTAATTATCGTACCGACGATGACAGGTCGAGGTCGAGGTCAAGGTCGAGGTCAAGGTCGAGGTCAAGGTCGAGGTCAAGGTCAAGGTCGAGGTCAAGGTCAAGGTCGAGGTCAAGGTCGAGGTCAAGGTCGAGGTCAAGGTCAAGGTCAAGGTCAAGAAGCCCCATTTCGCGAACATCTTCGCATTCTTCAATAGCCTCTTCTGTCCCTTCGGAGAAAGCATGTACTCCCTCTCGTTCTGTTTTCCCTCGTACACCGGAACATGAAACCCCTGTTCAAGGGAAGGCAGAGTCCGATTACACGACGGTCGAAGCTGCGCAACGAGTTTCAGCCCGATTGTCACCTTCGTGCCCCTCCGGCCCTGACAGTGTACAATCATTGTCCATATCAGAGACTGATATCATACCACCTTTCCGAGCTCAAACGATTACGAATGACATTATGGAAGCGGACGAGATTTCTCCACAAAGTAGGTTCGTTAACTGAATTATTGCTGTTGCGTAATTGGTTTCCATAGATCATTCACCGTCTAATCTTGCACGTGAGAAAGCCCAGCCTCAAGCACAAGCACCCCCCGAGCTGTCGATCGGTCAGCTCGGAGTCAATTTTCTTCCAGATCAACATACTACTCCTTCACAAGGTATCAGCAATTATACTTCTCCCCGCTCTTCTTTCTTAGGTCCGAAAGTTCCTCCACGAGAACCACTGTCTACTGGCATAGAAAATGGTGCAGCTGATACTCTATCAGAACCCATTCAAGAACGAGATGGTGAAATGGCATCCTTGACGATCTCCTCCCCTTCTCTCTTGTTTTCTTGTTATGACTTTTCACCTTCCAAAGCACGAGTACCTTCTCTGAATGATCAGCAACTCGACAAGAAACGTGAACTAACGGGATCTGCAGTGATAGAGACTTCTTTATTTGTTTCTGGGACATCTGGTCACGAAATTTCTCCAGATACAACTCATGTGGAGATGGTGAAGTCCCGATCTGCGAACACAACTCGCCTCTTTGAATCCACACCTGAAGCACAACTATTGACCCCGAGTATTGCCCCTATTCGACGCGCAATCAGCAAGAGCGTCCTGCCAACGCTATCACCCATACCAGTTCCTTCTTTTTCTTCCAAAGAGATTATAGTGCAAGGTCCGTCGAGCTTGAGAGATCCTTTAGAACTAGTCGTCAGAACGCGGTTTCTCTATGACCATCAAACACGTGAAGAGCGTATAAATCCTGTTCTCCTTGCGAATTTGTCTTTGTCTTGTCTACGTGGAAACGGAATCTCTGAAGAGCCGGCACTGAGTGCAGAGAGGTTGATCTGTGATGTTATGAAAGGTCCACGATTTGCAAGTCTAATTCGAAACTTCGGATTACTGCGACCTTCTCTGGTGAATTTCGTCTCGCAACGTCGAACGCTCGTCGATGACAAAATCCGGCATTTGAGAGAAGATTACGTTAAAATTCAGGAAAAGTGGAGGAGCCATTGTCATAAATTGGACGAACAGACAAAACCAAGCATCTTGAAAGGGGAAACCCAATTGGTAGGGCGACGCGAAGAACTGTCAACTTGGGCGATACCGTTCGTTCGGATCTCGAAATGGAGCAGATTCTCGCCAGTTTGGAGAGTAGTGATCTCTCTGATCCACATTATCTTTCTCAACATAATCTCGCTACCATTCCTGATATGATTTCAGTCAAGAATGGTAAAGTTGACTACCTATTCGATGATACTTGTCATCGTGTAGAGAATCCAGCAGAATATTACGCACCCGAGGCAGGTATTCATGACTGGACGGAAGAGGAGAAGAAGATCTTTCTTGACAAATATGCTGCATATCCAAAGCAATTTGGTATCATCGCAAATTGTCTTCCAAATAAGACGTCATCGCAATGCGTGGACTATTATTATCTCCATAAAAAAGGGTTAATAGATTTCCGGAAGGTAGTTTCGAAGTTTAGCTCAAAGAGAAGAAGACGCGGTGCCGGTAAACGGAAGGGTAATGCATTGCTCACAGATATTCAGAAGCATGACGAGGAGGTATATAGAGATGTAGGATCTAACTCAATATCAGCTCCGCCTTTAGTTTCGGGGAGACGTGGACGGAAAGGGAGAGAGAAGGAGAAGGAGAAGGGAAAAGGGAAGGGGAAGGATGATAAGGAAAGGGGGAGGATGAAAGAGAAAGAGGAGAAGGAGAGAGAAATAGAACAAGAACAAGAACAAGAAAATACAGAGGAGAGGGAGAAGGAAAAGACGAAAGGAAAAGAGGAGGACATTAAAGAGAAGGAAGAGAAAGCACTAGAAGAGGAAGAAAAGGCAAGCGCTGAGGTCAAACCAGATAGTGAACGGAAAGTATCTGCACGAGCATCGAACAAACGGAATGCGGCACAGACCCAGGACAAATTGTCAACTGATACGCCTACTCCAGAGCCTGAGAGCAAAGGTCGCCGCAAGCGCGTTGTTGCTATCTCATCGATTGTACCCATTGGTGAGACTCTGTCTTTGAACTACGGAGCAACAGAAGACACAGTGGTGAGTAGCTTCTCTCTCGACTGTCCTTGTGTTATTCATCATGCTGCCGCTGACAAGGAACTGGAATCCCGCCCTGCGAAACGACAGAAGCGCGTGCGCAAAATCAAATCTGCAGCAATTGTAGCAGATGATTCCCCCAGCACTGAGCCTGAGATCAAGTCGTTGGCACGGGCTTCAATATCACTACCGACAGGAACCAGAGTCTCTTCTGAGACTTTCGCACAGGATAAAAGTCGGTGGCCATCGCAATCCATCGTTATCCCATCTTGATGACGACTTTTCATCGCTCTTATCCCCTTCTCATATTCCCAGTTAATGTTCACAATGCCTCATCGACGGAACAATCTCTGAATATAATTGATAATGATGCAAGGGCCGAGCGATACTTGCCGCCACAGGTTTGGGACGGTTGACCGCTTGATCTTCTATGAGTCTAATTTATTAAACTTCTTCAGCCTCGTTCCCATGTTAACTCCCTCATGACACCTTATCAGCTCTGACTGCGGTAGTATCAAGTTACTCGCTCTTGCTCAAAAATTATCTCGAAATCTACATGTACGGGTGTTCTCACCCTACTACGACCTCAATCTGTCGTCCTGCCACCATCTGTGTATCGCTCTCTTCTATGCACATACGAACCTCCCATGAGCTCAATGAACCCTGACCCGTGTAATTGCTATCCGCCGGGATACCTCATGCATCTACCTTTATATGGTGTACTACCATTGTCCTCACTGCACTCTCATGACAACTGACGGTTTGAAAACTTGGCATCGTCCCGCCCCAGTCCAAGTTTCTTGTTGCCGCCCAATCAACCGCCCTTGCCGGATTGGCTCGTCGCCAATCAAGATGGGCGTTTTTATGTAAAGACGAACCGGAGAAAAAAAGAGATATACTCTACTGTAGCAAGTAATTCCTAATGCCAGACATCATGTGGCTCTTGATATGATTTTAGACTGGCCTAAATTATTTTATTTTTTGTATGACCAAAATTGTATTTCCTCGCGGTCGCTGTTTTGCTGTGTCGTATTTCTCATAATTTTGGCTGTCAAAATCTGCCGTTAGGTGAAAGGCGTCCGACGAAGATGGTCTATGTAGAGGAAAATCACACGTCCTACCGACGACCTTCTACCATGATGATGTGGTATCCAAAATTCGTTTTTACGAGAGTGGTGGTGGGTTTGTCAACAGTAGATGGCGTGAGTTGGAACGCAGCATCTTGGAAAGCTCCAACCATGCTTCCACGAGTCATCCACCCAAGGTTTCCTCCAGCTATAAGAAGGGATTAGCCTAAGCGGCGCCCTTTTGGAAAAACAACGCACCTTTAGCCTTGTCTTCAGAATACTCCTGAGCTACTTTGTTGAAAGACTGGCCTTCCTACGGGGTATCGGGTAGCAGGGGAAGGTGTTGAGCATGTTATTTGTGTTGAAAGTAAAAAAGAGCAGAGCGGAACCTTGATCTTTTCCAAGGCCTCTAAAGCTTTGGATTGTTTCTCACAAAGAATATGTCGAACGTTAATGGCAGTAGCAGGTTTGAGTCCTCCTCCCTGTGATCGTGAAGCAACACATCAGAGACCTGATTGTTTTGAAGAAGGGATGTATGTGATGTATGAACCTTGGAGGTTGAGCCAGATTCTTTGGCATTGTCAGATGATTTGGAGGTTTTATTCGTCTTACCAGCTGTCTTCTTGTTGTCTGAAGACGATTTTTGAGTCGAATTGGAGGAGGTTTTCTTGGCCATTCGTAGAGAGGCTTGAGTCGTTACTTTGACGTGACATTGCCGCCCAGCCGATCGTTACATAGACCTCTACCATAAAACTACGAACACCCACACCTACTAATTTATCTGTACCTGTAAGCAATGCCACTGTTATATTCTGTTCCGCGCACAATGGACCACATCTAAGCACTGGACTGGTAAATGCTGCTTCACTTCAGAGCCCAGTGGTGATGAGGACAACCAATAACATGCGACCTCTTACACTAGCTGCCCGATATAGTAATTCAAAAATTTGGTCCTCCTCAATACGCGGCCATGGTTGACAAAATAACTCGTATTGCCATTGTAGATGCAAATCGGTGTAAACCGAAAAGATGTGCTCAAGAATGCAAAAAGGTCTTCCACTGTCTACTGAGATATGATTAAACACTAAAAGTTTCCTAGTCATGTCCCGTTGTAAAGATGGGTAAGCAGCGTATCCATTATCGGAGAAATTCATGGGTTCATTTCTGCCGCAGGAAAATTGTGTATTGAGGTCAAACCGACGGACAAGATCTCATTCATTTCTGAATTTTTGTGTATTGGCTGCGGTATCTGTGTCAAAAAGTAGTCCATTGTGTGGATCCCGAGTTGTCTTTCACTGAACTTTAGGCAGATGCCCCTTTGAGGCTATCGCGATCATTAACCTGCCTACGAACTTGGAATCCGAAGTTACTCATCGGTACACTGCCAACTCGTTCAAACTGCATCGTTTGCCCACCCCGCGTCCTGGTCAGGTTCTAGGGCTGGTTGGAACTAATGGTATCGGGAAAAGCACAGCTTTGAAGATCTTAGCTGGAAAGTTAAAGCCTAACCTGGGTCGATATGACGTGCGCACTGTATTCTACGATTGCGATCTTGATTTTGATGACAAGTATTCCATAGGATCCACCTGACTGGGAAGAAATCCTCAAGTATTTTAGGGGATCTGAGCTCCAAAACTACTTCACCAAGGTACTTGAAGACAATCTGAAGGCCCTCATCAAACCTCAATATGTCGATCACATACCCAGAGCCATCAAGGGAAGTCAGACTGTCAACCAAATGCTCGACTCCAAGCTTGAACTTGACAATAAGGAGAAGCTATGCGACGAGCTGGAATTGACCAAGCTTCTTGATCGAGATGTCTCCCAACTATCGGGTGGAGAGTTGCAACGATTTGCTATCGCAATGACCTGTGTACAGCAGGCTGATGTGTGAGTTCCGCATATGTTTTCGACAGCAAACTTTATCTCTTTTGTTCAGGTACATGTTCGATGAACCTTCAAGTTATCTTGATATCAAGCAACGGCTCAAAGCCGCTGAAGTCATTCGATCTCTCCTCCATCCAGACTGTTACATTGTTGCTGTCGAGCACGATTTGTCTGTCCTCGACTACCTCTCAGATTTCATCTGTTGTCTATATGGGAAACCCTCGATGTATGGTGTCGTCACGATGCCTTACTCTGTTCGTGAAGGCATCAACATTTTCCTCGATGGATTCATTCCCACCGAAAACTTGCGTTTCCGTGAAGAATCGCTATCGTTCAAGATGGTCGAGACTGCTGAAGAAATCATTGCTGATAAGACACGCCATTATTCCTACCCCGCCATGACCAAAACCCTTGGGAACTTTAAGCTCACGGTTCAGGAGGGAAGCTTTACTGACTCTGAGATCATCGTCATGCTCGGTGAAAATGGAACTGGCAAGACAACTTTTGTACGACTGCTCGCTGGCGATACACCCGATGTCGAAACCGACAAACAAACACTATCTGTCTCACTCAAGCCTCAGACCATTTCGCCCAAATTCCCCGGGACCGTTCGCATGCTCCTCCTTAAACAAATTAAAGCTGCCTTCATGCACCCACAATTTCAAACTGACGTTCTGAAACCTATGAATCTTGATAACATCATAGATCAAGAAGTCAAGACACTATCCGGAGGAGAATTGCAACGTGTCGCCATTGTACTTGCTCTCGGTACGTCAGATAATTTTTGTTGTCGGCATTCAAAAGATTTGCGACCCATGCCACTATCATTGATGGAAATTTGGTTTATGAGAAGTACTAATTTTCCGATATCAGGTAAACCTGTCTCTATCTATCTTTTGGACGAGCCTTCTAGGTTGGTCTCAATTTCAACACCCAAACAATCTATACTTAATAATTGATTCATTGCATGCCCACAGTTTCTTGGACTCGGAACAGCGTATCATTGCTAGCAAAGTTATCAAAAGGTGTGTCTCCAAGTTGATGTTGTCTAGACCTACTCAACTGTCTTCTCCCCAACCCATAGATTCATTCTCCACGCTAAGAAGACTGCTTTCGTCATTGAGCACGATTTTATCATGGCTACGTACCTCGCAGATCGTGTGATTGTATTTGAAGGAGCTCCGGCCGTAGCTGCCACCGCTACACCGTAAGTTCCACTATTCTGACAAAGACCATTGTTGACTGGGCTTTTCATAGACCACAGTCTCTTCTGACCGGCATGAACAAGTTCCTCGCTTCACTAGAGATCACATTCCGTCGCGACCCGACAAACTTCAGACCGCGTGTAAACAAGCTAAATAGTATCAAAGACCGTGAACAGAAAAGTAGGTGTTCATAACAGTGGCGCCATGTAACATTTTTTTGAATCGTCATTCTCTGCAGCTGCTGGTAACTACTTCTTTTTGGAGGATTAGAGGCTCTTTGTATTTTCCTACGAAGGCATCGGGAATACCTGGTTGACTATCTAGGTTGTCGCGCTCACGGGGGTATCCGAGCGTGAGGAGGTATCTCTCAAAAAGCCAGTGTAATTGTATAAGTATTACAGACAGAGGAAGGTTTTGAAATGACAACACTCAAATCTCGTTCAATACCTTCTAGTATCACATGGGATATCAACCATAAATCATGTTCAAACCTCATTCCTGAGCATGATGTCGAAACATCTCTCGCAGAATGGCTTGTCACCCCGTTGAAAAAACGAGGGGTTTTCAAACGGCTTCTCGCAGCTCTTTCCAAATCACATCAGGGATATAGAACACCGAGGGAGAGTAGTCAAAATGACTTACGGCACAGACAAAACACCCCCAACACCATTTTCCACCGAGAGCTTCAACGGCTTGTTCATGGTCCCTGATACTCTTCTTACACCTTTTGCATTTGGGAAGCCTCAGCCGAACATGACAAGCTTCACAGTAAGGATGTCCCTTATACACGGTAAACCCAACGTCATCCGATTCGAACTCGCCATCTCCCTGAACGCTGAGTTCTCCACTTCGCGACGAATTGTTCATAGATGGTGCCAGAAAAGGATCACCACATTCAGCACAGAAGAAATGCTGTTCATGATACGCCCTCTTTCCCAGTGCTGGGTCATCAAGGCTGATGAATCGTTCTTCAATGATAGCTGTTTTGCATGAAAAACAACGAGGCGCAAAGTTCTGGAGAACAGCAACATCGTCAAAACCGAAAAAGAAATAGTATATATCAAGTGCAAAAGGTTCAAACCTCATGATAATCCAGGTGACAGTACGGCTTCCCATCATGCTCATACGAACTCACATGCTCAAGTAACTGGCCGCAAACCGTACATTTGAAACATTGCGGGTGCCATCGTGAACCCATAGCACTGACGATACGACCGATAATCGGTCCGTCACAACCGCCACATATCAAACTTCCACGTGTGCCAGTGGGTCTTGGACGAGCCAGTTGTTGATGTGGATGCGAAAACGTAGGCCTCTGCTCAGTACGTTTGTCGTCAGTTGTGGACCTGGAAACGCTAATGCCAGGGACCTCGAAAACCTGAACATTCGGCAAACCAGTCACATTTTGACAAGGTGAGTTTTCGTCGTTGATATTAGAGACTTGAGGAGTATCAACTTGAATCACGGGTCCTCGGGAAGAGTCAAGTTGGATTGAGGGCACTCCCTGGGGGGAGTCGACTTGTATTGTGGGACCCCTTGATGAGTTGATCCGTGTCATAGGCGACTCCCTCGGTGAGTCGACTTCCGGGGAATAAACTTGTCTTCCATTTTGTTCGTTCACTTGGTGAGTTGGAGAATTGACCTCGATCTCAAGTCCTTGGGATAAAGTATCGCCTCTCTGATGACCAAATCTGTCATTGCCGTCAATCGCTGGTATTGGCGTTCTAAAATCTTCAGGGCCACTCATCATCTTACCCAGATCGGCACGCTTCTCCCTTCCACCAACGGGTGCAGGACTCTCAATATCGAT
>Ga0153944_1001063_pt1 | contig 11487 bp, 7 predicted proteins | sample TSNJ028MetaG_FD_104703 | JGI IMG/M metagenome (GOLD analysis project Ga0153944, IMG submission 104703) | Attine ant fungus gardens microbial communities from New Jersey, USA - TSNJ028 MetaG | ecosystem: Host-associated > Fungi > Mycelium > Unclassified | place: USA: New Jersey, Wharton State... | reverse complement strand
TACAATTCTTCATCCTGTTTAATTTTATTTCTCATTTGGCAGTGTACTTTCCATACATTGATATATTTCAGTAAATCTTTGTGCAGATACTGCCAGCTGCGCACGGATTTCTTCATATTCTGCAGTAACTTCCTGAAGGATCCGTTCCGCCTTTTCTTCTGCCCGTTTGATGATCTGCTCTTCTTTCCTGCGAGCCAGCTCTTCTTTCAGCTTTGCCTGAACAATGATTCCATCAGCTTCTTTTTTTGCCGTATCCAATTCCATTTTTGCTTCTTCTATCATGTATTTGTAATCTTGTGCATTCTTTTCTTTTTCTTTTTTTATCTCTTCAATTTTGCCCTCCAGCTCGTCCACCTTAACCTGTCTTGCCTGCTCAACAATGGTATCTGCTTCCCTGCGTGCTTTTGCTAATATTTCTTCCCGCTCCAGAGCAATCTTCTTTTCTTCTTTTTCCATTCGAAGCTTTACTTCCTGGATATAAGAATCCGCCTGTGCCTTTGCTCTCATAAAAAGCTCTGAAAGCTGTTCCGGTTCACTTTTCTCTTTTACTTCTTCCTGTCTGACTGATGTTTTTTGTGCCTGCTCTTCAATCAACATCTTTTGCTTCTGCTTCAAGCTCAGATTTTCTTCCTTTAATTCTGCCATTTTTTCGCTTAACCGGCTGTTTTCTTCTTTAAGCTGCTGCTGGGCGAACTCGTGATTCATCTGAATATTGGATGCTTCCATTTCCTGAAGCTGGAGTCTTTCCAGTTCTTGATTTAATTTCCCTACAACGGAATCTAACACATTTTTCTCTTCCTGAAGGGCATATTTCTGGTCTTCCAGCTCCTTAAACCCTTCTTGTATAAGCTGTATATACGCATCTACCTGATTTTTTGCATATCCCTTTTTTTCTTCCATGAACTTTACGACTTCACTCATATCTCTGTTCTCCTTTTACTAAGATGATCTACTGTATTAAAAACTCTCCTGCTACAAGGTGTGAACCAAGTGTTTCTTCACCGTCATAGAACGTATAGCGGATAATGACAGGATACATACCCTCTTTAAGACTTTCTGCCATTTCAAATGTTTCCACCAGCGTCCCCGGATTGATTCGTTCTGAATGGTATAATATCTGTTCTGAATCTTCACTCAGATATATTTCTACGCTTAACTCATACGCACTATATGGCGGATTAACCAAATGAAGCACCGCCTCCTGCGTCTTTTCATCCACTGTAACTTTTGTATTTACTTGAATAAACAACTCATCCGGATCTATCTCTTTGGTTTTCCATTGCTCCTGTTCTTCACTGCTTAGATAGTTTTCATATTGGGAAAGATTCTCAATGTTTTTTTTCGAATTATTTAAAATAATTGCTTTTAATAACAGTAATACAATCAGTATGAGAACCAGCTTGACTGCAATGGCTCCGGCTCCTTTTAATTTCTCCTTGTCGATCCTCTCCCAAATGCTGACAGATATTGCTTTCTTCTCACTGCTTTCCTGCATCTGCATGAATTGCTGGTTCAGCTCATCCAATGCACTTACTTTCGTATTTTCATCTCCCATTTTCGTAGCTTTCCTTTCCACATACTAGCCATTATTGCATATCCGCAGGGTATTGTTCATTATCTGTAATAATTCTGGAAGCCCGGACTGCGAGCTCATAATGAATTTCCGATATCTTGATCCCAGTGGCTTCGTTGCTGGCACTTACTCCCTTTCCTTCACCTATATAGATCAACACATGGTAGATAATGCCTTTCTTTTCATAAAAAATCAAATCTCCCGGCAATGCATCCTTCACAGGTATAGAAGTACCTGCTTCAGCCTGCTCTGCAGCCGATCGCGGCAGAGAATAACCATACTGTGCAAAGATGCTCTGAACAAAACCGGAACAGTCTGCACCATTCTCAAGGCTGGTTCCTCCCCATGAATAAGGATTACCTACCAATTGCATCGCAGCATCTAATATAGAATTCCGTATGTCACTGACGGATTCCGTCTGCTTAACGGAAGTCAGCGTATAGCAGCGTACTTTATTCTCATCAGGCGGGATCCTTTCTTCTGCCAGTTCAAAGGATTCTTCTCCATTTTCTTCTATCTCTTCTATAATCGTTTCTCCCCTTAAAAGATCTTCAGCGTTTACGAAACCTCTGACATCTCCTGACTCCACAAATACCCATTGTTCCCAATTATCCGCAAGGACATAACACAATCCGCCTTTGTAAAGAACTCCTGTTATACGATTAGTTTCTCCTTTTCCCTCTCTGATAAATACTTCCTTTTTGTTTGCAAGGGCATATATTTTTTCTGCTGCAGTCTCCATAGTTGTAATTTTAATATAAGAAACAGCCTGATTTTCCACCGGTTCCACCAATGGATTTGCAAGAGTCAGTACAGGTTCTGTTATCTGCTCAGGGGTAGGAGTCTCGTTCACTTCTTTTTGTTTCCAGTTAAGTTCATCAACAGGAATCCTATAAGAAACATTTCCTGATTCCTGAACACGGACAGAATAACTTACTTTCCCCCCGGCCACTTTATAAACCGGATCGGATTCCTCCCCTGTTTCCGATGGCTTCTGCGACCATTCTGCTATTTTTCTTTGCGCATCTGTTCCTGTGATCAGGTGATCATTTTTTACAAATCCTCTTACGGCTCCCGATTCAATATAGCTCCAGTCCTTTTCTTGCTTTAATACATAACAAAGGCCATATTTTTTAATTTCACCGACAATCCTTGCTTTTTCATCATTCTCTTCATAAATATAAACATCATCCTGCTTAATTAATGCCTCCGCAGCATCTACCGTCTGAAAACGAAATAAATTTTCACTCTTTGAAACGCTTCCTGCTGTATGCGATTCATTATTAGAAAAACTGCTTTCCGCTTTCTGCTCATCACGGGCAGATACTACCTCGCCGGAATGCAGTGCTACTATTATCAGGAGCAGTAATATTGCCGTTTTTCTGCCTGTATTCTTCCTGTACATATACAGCTTCCTTTTTATTTTTGTTAATAGTGAATTTAGATTTTAATCAGAACGTACGGCATAAACTGCATACCGCTGATAATTTTTCCCCGCCGGATGACAGGTGATCAGCGTAATCATATCTCTCCCCGGCTGTATCAGCACTTTTTCTATATCCGTAGGTTCGATTACTTTGATTTCATCTACACGATAGGTTAAAGTTTCCCGAAAATTCGTTAAGGTAAATATATCTCCAACCCGAAGTCTTTCAATATCCTGAAACATAGGGGCAGTAGTCCAGCCGCGATGAGCCGCAATGACTCCATTTGTATTTTCCCCACCAATAGGAATCGAAGTCTGGGTTAAAAGTGCACCGCCTTTGCCCATGTTTTCATTGCTGGCCCCAAGATAAACAGGCAGCCGGATTCCCATTCCCGGAATCTCAAGATAGCCGATCATATCCTCTTCAAATCCATATGCCTTTAAACTGAAACCCACCTGCTCATAAGAAAAGGGATCCACCAGATCTTTTTGTCCTGTCTCATACAAATGTCGGTTATACTTTTGTAATGCCCGATATAAAGCTTCATAATCAGGATTATCATCCGTATTTTCCGGTTTATTTCCATCAGTTTTATTGTGACTGTAATCACCGCGAACTTCCTCATCAAACTCTTCGATAATGCGGTCGGCCTCAACCTGATATAACCACTTTTTAATAGGCGGGTACAGAAGGATTCCAACTCCTAATAAAAGCAAAAGAATACCCAAATATGTAAACCGGCTTTTTTTTTGCATTAATCACTTCCCCCTTTTAACTTTTTCCTATAATGTATCCGCAAAATAACAAAAAGTATTATTAAAATCATAGCTATAAAGAGGAGGCTTTTCCATGGAAATCTTCCTGCTGCCATCTGTTCCTCACCTTGTATACGTCTCATGTCATCCCCATTATCCTCTGCCCGTTCACCACGCACCAACAGACGATGGCTGTTAATTCCATATGGAGTACATGTGATAAGAGTAATCAAATCCTTCTCTTTTTGCGGCACCAGATCACTGGTATCTGCGGGTTCTACGATTTTAATCTGATCTACCTGATATGTAAGCGTTTCATCCAGAATATGAATATAGAAGAAATCTCCTTCTTTTACTTTGTCAAGGTCTGTAAACAACTTCGCTTGCGGCAACCCCCTGTGAGCGCTTAATACCGTGTGATTGCCAAGCCCCCCAATTGGAAATGCCGTCTGCTCCAGATGTCCGACTCCTTTTTCCAATACCGTATCTGAAGTTCCGTGATAAATAGGCAATTCGATATTTATTCCGGGAATCTCGATGGCAGCCATTACGCCGTTGAAATCAAGAATTTCCATATAATTATCCGGAATTGCCATACCGCTTCCAGGAATAAATGGGTCTCTTACTGCTCCTCCTGTCAGACTTTGATTATATATTTCTGCCAGCTTAAGTTCTTTTTCTTTTTGTTGGGGATCCATTTTTCCTGCCTGATCTTCGTAATCATTTACCACAAGAGCCTGTTCCCGGCTTGATATTATTTCACCAATCGTTGGATACAGCATCAGACCTGCTCCACCCAGAAAACACAATAAAATCAGGATGTTTCTTAACTTTTTCATAATCCCTCACAAATATACAGCAGGGCGAAGGTTTCCCTCCGCCCCAGTCTTCTTGATCTTAAGAAACGTCCTTATTTTGCCGTATTCTTTTTATGCGATTTTGTAAGCAGAATACCTGCTGCTGCGATCAGAATTAATCCGGCAACAGTAAAGATCGCAGTTCCCATTCCACCGGTCAGCGGCAGTGTGAATTTCTGTACATTGTATACGTTTGTTCCATCAACCACAGTATCCACTCCGCTGTTTTTGAAGACCTCTACTTCTACAGGATCTTTTAATAGTTCATAACCCGCAGGAGCCTTTGTTTCCACAATCCAGTAGGTTGTTTTAGCAGCATCATCATTATAGGCAAGACCATCTTCACCATAGGCAAGACCATTAAATTTAACTTTTCCGGTATTATCTGTTGTAACCGTATAATACTCAAGACTTGTATTATTATAATCAGCATTACTTGGAAGATATATCTTCTTTGTAACCGGATCGATCTTGATATATTCGCCTGTCGCGATATACGTTTTATCATTTACAATTCTAAATTCCGCACCGTCCAGTGCTCCGCCTGTATTCTTTGATAACTTGGTAAAGCCAGCTCCTCCGGTATGTATTTCCGGAATTTTATCTTCCGGAACGTCGGAAGGAGTATACACAATTCCTGCACTGTTTGTATAATCAAGTGTGGCGTTATTCTGAATGTAATCAACAGTTCTTGCACCCTCTAAGATTTCTGTTTTAAAGTGGATATTTAAAACGGTTTCAGTACCTGCACTTGTTTGAATTACTTTTTTTCCTGCATCTGTAAAGTCAATAACCAGAGTGCCGCCTCCTGCATTACCCGGATCAGTAAAAGTATAGTGTGTACCTGCCGTTAAGGTAAGCGGCGCTTTTGTATCCCCAAGTGAGAATGAAATGCTGCCCGCTACAAACTTCAGATTAGCATCTAATACATCCGTTACTTTATAAGTACCTGCATATACATCTTCTCCGCTTTCAGTCTGAAAGTATAAGTCGGCAGGGATTTCCGGGCGGATAATCCATTCTACTTCATCACCAACATTATATCCTGAATCATCATTTCCAATAGCTGATACATCCTTGTCAATATCCGGTCCGCCTTTCACAATATTTTTAGGATATACATGTACATCATAATTCCAGCTCTCTCCGTTCGGATTTGTCATTGGAAGGCTTACCAGAAATGGTACTGCCGGTTCTTCAACAGCTGAATTGGGTACTTCCATAACCAGATAAACACCTTGGTCAGCAGCAGCAATTGTAATTGAATCCTCTCCATCTTCGTCTGTTTTCATGGTAAAGTCCGGATCATCCAGATCAAAACCATATATAGCCCCATTGTTCTTTACATCATCCACTGAAATATTAGCAAAACTGCTGTCCGGCGTAATATCAATATTAGTTTTATACACTTTAAACTCAATATTTGCTAACGCCTTCAGATCATTCGGCAAAGTCTTTATCGTGCCGTCTGCTACCGGGAGTGTTTCCGATGTCTTTTCGTATTTGTGAATGGTAAAGTCAACATCCATTGTACGATCTACGGTTGGAACCTCCGCATTTACCATGACAGGGGCAATAACCATCCCTGCCGCCATTACTGTTGTCATGAGCATTGCACTCATGCGTTTTAAAAATTTGTTTTTCATAAATTACTTCTTCCTTTCTTTTTTATTGTAATTTATTTATGTTTTTCCTTGCGGAAAGAACAAACCAGATACCTGCCATGCATACCAGCACAGCTCCGCACACGGCTATTGTCCGTGCCCCTTTTCCACCGGTAAGCGGCAGAGTAAAATTCCGATAATTTGGCAATGTATAATATGCTGCATTATCGTCATCTGTCATGACCTTGAAAGCAGGAGGTAATTTTTCTTCTTCTCCTTTTTTCGCCGTAGGCATAAATACCAGTTTTCCATCATCAACAGCCGGTTGAAGCAGCCATTGACCCACCGGCAATATATAACCATTCGGTGCTTTTGTTTCTACCAGCATATAATCCTGTTTTGGCATATCGGAAAATATAACTGCACCAGTAGCTTCTTCACTGGTAACCGTCTTATAAAGGATCCAGCAATTATCTTCTGTATTATCTACCAGCTCACTGTGTTCATGCCCTTCTTCGTCTTTATACTGGCATACAAAAAGCTTGAATTCTGCTCCTGCAAGTTCTTTATCCGATTCATCGGTCTTAATAAAAGCAAAACTGCCTTTTTCACATAAAACCCTCGGTTCCTCTGACTCTAATACAGCATTGTCATATTCAAGATATGCTGTATTAGGAATACCCTGATAAGACAGTAATGCCGGGTTTTCACCGTCTCTGACCTTCGTCGTAATGGTAATTGTATACGTATGGCCTACCAGATAAGCAAATGGTTGATCTGACGCATCTCCCTTTAGTGTAAACACAACTTTATTATCCGCTGTGTAATTTGAAAAGGTTCCCTTTTCTGATACATCTGCGCCCTTTTCATCTTTTACCGTTATCTTTAAGATATCAAAGGATGGATATATATCATCCCTGATCACCACACTGCTCCATTTATATGCATCTGTGCCAAAGTCAACTTTAATATGCCAGTCAAATTCGTCATACCGGTCGACCAGTCTCCAGACAAGCGGATCCTCCTGGTCTTCTTCATTAATGATATCTTTATGTATTTCAGGTTCATTAGAAGGCGGCATTATCGTGGGTTCTTCCGAATAAATACTCGTTCCCTCTTCTATAAATGCCAGTTCTGCCTGATTGGGAATCCCCCCCTGTATTATATATGGCGCTAATTCCAGATCGTCTGTCTCTTCACTGATCCGGGCTTTAATGGTAATTGTATAGGTATGCCCGCTTAAATACCCGTACGTATTATCTTCACCCTTTTTCAATGTGAATGTCAGGACATTATCTTCATTTAACTCCAGTACACCATTGCTGATCACATCATTATCATTTTCATCTTTGATCGTAATATCATCCGGTGATACTGAAAAAACTTGTTTGATCGGATCTGTGATCACTACCTGGCTCCAGTCTTTTGTTGTATTGCCAAAATTTACTTTGATATGCCAGCTGAATGTATCGCCGCGGTTTTCAAGATCCAGATGCTGTTTGTCCTCTATATCCTTATGAATTTCCGGTTTTTGGGGCGGTAACACTTTTACCTCATTTGAAGGAAGGTTAAACGAAGTCTCTCCTTTTGTAACCGCGAGGTTACCCGTATTTGGAATGCCTCCCTCTTCAATCCGTGTCTTTAATCTATCCTCCGATATGTCGTCTTTTATTTTAGCCATTATAACAATGGCATATTTTTTATTTTCCAGATAGGAAAATCCGCCTTCACTTGCCAGTTCAAACGCAATGTGATTATCACCTGGATCATTAATGACCTGGATCGGATCAAGCTCCCACAGCGCGGACGCATCAGAGACTTCTGAAGCATCCACAAGTCTTACTTCCTGTATCTTTAGATCCTCATCCACCTCATCTGACAGCACAACTTTTGTCCAATTATCCTGCGTGTTGCCAAATTCATAGAACACATTCCACCGAAACAGCTGTTCTTTTTCCTCTAACGCCAATATACTGTCGGTCTCTTTTCCGCCATCGGCATCCGAAACCGTTTTATTGATCGTGGGGCCTGCAGGTGGAAATACATTTGGTTCGTTTGATTCTTTTTCAAAGATTTCTCCTTGCGCATTGCTTACAATAATCTTGCCCTTATTGGGAATACCCTGGTCATCTTCAATTAACGCTTCCAGCTGTTCATCGGTTACATCTTCGCTGATCTTTGTTTTAATTATCAGCGTATACTTTTTCCCTTCCAGATACTTATATCCGCTATTTACCGGATTAAGCGTAATTGTAATGTTTGATCCGCTGACGCTTTTTAACCAATTTTCTGCATTAGGAGCCGAAGCATAATCCTCTGGTGCTGCAACATTTGTTGTGTCCTTTAATTGTATTGTGATATCACTGTAGTCCAGTCGGCTATCCAGAGCATCTGTCAATTCCACACTTAACCAGTCACTGGTATCATCGCCAAATTCATACGTAACAAGCCAGGTAAAATAGTCATTTCGATCCAGAATCTGCAGCCGGTTATCTGTCGCCCTCCCTCCGTCTGTATCTGAGACTTCTTTTTTAGGAATTTGTGGTGAACATCCTGACAATGTTTCAACCAACAGTTCTTTGGTTTCGGTTGTTGTTGTTTCTCCCTGTCTCCTTGTCACCGCGACAGTGTAGTTTCCTTTTCTCGTTGCTTTTACACGAAAGGTGAATTCATATTCTCCATTCAATGCCTGATCTAACTCCCATAAAATGTTATTTTCATCTTTCCACTCTGGAGCTGTATCGTCCCCCGCAGGAGCGCTGACTATTTGAATCGAATCTTTATCAATTGTTAATCCATCCGAAACTTTGATATCGAGTTCATCACTTGAGAAAATCTGCTCTTCTGTCTGACGAATCAATTGCTCCACAAATTGGTCAATGCTTCCCGAATTATCATACATTGCTAATGAGAAACCGCCGTTTTGAGGCCATCCATTCATTTTTCTAACAGCCGTTGGCAGCATGTAATCAAAATAACATGACCTTTCATATAACATATCCGCTTTCAGAGTAGCCCTCGTTACCCCGGGGTTTTCCAGAATTTCATTGTACAAATCATAGATGTCATAGCAATTCCAGTTGTATAGCGATTGCGCATCCGCATCAAAGTTTTCAAAAAAGCCTACATTAACTATGTAACCTTTTTGCCCGATCTTATTAATTTCTTCCTCTGCATCATCAAGTGCATGCTCAAAAAAGTGATCCTCACCTTGAATCCGAACAAAGCCACTTAAGTTTACATCAGCGCTTGCTGCAACTCTTGAATATATGACGCCTTCAATATCAACGTTCGCAATTCCGTCCGTAATAACAAGAAATATTGTTTGGCGTTCTTCTCCGCCGGAGCCTTTTGAATCTTCATACTCTTTAAGCGCTTCTTGAATTCCGCTTGCTGTCGGTGTAGCTCCCCCGGGAGTCATAGCGCCAATTGCATTCTTAATCGCTGTCTTATCGCTTGTAAGCGGCTCCGTTACAAGTGTTACCGGATTTTTTACCGCTGCTCCCCTGGATGGCTGCAAACTTTCAAAAGGAGTTCCGATCGGTATATATTCCTGTGGGTAAATATTCATTATCCCCAAATCTTCTTCACCATCATTATTAAAATCGTAATAAAAACCTCTTGGCATTGTAGTATACCGGGTATAACCCGGCGGCAGATAAGGGTTTGGCACATCATTATCCAGCTGATTAGCCAATATCGTTGTGCTGCTGCCAGCCCCGCTGTAATAAGTAAACTGCACCCGGTCTATTGTCGTATCCAGACTATCAACCAGCTGATATAACCCTTCTTTCACCTTGTCCACATTGCTTGTAAAACTCCCACTGTTATCCTGTACAATTACCAAATCTATAGGTTTTCTTGTCTTTTGGAACTTATAAGTGACATCGTAAAAGGCATCGCAGTCGTTACTTTCTGTCGCCGGAACATCTTCAATGGTCACATTTTCTTCTGTGGCCGCAACTGTATACAAATCGGAAGCAACTAACAAATTTATTAAGAAAAGTACACATAAAAATAATGATAAGCTTCTCCTAAACTTCATAAAATCTCCTTTATAGCCGGCAAATATTAAAAACATCATGGAAATATCTGCCGGCACTAATCATGTAATACTAATTATTACATACCAATTATTCCTTTTTTATTTTCGATTACAAGACCTACCTGTGTTTGCTCCTCTTCAACCTGGAAATTGTATTTTTCCTCTGTAGCAATATAACCGTCTGGTGCTAACAGTTCTATGGTATAATATTCACCCGCCTGCAATCCCTCCATCGTATAGGTTCCGTCACCATTATCGATCATTATGCCTACTCTCTTCCCGTCACTGTTATATACAACAAGAATTGCGCCCGATAATTTTATAGAATGATCATCTTTATCTACTTTTGTGACAATGAGCGTTGCTGATACAGGTTCTTTATGATTCTCCACTTCCACTTCTACAGTCTTATCGGCATCATCCGCTGTCAGAATTACTGTTTTAACCGTATCCTCATGAATATATCCTGCCGGTGCCGTAATTTCTTTAATTTCATATGTACATTCTACGACTAGTCCGCTGATCACTGCAGTTCCATCCGGTCCGGTTGTTACCGTCGTCACTTCACCCGTTTCCATATTCTTCACTTCGAATACAGCACCCGAAAGAAGTTCCTGAGTGGATGCATCTTTCTTAATAATCTTGATGGCACCAGTCACCGGTGTTTTTTGATTTTCTACAGTGACCAAAACAGTTTTACCTGCATTTACGAGTTCAACAATGATATCCTCAGTAATGAGGTCGTATCCTGCGGGTGCTGCAGTTTCTTTAAGAATATATTTGCCCAGAGGGAGATCATGGAATCTTAAAGTACCATTTGCATTTGTCTTGCCCAATCCTACTATTTGTCCGGCTTCATTATAAAGTTCAAATACAGCTCCTGCCAGAACACTTCCTGTTTCTTTATCTACTTTATAGACTCTGATAGTACCAATTGGCTGATTATCCACTACCAGATCAATAGTTTTGTCAGCATCGGCTTTCGTTAAGGTTACTGTTTTCACAGTTTCATCTAATTCATATCCTGTTGGCGCTGCTGTTTCTTTAACCTCATAACTTCTTTCTACCGGAAGTTCTGTAATTATTGCAATTCCATCAGCATCGGTTGTCACGGTCATTACTTCACCGGTTATTGTATCTTTTATTTCAAATTCTGCTCCTGACAATACTTTCCCGGATACTTTATCTTTTTTAATGATACGGATACTTCCGGTTTTTACTTCCGG
>Ga0153944_1001061_pt1 | contig 11494 bp, 12 predicted proteins | sample TSNJ028MetaG_FD_104703 | JGI IMG/M metagenome (GOLD analysis project Ga0153944, IMG submission 104703) | Attine ant fungus gardens microbial communities from New Jersey, USA - TSNJ028 MetaG | ecosystem: Host-associated > Fungi > Mycelium > Unclassified | place: USA: New Jersey, Wharton State... | reverse complement strand
GTTTGTTCAAGCGCGGGTTGCACTAACAATCTTCTGCTAATATTCGCAAATCCTCCGCCCAAACCGGTTTGTACTCTATTTTTTATTTCCTTACTTGCTTGGTGGTCTAAGATATCATCAACCAGGCTATAATCAGAAACGCTTATCCCATTTTGGTTTAATATATTTTCTAACTTTTGTATCTCTTTTTGCGCTTCTTGTCTTGTGGTACCTGCTCTTTTTAATTTTGTTGCTAAAGTATCGACACTTCTTGCATTTGTCAAATCTTTAATCTCGGGATTATTGTCGAGAATATTTAAAACTTCGCTAACTTTTTTATTCATTCGTGAGTATTCTGCACCAAGTTTATTGTTTAAAATCGTGTCAATGTCTTTTCTTAAATCTTTTGCAACATTTTGCAAAGCTCTTGTCGAATTATTTAATTTTTGACCTGCTTGCGGAGTATAGTTTATAATATCATCCAAGACATTTGCTTTTAAATTTTGTAATTCTGCAATATCAAAATTACCCTTGTAGTAATTCAAATCATTTAAAAATTGGGGTAATCCTGCGGCTCTTTCGCCAGTTGGTGTAATTTGACCTTGCGCATTAAAAAAGCCTTTTTGTTTAAATTTATCCAAAGTATTTTGTATGTATTTTGTCAAATCGACATTCACGTTCTGATTATTTTGCAAGAGATTATTCCTTGCCTGTGCAAAGTTTGATGTTTCTTGTTGCCTTAATTTATCTACACCTTCTTTAAATCTATTCGCGACATTATTTATAAATTCCTCGCTACCAAACTCTTCCGCATTTTGTGATAAATTTACGCCTCTCGGACTTTTTCTTATCCTTTCATAAGTTGCTTGCCCTATCCCTGCGGTTTCTCTTAGCGCTTTTGGTAGATTTTTAATTACTGATTTACCTACCCCTACAACTGGTTTCGTAATTGCTTTTAAGATTGGCATACCTGCGCCTATACCCGCACCTGCGCCTAATCCTATGGCTGTTTCTTTTAAAGTTTCAGGCGTGAATCCTCTGTCTGCCAGACCTCCTGTCAAGCCCATAACTCCGCCTTGAATTGCTCCTTGTCCTGCGCCTTTTAAAAGCGTTGGTAAAAATCCTTTTGCTGCCCCTGCGCCGCCTGTAAGAAAAGCAGCTCCGATATTTGCGGCAGGCACAAGAGCTTGTTTTGTTGCTTCTAAGCCTTGTGATATTTGTTCTCCTGCAGGTGCTAAATAAGGCAACCCATATTTAGCTCTTTGCTGCAAGTCTGTCACCCTTGACCTATAGCCAGGCTGAAAAGCTTTTTGTAGTTCAGAGATATAAGGATGGGTTTGTTCATAGCTTTGCCTTCTCAGCAAATTTTCTTCGGCTCTCATTCTTTCTTTTTGGATATTTTCCGGACCGACAAATTGAGCAACTCTACCCCTAAGGGTTGTAGGACTTGCAGGTTCTACTTCTGGGAGATTGGATATGCTCGGTTCTTGGGCTTGTGGCCAGACTTGACTTGGTTGGATTTGTGCAGGCTGTTGTGGCTGACTACCAGTTTGTGCAAAAATCATATCCAAGTCTTGCTCTGTTGGTGGTGTATCACCTTCTATTTCTAATATTTGCCCATTCGGGTGTTGCACTTCAAAAACTGGCATTATCTTACCCTCACTGTATATTTACCTATTTGTTGAGATTGACCTTGCTGTTGTGGCTGTAAATTTTGTCCACCCTGCAAAATTTGTGTGCTCCTATTTATTGCGTCCTGCATTCCTAATAATTTTTGTTTAACAATTTGAGCATTGTCGCCCGGAGCGGGTAAAAATCTTTCATAAGATATTCTTTCTTGATCTGACATCTGCGCACCAGTCAGCCATTTTCTATATACTGCCGTTATATTATCTATTTGTGTTCTTGTGCCAATTCCCTTTGGGTCTACTCTATTTAAAATAGTCGGGTCTAAAAATTTTCCCGCTAGCGTGTAAGCACTTGGGTTTTTTTCGATAAGATTTAATCCATTTTCTATATTGCTAAGAGTTGCTAAATTTTCATTAATTTGACTTTTTGTCTTGCTATCTAATTGAGTTTTTTCTTGTGGATTTAAAAATTTATATTGTTCAAAACCTAATCTTTGCTGACCCAAACCAAGTTGTCCTTGCGCAACTCCAAGTTGACCCATAGCAATTTGCGGAGCTGTTTGTAGTGCATATTGTTGGTATGGAAGAAGTTCTGCTCTCATAATGGCATTTTTACTCTGATTGCTGATATCTAAATTATCAACATTCATGCCATAAAGAGCCAGCTGTTCTTTAGCATCTTGAGGCGTTATAGTTCCTTGATTGAGCATTGCAGAAATAGTTTTTGCTCTTGCAGTATCATCTTTTAATAATCCTAATTGTTGTCTTAAATCAAGTCCGCGACTTCTATAATTTGCTAAGGAATAATTTTTGTACATATTCTCATTGAGATATCCCCGGATATTTGAAGTATCAATTCCTTGCTCCTGAAGTGCATTTCTGTAGAATTGGTCTTGCGTTTTCAACTGTTGATTTGTAAGTCCTGCTGTACCGCCGTAAGCCGCCATTTGTGCAGGACTGCCGCCTAAAGCTCCTATTGTTCCAGCCGTTAAGAGCGCACGACCCGCAGGGCTCGCTATACCCCTGCCGATAGTACCAAGTGCTTCGCCTGCCCTAAAAGCTCCTCCACGTCCCTCCTGTGGCTGCAAATTTGCCACGCTAAAAGGAGTTTGTGCATTTTCTCTAAATCCTGCTTGAATGTCTCCGATAAATCCTCTGGTTGCAGGCACTACATTTAATCCGCCTTGCAGCCCCATATTCTCATAGGCATTTTGCAGGGCAGGAATATTTGAAGTATCACCCATAGCGGCATTTTGGTGAATGTTCCCATAGCCTGTTTGGTTCCACAAGTCTCTGTCGGCTTGTGGTAATGATGATAAATCACTGTTAACTGCATTCACCTGATTTACAAGTGGCGAGTATGCTCCGCTAAACTCTGTAGACGGTATCACTTGTTCAGGTCTGCCAACTAAAGCTTGCGAAATTCTTTGCATCATACTTGGGTCAGTGCTTGTTTGTGGTTGTTGCCTGTTAAATAAATTAGATAAAAAATTAGTCATTTTGACTCCCTAACTCCTCAATATATTCGCAGCACCAAGTGAACCTGCTGCTGAACCAATACCACCAAGAGTATTGCCTATCATTCCATAAAGCGCGGCATTTTGTTGCGCTTTTATGGCGTCTTGTTGTGCCTGATAATTAGCTACTGAATTAGCCCCTGCCTGGCTCAACTGTGAAGTCCCTTGCTGCATTTCATAAGGTGTTGCATAAAGCCCCATAAGTTGTTGAATAAGAGCCGAATTTCTGCCGCTTTCATCGAGTAATGCCTGTTGTTCCTGTCGTGCTAAATTAGTTGAGAACATATTAGCAAGAGCATTACCCGAGCTTCCGCGAGAGAGTCCACGTTCAGCCATCGGATTTATTAATTGATTTTCGAAAGCTTGTCCTTGTTGGCGTTGTCTTATTGCTTGGTTTTGTTGAAAAACAGGGTTGTTAATATCGGGGTTAATCATTTGGTTAATCATGCTAGGTACATTTTGCTCTGCCGCACCGACTAATTGCGATTGGAAAGAAGTAGGTGTCCAAGTCGTGCCACTTTTATTTGTCACAGAATTGCCATAAAGCCCGGTATTTTGTGTTGTTGTTGGATATTCTTGCTTTTTGCTGCTACCCATTATTTAATCTCCTATAAATATCATTTTTAATCTTTTTAAATCCTACTTTTTTTAATGCAAAAATTGCGGGTTTTTCAGTGGTCTCAGAGTAAATGTCGCAATCATATGAGTTACAAAGAGTTTCCAGAGCCAAAAGCACTTTGTCGTGTATTTTTCTTTGAGCTGCGCCGCTTAAAAATAATTTGTCATTTTCTTCATTAAAATAAATTACGCCCAAGAGTTTATCGCCTTCATAAAAACAATAATGATGAGGGTTGTTAAAAATCCATTCAGCTTTTTGTAGCTTAGGATTCTGACAGAGCTTTTCTAACTCTTTTATATCTCTGCATTTATCTACAATCACAGCGTTTTTTCCTTTATTCTTATGCGTTTTAATTCAAAATTCTTTAATGCAAATTCATCATTAGGATTTTGAGTAAAAAATCTTAAATTTAACCATCTAAAAGCAGCAATGGGCGGTAATTTAATAGTTCTTTGCCCTTCTCTATTCTCACCAAGTATTGCAACATCCCAAATCTTATTGTTTGGCGGCTCATCGTCAGGCTCATCATCGCCCCACATTGCGTAATCAATTCTTTGTTTGATAAATTTTTGTTTTACCTTGCTTTTCCCGTCAATTCCTATCTCAAACCAGAATTCATTATTATAATTTTCATCGAGAGTCACAGTGGGAATAAGCTTGGGGATTTTTAAGTTAGTGTTTGACCCCATGTTAATAATATTTAGTTCATAGCTCGCAATTTTGCGTAAGTTCCCTAGATTTTCTCTAATTAGATTTTTGCCTCCGGCAGAATAAATTGCATTTCGTGCAACATTTATGCAACTGATTTTATCTTCAACACGTACGATCCATTCTTTTAAAATGTAGTCGAAAATCATAATTTTTTGACTATTATTGACTGTAGGAAGCAAAAGCCATATTTCATTCTTGCCATCGGCATAGACTGAATACATTTTTATTTCATTGAGCCTATTTTCGTCGATATACATCAAATAAGGCTGAATTTCAAAGGCTATAGGCTCCCCTGTCCTGCGTTGTCCTACATCATTCTGCAAAAAGTGATAAATATTTCTTTGAAGTTTGTCATAAAAGAATAAATATTGGTCGTGGATAACAAAAGAGCCGTAGGAAACTGTGCCACCTATTGACGCGTCCATTCTCTGGTACTGTGACAATATCATCGGATTACCTTGCAAGAGCGTACTATCACGCTCTGTAAATACTATAATACCCTCGATATACGCTGCTATAGCTGTAACTTGATTGGTAAATTCTTCATACCCGCTGTTTGTTGAAATAGGTATGCCATCATCGTCAAAATCGTTCGCATCCCAAGTATAGAAGTCAAATTGCTTGGAATAATGGCATCTATTGCCAGTTTCTATGTACAATCTGCCTTTATTTAAGGCGAGTGAAAGACCTTTTATTGCACGTCCTTGGTCATCAACGGCATTTATTTGCTCAGCCTGCGGGTTTCTTGCAAAAGAATAAGTATAGAAATCCTCTCCATTTGTAAAAATAAGATATTCATAGTATCCTTGTGATGCAGTAATAGCATTGGCATTTCCTGTTTTTTGCAAATTGTCAATTCTTATATCAAAATCAACACCATTATAAGTAAATAAAACACCTTTAGTATCATCCTCAGCATAAATAAACCAATGCTCTACGCCGTCTTGTATAGAAGACCATTGACCTAAGATATTAAAACCTTCAAGTTCGCCAATAACTTGCTGACCCCGCTGAGTTCTTATACCCGTGTTGGTTCCTTGTCCATAGCGGTATAATTCAACATTGTCACACTTTAGAGCTGAGATTATCCCATTACTATAATCTACGACACCATTTGCAAGCCGCACACCCAAAAATTTATCAAAAGCCAAAGTCGCTCTTGTTGCCATTAAAATCCAATCCTTTTTGTAAAATCCAAACCGGTTGCTTGAAGCAATACCGCTAAAGCCTCGTTGTATTTCCTATCATACGGCTGCCAGTTTTCGTCTGTATTGTCAATAATCAAGTAATACATAGTTTTTGCGTACAGACATTCGAGATACATATTTTCGTACTGTGGGGGAATGTTTAAAATATCCTCATCTTTCTCAAGATTAGGAATCTCGACATAATTCCCGTTTTGAGGTCTGCGTGCTGTGTGAAATGTTTCATATTTAACGATTAAATCGTATTGATTATCTGGAATGGGAAATAACACAATTTCATCAATCGCGTTAATAACACGCCTATTATACTTGTTTGGTCTTCCGTATTGAGGGGTTAGCATACTCAAATTTTTATCAAGTCTCAACGGGTCCGTATTGCCCACGCAAAGAATTTCTTTTATATTTCCCGTTGGGCTTTCATATCCTGGTTGGTTTGCTATAGTAGATATATTTTGCTCATAGTTCTTAAAAGGCAACTCATTCAATCTGAAGATAAATGAATTTGCAGCCTGACAAGCTAGAGCAAGTTTGGGGTTATCTTCGACGACATCTTCAACAGATAATATATCAGGGTCCTCAATGCTCCAAGGCTGACTCGCTACATTGCGCAATATATCTAAGAATGTTGTAGCCATTAATCAACCGCTTTCGATTTTTTGTGTGTTTTATTTGGTATTGTTTTTTTGCCGATAATTTTTTCTTCAATTGGTGTAGGTTTTTCTTTCTCAAAAGATGCAAGCTCTTGTTCTTCTTCATCCGTTGCTTTTATGACTTCAAATACTTTCCCCCAACGTTGCAAGTAAACGTTTGCATCTTCGACCGTCATAGATATTTCAAGCCCTGTGTTTGTATTTCTTAATAACATTTAAAATCCTTTCTAAAAAGCTAAGGGGTGAAGTTAATCACCCCAAAACCCTTTTATTATTTCAGCCCAGCTTGTTTTGCGAAAGCATAAACTGTGCCGGCTGCAGTTGATGTAATTTGAAGTGAGCCGTCTGCTTGTTCAAAACGCCCATCTCTTTCAATTTTAATTGCAGTTAAACCATAAGGGACTGTAATATCTAAATCGCCCATTACGGCATTGGCCTTATGATATCCTGCTTTTAAGGTTATAACACCGCCTGCGGAAGCATCAATAAGTAAAATGCCTGTATTATTTTTTTGTCTGAAAAAGTAATTAATATTCTGTGTACCGCCGAGAGCTTCGCCTGCCAGTACTGACTTTAGTACCGATTGAGACATTTCACCCTCAAGGTACTGTAATTTTAAATCTGCCATTTATTTTCTCCTTAAACTGTGATTTTTGCTTTAATACTACCGAGTTTATCTGCTCTTCCTAAGCCTGCACCCATAACACCTGCGCCTTTAAATGCATTATTTAAAGATTCTTGACGCATATAAGGTATTAGCTTAATGTCTGTCTGAATAACTGATGCTGTAGATTCACCTTCAACGCCGAACATAGGATAGATATTGCCATCTGCATCTGTAAAAAGATTATTGCTGACGAAAATATCCCACCCGAAAAGTCTTGCGATTGCACCTTTTCTGATTTCTGTAGCCCCTGTTTCAACGAATGCCAGATATGGCGCTGATTGCATTAGATGAAATTCATAGAATGGGTCGATGAAAGCTATCATTTTGCCATCTTGCCAAGATGTGCCAAATTTGTTTTTATCGCTTTTGAATTTTGCGCCCATCAATGCTAGATTTAGCGCAGCATTGTCTTTATCGATTACAACTGCAGCACCGTTGTTATCTATTTTGTGACCAGCTAAAGGTGCCAAACCACCTACTTTTTGGTCTAAATTATCTACAAATTTGTAACGTGTATCGTCTGTATATTCTCTGATTAATTTTTTTGCCGCGTCAACTCCCGGAGCGTTCATTATTTGGTCTGCTTTTGCTTTTTCAAGCTCGAAGTTGACTTGAAAACCTGTGTCGACTGGAATTTTAACAGTTGTAGCTTTTACCACTTCAACATTTTCTAAATCGCCACCACTCCATGGGTTCATTGTTACTCTGCCCGGCAATATGACGTCGAGTTCATCACCATAATCAAGATTTTTCTCATATCGTGTTACTGAAAGTTTATTCAGCATTTGCTTGTTGCGGAGATTTTCTTCAAATTCCGTGTCCATCACAGACTGCACAAGCGTATTTAATGCTTTTGTTGTATCTGCCATTATTTTTTCTCCTTTATTATTATTTAATTAGCGCTTCTAACTCATCGTCAGACATTTGCGCTAAACTTTTTGTACTTGTCTCCTGTTTTGTTTGGGTTAGTCCACCACTTGGCGGACTTAGCTTCTTTTGCTCTTTTTGCAGCTTTGATTGAAGCGCTAAATCGTCCTTATAGCGCTCGATTGCTTTTGCCTCTATTTCTTTAATCGATTCTTCAACCTCTGCCGGAGTGTAGCCAGTAGAATTACCTATGGCTTCTGCAAGTTTGGGGCTATAATATTTACTCTCTTTATCCGAATATCCAAAGGCTCTTGGAGCTTCTGACTTAATCCCTTCAAAGAATTTTTGTTTAATTGCTGAAGAATATTTCTCTTTTTCAGAATTAAGATTTTTCTCAATTTCAAGAGCCTTTATTGTTTTATTTCTCTCAACCTCTCCGACAAAAGCAGTTCCATAAAATTCTTTAGCTTGGTTTAAAAATTGTTGGTTTCCTGAAGCTTGATAAGAATTCAGCAAGCTTATAGCATCTGCCTGTACCTCCGGGTCAAGTTGGACTATTGCATTACGATAAATATTAAGCTCATCTACTGCAAGTTGCCGTGCATACTGCTGTATCACAGCAGGACTTATCTCCCCTGTAGGTTCAACCACTTGAGGCGTTGCAGTGAGTTGCTCAACCTTTTCACTTAATTGTTTTAACTCTTGCTGTGACTTTGTGTAAGCCGCCTGTGTTTCCTTAAACCTGTCTTCGTAATTAATATTCTTAGGTTCTTCGGTTATGATTTGCTCTTTTTCAGTCTCATTCTCTGCTGATACGATTTCATCGGTTGTAGTTTCTTGAGGAGTCGTTTCCACGGTCTCATTCTGTACAACTTCTTGAGGAGTCGTTTCAATAGTTTCTTGAGGAGTTGAAATTTCTGTTGCTGTTTCTTCTGACATTTGTTTTTCCTTTCGATTTTTTGGCAATAAAAAAAGCCATTGACTGACATTTCTGTCTATCATTGGCTTGGCTTGCTTGCTTTCGGCTTTGCTTTGCTAGCTAATATTCTTTTTTAATCATCTGTAAACCGTTCTTGGTTTTCTTGATTACATATTCTAAATCTCCATATTTTATAACTAGGGGGAGATTTTCTTCTTTGAGGTCAAGAGTTTTCATTCTTTCGTCTGCCTCGCTTTCTCATCCTCAAATCTAATCTTTACACCTTTAACATGCTGTATCATTATTTGAAAACCTTTAATTATGCTCGGGTCAAGGTTTTTGTTTGCGGATTGCTCCTCACTGAAATCACGCATCATTTCAAGCAGGGTTTGTCCTGTTTGTGTTTCCATTGCATTGCGCTGTTTTAGGAGTTTGTCAAGCATTAATTACCTCGATTTTACATTTTGTTTTAAGTCTTTTAATAAACTTCATCTACGTTACTCCTTGCATAGCTTGTAATGGTGCTTGTGGTATCTCTGGCATAGGCTGACTGCCCTGCATTGCCTCTGGCGGCATTCCACCTTGAGGCGGTGGAGGTTGTTGCGCTTGTGCCAGTTCATCATCTGTCTTAATATATTTATTCGGATTAGTTTCTCCGAGTAATTCCATAGCTCTGTTGAAAAGCTCAACATTTTTAAATCTCTGCTGCATTTCAGGTATTTCATAGAAACTTTTTATAACTTCTCTTAATTCCGCAAATTCTGCACGTTTTCTTGTGATTGCCGATTTATCGTTATATCTATAGTTATAATCACCGCTACGTATATCATCATTTATTGTCTTACGTGTGCGCTTTCCGCCTGCAAATGCCATAAATATCTGTTCTCCAACACGATTATTCGCATTTAAGTCTGCTATATTGCGTATCATTGGGATAATCGCATATTTTGAGAAGTTGTCTATAGAATATTGAAGTCTCGTAGTTTGACCTACGACTTGTATATTAAGCTCTGTTGCTGTACGGCGCGTGTCTGTCTGTTGGCCCTGCATATTTGGGTAAATACCGCTTGTAGAACTTGTGAGATTGCCAAAATAACTGTTAATTCTCTCATCATAGCCACCTTCAAACTCCATAGGTTTGAGTGCATTAGGGTCATATAAAGATGGGTCATATTCTTTAATCAACCCGGGAAATATTTTTTGAAGTTTGTCTTTAAAAAATGATTTCGGAGCAAACACCGGCTTATTTTTTTTCAAGGATGAAATATCCGATAAGTCATTTAAAAGCTTATTTTGCGCTTCTACAATACCTAAAATACTATACAAAACAGGTATGCCCCGTCCTGTTTTAGGGTCTCGCAAATTTGCCTGATTAATAAGAGGATTTATAACAAATCTGTTTTGTTCAAATAATACAAGATATTTTCCTGCTACAACTACAATCGACCAGTTCTTGAGCACAGTGTTATTTGCTACAAAATCACCCCAGAATTGTAACAGTTCAACTTGATTACCGATATATCTATCGTCCACTTTATCCGAGCTATCTTTATTTTTATTTTCTGTGGAGCTTGTTAGTTTTTTTCTTAAATCTTTTTTGGCATCAGCTGATAATTTATAAAGTTTATTATTTAAAACATCTGATATCGGAGCGAAAGTCTTTAAGATTTTTGAACACCCATCCCAATCTTTATAATTGTCAGGGTCAAAAATTAAATTAACAGAGTCAATAGCTTGAACAGTCGCACCTTCATAAATGGGTATTCTCAGCTTTGCAATTTGCCCATCATCAGAGATAACCTGCATTTTAGATTGTTCTATTTGATTTCCAAATTCATCCGTTATTATGTCGGGTCTGAAATTCCTATCAATCTGTGCTTGTATTGTGGGGATTAAATCACTTCTGCGTTTGATATCTTTATATCGAACACTCCAACCTGTGAAAAAATTAATCTCGCCAGATGTAGTACTATATTCAATGGCTCGGGTGATTTCCTGTTCCACGCCCATATCTTCAAGGTTATGGATAAGATATTCTTTTTGAACATTGGCATTTGTTTGTTGGTCTTCACTTTCTCCGTCAACATCAAAGAGCTGTTCTAAGTCTTTATAGGTCATTTCCTTCGTAAATGCTTTTAAAGTTTCAGCAAGAGAATAAATAACATTGGTATCGACCATAGATTGCCAGTTATTTTCATCAAATTCATTGCGGTTAGAGCTCTGCATACGTTTAAGGTAGGCTCTTTGCTGCGTATCGGTCAAATATATCTTGGTCTTGAGCAAATCTATAATATCAAGGTGGGATTTTCTACGCTCATGAAACGTGTCCCACATATTTGTAACTTGGGATACAATATCATCCTCATTTTTTATTGTTTTTTTCTCTTCATTTTCAAGAATGTATTCGAACATACCTTGATTATAGACCTTTTTTATATCGAACCGATATATTTTACAAAAAGTTTTACATTTCTTCATGTTTAATGTAAAGGGTCAAATTAATTAATTTTAATCGGATAATAAACCTCAACAAGATAACTGGCAGCATCAAAGGGGTGCATCAAAAATTTATTTTCTCGATTATTCTTTACTTGATTAAAAGTCGGTAAATCTATGATTGTTGTTCCGGTCTTATATTGCAAATTATAAATATTGTGTAAGAGCCATTTACATTTTTTATCTATGAACAAATTACGCTCGCCTTGGGTATTGCAAATCTTGGCGTTAAATGC
>Ga0153944_1001060_pt1 | contig 11511 bp, 13 predicted proteins | sample TSNJ028MetaG_FD_104703 | JGI IMG/M metagenome (GOLD analysis project Ga0153944, IMG submission 104703) | Attine ant fungus gardens microbial communities from New Jersey, USA - TSNJ028 MetaG | ecosystem: Host-associated > Fungi > Mycelium > Unclassified | place: USA: New Jersey, Wharton State... | reverse complement strand
GCATTGCCGTATCCGCCGCCAACCTGCGGGCCGCCCAAGGTTACGGCGGCAATTATATTGAGCTCTTTGCCTACCATATCGAAAGGGTTGCTCATGCGCTGAAACGATGCGTGCGTAATTCCTGTAACTCCCGCGACAATGCCCATAAACGCGTACACGAACACCAGCGTACCTATGTTGTTGAAGCCGATTCTTTCACTGGAGGAAGGGCTTCCGCCTATACAGTATATCCTGCGTCCCAGCATGGTTTTAGAAAGAAGAAGGGATGTGACTATAACGACCGCGGCAAGCAGCAGCACTCCTGTATGGAGATTGGCGATTCCGCTGTTTGTTTTAATAGAAATCAAATTGTTTTTGGAAAATGCGATCATAGCATTGGGAATGTTGTTTATCTGCTTACTGCCAATAAACGCAAGTAGAAATCCCTTGATAATATTGCTTGTACCAAGCGTAACAATAAATGACGGCAGTTTGAATTTCGCTATAAAAAGCGAGTTGAATACTCCTAATAAACCACCGATCAACGCGCCTGCTAAAAACAACAGCAGCATGGGGGCGTTGTTATAATATTCACCGAAAAACCTGCATATGGTATGCATTGCGAAAACCGCTACCGTCATAAATGAAAGGTCAAGCCCACCCGAAACGATAACCACGAGACAACCCATAGCGAGGATACCCGTTTCCACCATGCTTTTCAACACGTCAAAAACATTCACCGCGGAAAAAAACGCCGGATTAACGATGCCAAAAATAACGCACATCAACACGATGATAAAAAGCAGAAAAAATTCATTAGATTTGATCAAGCTTCTTACGCTCATTATCCAGCCTCCTCTTTAACGTCCGATATGACATCATATTCCAACTGTTCAATAGTTATTGAGCCGCTCTCTATTTCCCTTATGACCCTGCCGTTTTTCATGAGAAGCACACGATTGCAAAGCGTTAAAATTTCTCCGATATCATCGGAAATAACGATAATACCAATGCCTTCTGCTGCCAGCTTTTTCACTATTTCATGAATTTGGTTTTTAGAGCCAACGTCGACCCCAACAGTTGGGCAGTTCAAGATCAAAAGCTTCGGACGAGTGGCAAGCCACTTTGCCAGAACTATCCTCTGCTGGTTACCGCCTGAAAGATTTCTCGCCGGAACATCCGGGCCGTCCGCCGCTATTTCAAGCTCATCAAGCCAGCCTTCAGCCGTCTTTTCAAGCTCGCCAGAGTCAAGCATTATCCCGTGAGCAATGCTGTCGATGGCGGCGACAGTGATATTATCGGTTAGCGAGCGTTCAAGAAAGAGCCCCTCGTTTAGCCTGTCCTCCGGTACATAGCTTATTCCCAGCTTGCAAGCCTCCAGTATGCTGCCGATCATGACTCTCTCTCCGTTCATTTCAATTTGCCCGTTTGTTTTTCCTATTCCGAAAAGCGCTTTGGCAAGCTCCGTTCTGCCACAGCCTAGTTGTCCGGTAATCCCGAGTATCTCTTTTGAATAGAGACTGAATGAAACGTCATCAAAAGCGCCGCGCTGAGAAAGCTTTTCAACTTTTAGAACCGGTATGTCCTTTGCTTCATCCATTTTGTATGTATACGGGATTTGGGGTATTTCACGGCCGGTCATGTAGTAAGTCAGGCTGTTTCTGTCCATCTTTTCAATTTTGTCATCAAATACTTTTTTACCATTGCGCAAAACCATAACCTTCTCGGAGATATTAAAAATCTCTTCTAGCTTGTGGCTTACAAATATAATAGATATGCCCTTCCTTTTAAGAGAGTTTATAATGTCATATAACGCTAAGATTTCCTTGTGTGTCAGCGTTGTCGTAGGCTCGTCCATGACTAGCAGCTTTACATCCTGAGCAAGGCCGCGCGCTATCGCTACTATCTGCTTGCCCGCGACAGGAAGCCTCCCTACGAGCTCGTCCATAGGAAACCGCACGCCGATTTTTTCCAGCGCCAGGCTTGCGATTTCATTCAATTCCTTTTTATTGACAAATTTTCTTTTATTTATAAACATATTTGAGATCGCGATGTTTTCCGCAACCGAAAGGTTTGGGAAAATTGAAAAATCCTGATATATGATCTGGATCCCTGCTCTTATGGATTCGGTTGGGGTTAAGCGTTTAAAGCTTTTTCCTTCCAGAACGAGCTCTCCATCGTCCGCCTCATAAACGCCGGAAATGATCTTGATCAGCGTAGATTTTCCCGAACCATTTTCTCCCATCAGGCAGTACGCTTCACCCTTATTAACCATTAAGCTGACGTTGCTTAGTGCTTTTACGCCCCCAAACGACTTACTGATATTTTTCAATTCCAAAAAAGGCGTATCCATAAAAGTCTCCTTAAATTTAATGCTATGAGCGGTACGGGTCATCGTCCATATTATCTACGGTAATGTCTACCCAGGCTGTTCCGTAGATGACATTTCCCTCGACCACAACCGATTCGTAACCCCCCTCGCCAAGATTATCACCCGTTTTTACTTCACCGCCCTCCTTTACGATTTTTGCGGCTTCACACATGACATAGCTTGTTTTATCAGTATCCCACAGGCTGATCATGCTTATCGCTCCGCTTTCAAGATACGAGGCAACCACATCCACGACGCTTGTTCCAACAATAAATACCTCACCTACCTTGCCTGCTTCCTCAACCGCGAGAGCCGCGCCAGCAGGGTCGATAACCGAGCTGCCTATAATTCCTTTGAGATTGGGATATGTTTTCAACAGTTCTTTGGTTTTGTTATAAGCTGTGTCGTGATCCTCGTTTGACTCCACAAAATCCGCTGCCAGACTCATATCAGGATATTTTTCCTTCTGATACGCAAGGGCCGCGTTTGCCCATTCCATATGTGTCTCAGCCTGGATGGAGCCAACAATGATCGCGTATTCTCCTGATCCATTAGTAAGCTCGGCAAGAGCGTCTATAAAATGCTCGCCGTACGCTGAGTTTTGGAAGGCCTCAATATCATACGTCACATTTTTTGCGTCCGGCGCCTCATGGCTTATTACGACGATCCCCTCATCCATCGCCCGCTTCATTGCGATCTCCAGTGTTTCCGTTGAGTTGGGAACTATATGAATAACATCAGCCTTTTCTGTGATAGCGTCTTCAAGCGCCTGCAGCTGCAAAGCCGCGTCCGCTGTTGACGGGCCGGTTTGGTTAAAGGAGCCGCCGTTTTCAGCAACCCATCTTTCACCTCCTGAAACCATACGGTCAAACCAAGCAACCCCTACCAGCTTCGGTATACTAACGATTTTCATTTCCCCGGCCGCCTGTGTTTCATTTACTTTTCCTGAAGTGGATCCGCAGGCAGTTATTAAAAAGATCAACACAAATACTAAAAGAACCTCTGAAATACGACTTTTTTTCATAAAATTCATATCCTCCCTATTATTGTTTGATTTGTTTTTGCAGCCTTGCCGCGCTTATCGTCAAGGGCTTCCAGGCAAAACAGGATCAAGAATCTCGAACGTATCGACATCAATGAGCCCCTTATCGGTCAACTTCCACTTTGGGCTAGTGGACAGCGAGAGAAAAGACAGATGCATAAACGGAGCGTGAAGCATTCCGCCCAACTGCTCACGTATTATTCTTTCCAACAGCTCAATTCTGTCGCTTACCTCAGCGCCGTTTAGCCTATCAGTTATCAGCCCGCCCACCGGTAGCGCCAGATCGCCCAGCGTCTTGCCGTCTCGAATGACCGCAAGACCGCCCCCCAATTTGATCACCTGGTTTACTGCCGCTGCCATGTCACTTAGATTTGTGCCTGCAGCTATGATATTATGAGCGTCATGTGCCACGCTTTCGGCTATGGCTCCATGCTTCAGCCCTATCCCGGAAACAAAGCATCTTCCCACGTTTCCGTTTTTGCCATATCTCTCAACACAGGCTAGATGCAGGATATCGTTCTGAACATCCGCCTGCACTACTCCGCCGCTTGTATGCAATAAAACCTCGCGAGCTTCAGTCAGGTTCTGATCGGGAATGATCACGATACACCGCGCTGTTGAGCTTGCGCCGCTCCTGTATAAGGCAAGCTCTTTTTCATCCACGGCCCCACGCTGTACAGAGTGTTTTACCGAATCGGGATATGTATATAACGGCAGATCCAACAGCAGTTTACCCTCGCGGGCGACCATTTCGCCTCCAATGAAAACAGCTTCTACCCGCATGTCGGCTAAATCAGCGATAACTGCGATATCGGCCGCCATACCGGGCGCTATTGCCCCACGGTCGCTAAGGCCAAAGTAGGATGCAGGATTTATCGTTACCATCTGGATGGCTTCCACCGGGTCCACGCCCCGGCGGATAGCGCGGCGCACGATCTCGTTCATATGTCCAAGGCTCTTTAATTCGGCAGCTGTCATGTCATCGGTAACCAAAACGCAACAGCGGGAATCTATACCATCTTCGGTGACAGCGCGTATACATTCCGCCATATTTTTTTGAGTAGAACCCTCGCGAATAAAAACGTAAACTCCTTGACGCAGCTTTTCCACACATTCGGCTTTTGTAGTCGTCTCATGGCAGGAAGTCCTCCCGCCGGCGGCAATGATATGCGCGGCAAGCTCGGCTCCGAACAAAGACGGCGCGTTGCCGTCCACCACCAGGTTGAGGCTGCGTGCGTATACCGCGGACACCACAAGGTCGGTAACGATCCGCGGCGTATTGCGGTACACACACCGTACGTTTGAAAACCCCTGAAATTCCCCAATGCCAATGATATTTGGGTAGTTCAGCAGATTCCGCATATCTTTTGAGCTCACGTTCACGCCGGCCGTTTCAAGAGCGGGACAATCCGGCGTAAGCGCGGGTACCACCAGCCTCACATAATTTGGCACGCAGCCGGCCTCGTCAGCCATAGCCATCATTCCCGCGGGTCCCAGCGCATTGCCGATCTCATGAGGATCGGCAATTAACGCGGTCGTGCCCGACGGGATAGACAGGCGTGAAAATTCTGTAATAGTGAGCATGCTGCTTTCAAAGTGCATATGAGAATCAATAAAGCCCGGAGAGAGATACCGCCCGTCTACGTCCACTACTACTGTATCCGGACCGACAAGTGAATGCGCGTTTCCCACCAACAGAATATAGGGCTTCTTTATTGCCACATCGGCAGCATATATTTCCCGCGTGATGGTATTGACCACATTTCCGCCGCGCAAAACAAGATCGGCATAACTTCCTTCATTCAGAAGCGCGTCGATCAGCGATCGCTGTTCAATAGCCTTCTTCATCACAGACAAGTCATTCAAGGGCTTCTTCTCCTTCCATAAAGGATACTTGGCCTTCCGTCCAATCAGCGTCAACTTCCAGGCTGTCGATGATACCGACAACAGCGGCGTCAATAGCCGCGTCTACATTGCCGGCCGCATTGCGCGCGGCCATGCCGGAAGCGCACATTACCAGCTCGCCAGTGCCTGCCCCTACTGTATCCACCATCACCTTCGCGGCCCCAAGAGATTCCATTTTCAAGTTTAAAGGCTGGGTAATCAAAAGCTTCGCCCCCACAAGAGACTGATCCTTGCGCGTGGCGATTACAGTTCCCACTACCTTGCCAATATACATGCCTGACCACCATTCCTTCCATAACCCGGTTATGTCTGCCTGCGCAGGCGCAGCCCGCGTTTTTCCGCCATATCCATAGCCAGCGGCGTGATTACGGCGCCGGCCGGGACGAGCCATTCGTCCGCCTCAGAGTCATAAGCCTGCATATCTCGCTTGGTTATGACCATTTTTTTTCGGTCATTGCCCATACCCTTTCCAAAACGGGCGCCGCCAGCGGCCCCTTTTACGGCAGCGGCATCAAAGCAAGCCTTATCCGGTGGGCTTGCTGCCGGGCGCTGAGTCTTTTCGGCGCCGCGTATGGCCTGACACTGGTCCAGCAGCCCGGCTAAATATTCCCCTCGCTCTGTCTCGCGAACGCCCATTTTGCGCACCGCTGCTAAATAAGACATATACAGAGCACACAGCGGATTGCCATTTGCACCGTCTGCAAAAGCATCGACACAGGCAAAATCGGCAAACACGTCAATGCCCCGCTCCAGAGCATACAGCACCGCATATGACGCAAGGTCATCCTGCAAGCCAAGCGCCAGCTTAGCAAGGGAGCCCGGCGACAATACGGCAAGTACGGCGCGCACTCCATCCAATACGTCCGGCTCGCAGGAGTCGTTCACAAGGTAAACCCTGCCGCAGGCCGGATTCCCTTTCAGCTGTGATACAAGCTCCCTGCGCGCTACGGCTTTCAAACTACAGCCAAAGCGCCGCAGCGCGAATAACTCGCGCAATGCGCGTAACGCCTCGCGCCGAGGCAGGTCAATCACTGCCAATACATAGAGACAGGAGCCTGTTTCGCCGGCGGGTTGTATACCGTGTTGAGGCGGACAGTCATTCAAGTCGTTCAGTATCTTCCGAGCCCAATACTTCTGATCCAATCATAATCCTCCCATCATAGGGAAAGCTCCTTAATAATCACTAATTGCTTTTGAGAATAACTTTTTCCACTTCAGCGTGCGGCTTCGGTATCACATGTACCGAATATAGTTCTCCTACGGCGCGGGCAGCCTCGGCGCCGGCATCGGTAGCCGCCTTTACCGCGCCAACATCGCCTCGTACCATTACAGTAACTAAGCCGAAACCAATTTTTTCATAGCCAGCTATGGTTACATTGGCGGCTTTTACCATTGCGTCCGCCGCCTCCACAGCTCCTACCAGACCCTTTGTCTCAATCATTCCAAGAGCACCGCTCATACTTCACTCCTCCTTATTTAATTTTCTTCCGGTTTCACACTCATATTAGCCGGCAACAAATCCTGGTCAAATCCTGCTGCTATTATTTTCAGTTCCTCGCTTGGCCTTGGGATGACGTGCGCATTCACCACATGGCCTATCCGGTTGCCGGCTGTCCGGCCCGCCTGTACGGCGGCCTGCACCGCGGCTACATCGCCCTGTAAGCTTAATGTGATACTCACCTTTTGATCTACGCCGATGACTCTCTCGCAACCTACAAGCGTCACCTCCGCGGTTTTGGCCGCGGCGTCCAGCGCAGCCATTGCTGTCGAAAGCCCAGTCGCTTCAATCAAGCCCAATGCCATTTTGCCCCCTCTTCTCCTTCTGAATTTTATCTGCTAAATCATGCAAACTTATTGATTTGCCCCCTAAATTTTGTCCGCCCTGTACCCTGTCATGTATTGCCGCGGTCAGCAAAGCATCATCTTGAGGCGTCAGACGCCTTACCGCATTGCCATCGTCCGCGGCATGCCGCATTGCCAGCTCCTTAGGCAGCGCGCCCTGTTGCATAGCAAGGTTCGCCATCACCCTGACTGCAATATCGTTCATTACACGTCACCTCGCTGCATCAATTTTTCAACCTCTTTATGCGGGTTTGCAATAACATTGCAGGACACCACCTCCGCTATCTTATCGGCGGCTTGGCGTCCGCTGTCTACCGCGGCTTGTACTGCCGCTATCTCTCCCGCTACCACTACGGCTACCAAACCGGAGCCGACAAAGCGGAATTCCTTGATGCTGACCTTTGCCGCTTTCGTCATTGCGTCAGCGGCTGCTATAGACGCCACAAGCCCCCTTGTTTCCACGACTCCTACAGATTCCTTCATGTCTTCCCGTCCTTTCTGTCAAAGTACTTGCCGATATCTAACACCTTACCAAACCCGGGGATTCCTGCGCGTTTGTATATACCGGCATCTTGTGCCAAGGGCTTTGTCGCGTCCACGCCCATCTTGTCGGTTACGCCGCGCTCAAGATGTGAAGCCTCCAGAGGAGAACCCAGCGCGCCTTGAGCGACAATAAGATCGCGGGATGCTTGAAAGCGCGATGCCAACGCGAATTCTAGGTCACGAGAGTCATAGATATCCACATCCTCATCAACGACTACTACGTGCTTAACATCCTTATACGCGCCCAAGACCGTGAGAATGGCGCTTTTAGCGTCGCCTTCGCAGTTTTTCCTGATAGATACCACCGCGTGCAGACGGCATCCTCCGCCTATCGTCAGGTTCACGTCCCGTACATCCACCACGCTGCTCAACGCGGAGAATATTTCCACTTCCTTGATCATGCCGTATACCAGATGCTCTTCGCGGCAGGGAAAGGCATGCTGGAAAATCGCGCCGTCACGGTGCAGCACCGCAGTCACATCCATCAGCGGGGACGGCGCCGGCGTGCTATAATAGCCCATCAACTCGGCAAAAGGACCCTCCGGCCCCAAATTTCCCGGCCTGATCATGCCCTCAAGCACTAGCTCTGCCTGTGCCGGCACCGCAAAATCTATGCTATGACATTTAACCAACAGCAATGGCTCTCCCCTTAAGGCGCTATCCACCTCATACTTATCCAGTCCGTATTTCTGACTGCTCAACTGTGAAGCCAGCAGAAACGGCGCGTCATAGCCCAGAATCACCGCGCATTCAAGACTGCGGTTTTGCGCGGTACAGGTGTTCAGCATTTTCAGAAGATGCGGCGATGCGCCGGAGACCACTACGTTGATTAAATTCCCCCCGTTTACCTGTATACGCCTTACCGCCATGTGTACTTTACCTGTCTCTATATCGCGGTAAGCCAGTATGCCCGCTGTTATGTAGGGAGCGTTATCCTCCTCGTTTGATGTGGGTACAGGCAGCAGGCGACGCAAATCAATACCGCGGGTGATGATGTTCCGGGTCAAAGGTCCGTCGTTCAAAAGCTTGGGAGACTGCGGAGCTGCTATGGCAGCCATGATCTTTCCGAAACGCTCCTCCGATGAAACACCAAGCATATCCAATATTATTCGGCGGTTGCCGTATAGCGCGCCGGCTATAGGCATGCTGCTGCCACGCACATTAGTGAACAACATAGGTCTTTCATTCTTATAATATGTAAGCACCGCGCCTAGCTCATATTTGGGATCCACTGGAACCCCGCACTCCATCAATTCGCCTGTTTGCCGCAGCCTGACAAGCTCAGCTCTTAGCATTTGGTCGCTCAATTACACTCTCATCTCCCCGTTCCAGCGTTGGCAGACATTGTTTTCTATACCCAGCTGATCCATAATCTTACCTGCCATAAATCTTACGATATCCGCAATATCCTGCGGGTGATTATAGAAAGCGGGACTGGCCGGCAAAATTACCGCGCCTGTACGCGACAGGCGGAGCATGTTTTCCAGATGAATGGCGCTGTACGGCGTTTCACGCACTACCAACACCAGACACCGACGCTCCTTCAGGCACACATCCGCGGCGCGGGTCAGAAGGGAGTCTGATATGCCGCCCGCCACCTTCGCCAACGTTTTCATTGAGCACGGCACAATAACCATGCCGTTGCTGCGAAAACTACCGCTGGCAATAGCAGCGCCAAGATCTTCATTATCAAAAAACGTGTCACAGCTGATTCGCAGCTCGTCCAACGTTACACCGCATTCGTGTTCCATCACGGCGGCGCCCATAGCAGACGCCACTAAGCAGGTCTCAACACCGTGCTGCCGTAAAAGCCGCAGCAACGCCAGCGCGTAAATCGCGCCGCTTCCGCCGGTAATTCCTACTGTCACACGCACATTTTTCACTCCTCGCCAACACTCGTTTTATAATCATAAATCCATCAAGTGCGTCTCAAGAATCTGGTTCCAACGGAAATCCTCCAGCCCGAGGCTATAGACGAAGCTCTGCACAATGGCATCCAGCTTGATAGGCCCAACTAGCTGTGAGCCGGTAACAGCAACACCAAAATGCGCAGCCTCCCTCTTCACGAACTCGAACACTCTGGGAATAGGCGTATCGATACACTGAAACATATTCATCGATACCACAACGCCCTTATGCTCAGGAAACTTGACGCCAACGGCACGTATGGTAGAAAACCCTCCGCTGGGTCCGCGGACTGCTCTGGCGATTTCTTTAGCTATGCCAAGCTCTTCAGTGGCTAAAAATATATTGTATGCGGTAAGTCCGTTTGCCTCACAGCTTACAATGGTAGCTCCGGCACTTTCGCTAAGCAGGCCGTTTGTACTTAAGTCCGGCTTGTGCGCGTCGTATTCCTCGCGGCGATACGGATCGTTCCTGGTATCAAGCAGGAGTTGGCGCAGCCCCTCGTACTGACCCTTGCGTAAAAAAGCAAAGGACGTTCTGGCTTGCGTCCGGGCGTTCTCTCCGGCAAAATAAACAGGGACCTTCGTCGCCTCGAAAAATTCCTTTCCAATCTCCTCTGCCAGAACAACGCACTCTTCCATCGTTATGTTCCGAAAAGGAAAAATTGGCAGGGTATCCTCGGCGCCTATGCGCGGATGGGTACCTTTTTGTATACGCATGTCTATTAATTCTGACGCCTTAGCGCCCATTCGCACCAGAGCTTTTTTTAACGGCTGCGGCTCACCTATTAAAGTTACTACCGTTCGATTGAAATCCTGCTCAGGATCCACACTTATTAAGCTGACGCCGGGAATGTCCTTTATCTGCCCGGTTATCTGATCAATGATCTCCTTATCCTGTCCGTTGCTAAAATTAGGAACAGCAAGGACATATTGCTTTGTCTGTGGCATCGTGTACGCTCCTTTCAAACGCGCGCTACTCCTCAACCAACGCCACGGCGCGAATAGGGGAGCCGGAACCGTTCCGTATTTTAAGCGGAAGGCCGAGAAACAAAAATCGATGACCAACTAACTTGTCCAGATTACACAAATTCTCGGTATTTGTTATCTCATACTCCCCACATACAAGGTGTCCGGAAAAATCAAGGTCGCGAGGGTGGTCTATAGAGGGCGTATCTATGCCGATATTTACTACCCCGCGCTCAGCCAGCCACTTTGCGCCGTTATAACTCAGCCCCGTGTAGTCCGTTTGCCATTTGTCCGTATTAAAATATCTATTATAGTGGCCTGTATATATCAGGAAAATATCTCCTTTACAAAGCTCTTGCCCGCACTTGTGAACAGCAGAATCAATGTCATGCGGTTCAATACAACGGTTTGGCGGCACGCCTGAAAGATCCGCGCAAATCGCGCTGCCCCAAAAGAGCTCCAACGGCATCTTGTCAATAGTGGCGGCGCGCGGCTTGAACTCCGATATCGCGTCGGTGTGAGTACCTGCATGCTCACTGATAAGAAGATTACGGGCGGAAAAGCCTACCTTGGCGCTTCCGGTTTTTTTCATATTTTCTTCATGAGTCATATTGGTCATAATAAACGTAGGTTGATGCATAGGGAAAACCGACATTCCCTGGAAAATCTCCTGTGAAAGATCAATCATACGCAGCGGCAATACGTTCCCTCCTCTCGTCCGGTCGATTTGCATATCGTAATTCCACCATCATCAAAGTGACGCATTAACTCATTACTTGTTATCACATCCCCCAATACATAGTCGATATTTTTCAAGAAAGCCTCGTGCAGCTCAAGCGAGGTTCCGGCTACGCAATCACGCAATACCACCGAGCGCATGTCGCGCTGGTGTGCGTCAAGCACAGTGGCGTACACACAGACGTTGGTGGCCACGCCGGCGACCAGCAGCACATTCT
>Ga0153944_1001059_pt1 | contig 11513 bp, 9 predicted proteins | sample TSNJ028MetaG_FD_104703 | JGI IMG/M metagenome (GOLD analysis project Ga0153944, IMG submission 104703) | Attine ant fungus gardens microbial communities from New Jersey, USA - TSNJ028 MetaG | ecosystem: Host-associated > Fungi > Mycelium > Unclassified | place: USA: New Jersey, Wharton State... | reverse complement strand
TAAGTCAAGAAGAAATTTATAAAAAAACATAGAAAATTGTAATAATATACAGAAAATACGCAGGATAAATAGTAAATGTGTATATAAAGAGAGGAAATAGGGAACCGGATATCCGAATAGTAGAAAAACATACAAAATTATTGTGCATATTGCTGATTTGTGCTGTGCGAACAAATTTACAATAAAAAAGTACGAATTTACATATCCGCGGGAACAAAAAAGATATATTTTTAAACTATAAAATATTTCACGGAAGCGCCGGCAGAAGAAGTGGATATTTAAAGGATAGCAGAAACGATGAAAACACAAAAATGCAGTGTTGGAAAGGAAAAGATTATGAAAAAGATTATTAGTTTGTTACTTGTTTTATGTATGGCAGTGGGAATAGCAGCCTGCGGAAGTAAGCAGGAAGAGGCGCCGGAGGCGGATCCGGCAGAATCAGAGCAGGCAGGCGCGGGGGCGTCTTCTGAGGAGCCGGTAGAGAGTACCAAGCAGGGGGCATATGAACTGATTTTTGTCTGCCCGATTGTAGGACTTGAGTATTGGGATATGTGTGCTGATGGTATCGCAGCAGCAGATGCTGAGTTTGGAACAAAGACCCAGATTGTTGGACCAACGGACCCAAGTACTTTTGCAACGGAAGTTGTCAACTATATCGAAGCTGCAATTTCTTCACAGCCGGATGGGATTATGACCTATTGTGGACTTGAAACGGTTCCGCCTTTGATTGAAAAGGCGGATGGATTGGGAATTCCTTTTATGGCAATTGACAGTGATGCCCCAGATTCCGCCAGAATCGCATATGTGGGTACGGATCCCTATAATGCCGGTTATAAGACAGGTGAAGCCATGATTGATGCGATGGGGAAAAGTGGGAAGATAGCGATTCTTTGCAGCGGCATTTCTGCAGAAAAAGAAATGACAGAGATTGATGCTTTTAAAGAAGCAATTGCAGATTGCGATATTGAAGTGATTGCCATGGAAGAGACCAATGCGGATTTGGCAACGGGTGTAGTAAAGATGGAAGCTTTGGTACAGACATATCCGGAGATGACAGGTGTTTTATGCACCTCTGCCTATGATGTTCAGGCAGCAGCAAAGGTAAAAGAGGAGATGGGACTGGATGATCTGGTATTAATTGGCTATGATGATCAGGAGGAAACCTTAAATTATATTCGGAAAGGAACTATTAATGCAATAGTAGTTCAGGATCCTTATCAGATGGGATATCAGGGAGTAAAGCTGATGAAGCAATATCTGGATGGAGAAACGTTGGAATCGGATGTTTTTGATACGGGAACGATTCTTGTCACACAGGAGAATGTGGATAATTACCGATAGATCACATAATTAATATGGGTCACACTAGAGCAGGGTTTTAGAGTGATGATAAAATGGGCTGCTGTTTAGGAACGATGTTAAAAGCAGCAGCCCCTATATTGAGAGGAGTAATACATGAAATTGATTAAAAAAATTCTGAAATTTCGGGAGATGGGAGTATTAATTCCTCTGCTCCTGCTATGGTTGGTTACTTTTTTTACAAACCACGCCTTTTTTAGCACTACTAATATGATATCGCTGTTTCGTTCTATTTCAATTACGCTGTTGGGATCCATTGGAGCTACCTTTGCTTTTTCTTGCGGAATGATGGATTTGTCTGCCGGATCAGTGTTCGGTCTGGCAGGTATGGTAACAGCTATCGCTATGAAGGATCTTGGCCTGCCGGTACCGATTGCAATTCTGGCAGGGCTTATGGTAGGAGTGATTTTTGGGCTTTTAAACGGACTGATCATTAACCACTTTGATATTCCGGCTTTTATTGCAACATTAGGAACCAGTTACGTTGCCCGCGGTTTTGTAAATGTTATTTCGGAAGGAAGCGCATATACCGGTTTCCCGGATAGTTTTAATGCCCTTGGCGGAAAGGGACTATTTGGAATTCCCTGGAGTATTATCATCGCATTTATAATTGCATTTCTGGCAGCATGGGTTTTAAAGTACACGGTGTATGGACGTTCTCTTATGGCTGCCGGCGGTAATCCGGAGACAGCTCGTACTTGTGGCATCAATATTAAAAGGATTCGAAATGTTGCATTTATCATTTCAGGAACTTTATGTGCATTGGCTGGTATCCTATCATCAGCACGGTTGGCAACAGCACAGGCAGCAGCAGGCACAGGATGGGAAATGACGGTTGTAGCAGCTACGATTATCGGTGGAGTCAGTATGTATGGCGGATCGGCTACGGTATTTGGTGCGGCTATTGGTGTTGGCTTGATGGAGACGCTGACGATTTCTATGACGATGATAAAGGTGAATGCTTATTGGCAGCGAGTAGCGATCGGTATTGTTATCATATTGGCGGTTGGTATTGACACCTATAAACGTAAAAAGATGTCCGGGGGGAAGGGATAGAGTATGAGTAAAAATGTGATTCTGGAGATGAAACATATTACAAAACGATTTCCGGGAGTTGTTGCATTAGATGATGTAAGTTTTTGTGCCTACGAGGGTGAAATCCTGGCTCTCTGTGGTGAAAATGGTGCAGGAAAATCCACATTGATGAAAATTTTAAGTGGTTCTTATCCGGAATCCAGTTATGAAGGAGAAATTTTTGTCAGTGGGAAACAATGCCATTTTCTTACCCCCGGACAATCGGAAAAGACAGGAATTGGTATGATCTATCAAGAGATCAGTATGCATTTGGATATGACGGTTGCAGAAAATATTTTCCTGGGCAGGTGGCCTGAAAAGAACAGGAAGATAGACTGGAAAAGTATGAACAGAGAGGCAAAAAAATATCTGGATCTGGTTGGTTTGGATATTGATACGGATAGTATCTTACGTCAGCTTGGAGCCAGCCAGCAGCAAATGGTTTCCATCGCCCGTGCCTTAAGTAAAAATCCGAAAATTTTGGTACTGGATGAGCCCACATCTCCTTTGACACAAAAAGAATCCCAGCGATTGTTTGAAATTCTTCAATCGTTGAAAGAACGAGGGATTTCTTGTATTTTGATCACCCATAAGATGGACGAGGTTTTTCAAAATGCAGATCGTGTAACTGTGCTTCGAGATGGGAAAAGCGTTGCCTCTTATACGATTCAAGAGACCAGTGAGCAACAGATCATCACAGATATGGTAGGAAGAGAAATTGACAACTTTTATCCTAAGGAGCAGGTGGAAATAGGAGAGGTAGTGATGGAAGTTAAGGATTTGTCTGTTCCTCACCCGTCCATTCCGGGGAGAAAAATTATTGACCAGGTTTCCTTTCATGTGCATAAAGGAGAGATCCTTGGGATTGCAGGTCTTGTAGGAGCCGGCAGAAGTGAATTGGTTAATGCGGTTTTTGGAAAAGACCCCAAGCTTTCGGGAGAGGTTTATGTCCATGGGCAGAAAGTAGCTGTTTCCAGTCCTAAAGATGCACTCCAAAGCGGAATGGCACTTGTAACGGAGGATCGGAAAAAAGATGGGATTGTGGGAAATATGTCCATTCGGGAAAACCTGACATTACCATTTTTATCTCATGTATCAAGGCATGGAGTCTTGAATTTTCGAAAAGAGAGGGCGATTACTTCAGAGTATTTTGCAAGCTTGAATATTAAGGCTCCCGATATGGAAACATTGTTGCAGCAGTTATCCGGCGGGAATCAGCAAAAGGTGGTTTTGGGGAAATGGATTGCAAGAGAACCACAGATTTTAATTTTGGATGAACCTACCCGTGGGATTGATGTCGGGGCAAAATATGAAATTTATAAGATTATGATAGAGCTGGTGAAAAAAGGTGTGGCAATTATTATGATTTCTTCCGAGCTTCCGGAACTATTATCTATGTCCGATCGGGTCTTGGTCATTTCGGATCAGAAAATCAGGGGGACGCTGAATGCGGAGGAATGTACTCAGGAACGGATTATGGAGCTGTCCGCCCTGTCAGAAACAGTGGCAGGATGACAGCGATAGAGTAAAGTGTAAAAAGGAAAGGGGAAAAGTATGAAGCGTTCATTAAAGGTTCAGGTGGAGCAGGAGGTTCTTTCTTTGGTAACGGGTATTTCATTTTCCTGTGTGCCATCCTGGTATGATAGTACTATGCGCAATTTGAAGATGGATTTGATCATACCAAAACATCGAGAAGGACATGCGGCTTGTCCCACGATCGTATGGGTGTGCGGTGGTGCATATCGGGTTGTTGACCGCTCGGTTTGGATACCTCAAATGATGTATTTTGCACGCAGAGGATATGTGGTTGCCAGCATAGAATATCGAACCAGTAACGAAGCGGAATTTCCGGCAGCGCTGATAGACAGCAAAGCTGCGGTACGTTATTTAAAGGCTCATGCCAAGGAATTCTGTATTGACCCGGAGAGGATCTGTATTATGGGGGAATCCGCAGGAGGTACGATGGCAAATTTAGTGGGGGTAACTGGAGAAAACAGGGAATTTGATCAGGGCGATAATTTGAATGCAGACAGCAGTGTTAAGGCAGTTGTGGATTTCTATGGAGGAACAGATTTGGTTCATACGTCGGTGAATGTTGGCCCGGGTGTGCCGCCATGGACAATACAGGATTTTTTAGGACCGGATTATACGGAAGAAGCAGCATCCAAAGCCAGTGCCGTTACCTATGTAAATGAAAAGACGCCTCCTTTTATGATCCTGCATGGAGAAGAGGATCCTCTGGTACCTTTGGAACAAAGCAGTCAGCTTTATGAAACTCTGAGAAAGCATGGGGTAGAAGCAGAGATGTACACCATTGATGGCGCGGGGCATGGAGCAGATGAATTTTATCAGGAAGAAGTTCTTAAGCTTGTGGAAAATTTTTTGGCAAGAGTATTGTGACCAGTCAGGAGTGAATAAATGGCAATAGCAGGAATTGATGTGGGGACAACCGGATGCAAATGTACTGTCTATGAGAAAGACGGAACCTTTGTCAGGGAATCCTATCAGGAGTATGACATTGAAAAAAACAGTGGTGGTCATGAACTGGATGCATGGAAGGTGTGGCTGGCGGTCAAGGATGTATTAAAGCAGGCGGCACAGAATACGAAAAATTTAGATGCGATTGGTGTGACATCTTTTGGAGAGACCAGCATTTTTGTGGGAAAAGAGGGAAAGCCTTTGATGAATTCCCTGTTATATACAGATCCAAGAGGTGAAGAGCAATGTAAGGCGCTTACAGAGCATTTTGGAAGGGATGAAATCAGTGAACGAACCGGTGCCAATCCTCAGTCTATGTATAGCATTTCAAAGTTGATGTGGGTGGTTTGGAATTGCAGGGATGTTTATGAGAAGGCAGAACATATCTGTCAATTTGGGGATTATATTGTCTATATGCTCAGTGGAACAGCTCAGATTGACTATTCTCTGGCCTGCCGCTCCATGGCATTTCAAGTAGAGAAGAGGGAGTGGGATCGTGAGATTCTGGCTTATGCAGGAATTGATGCCGAGAAGATGTCAAAACCTGTTCCTACCGGAAGCAGTGCAGGAAGAATCCGTAAGGAACTGGCAGAAGAATTGGGAATAGATCCACAAGCAGTTATTGTATCCGGCTGCCACGATCAAGTGGCGGCGGCCATTGGGACGGGATGTTTAAAGCAGGGAATGGCAGTGGATGGAACAGGAACTGTAGAATGCATTACACCGGTCTTTGGAGAGCTTTCCAATACTGGAGAATTGTATCGATATAACTATGTTAGAGTTCCCTATGTTTGCCCGGGAAGTTATGTAACCTATGCGTTCTCTTTTAATGGAGGCTCGCTGCTGAAATGGTATCGGGATCAGATCGCCGGATATGAGGCAAAATTGTATCGGGAGCAAGGGTTGAATGTTTATGATTCCTTTAATAAACAGATAAATTCCCAAAAACCCTCCGGACTTTTGATCCTGCCTTATTTTTCCGGATCTGCAACACCTTATATGGATGCGGATGCTGTGGGAGCTATCGTAGGACTGCGAGATACCACTACCTCCATAGATATATATCAGGGATTAATGGAAGGTGTAACCTATGAGATGCTGTTCAATCTGGAACTTTTAGAAAAAGCAGGGATTCAGGTTACGGAGCTTCGGGCAACCGGCGGAGGAGCCAAGGCAGAGGTGTGGCTGCAGATGAAGGCGGATATTCTAAATAAACGGATCATTACACTGGGAGAAGCGCAATCCGGTACCCTTGGATGTATTATGCTGGCCGGGACAGCATGCGGCTTATATTCCGGTTTGGAGGAGGCAGCAGAGATTTTCGTAAAACCGGGAAAAGAATATGTACCTGATCAGAAACGTTATCAGGAGTATCAGAAATATTATCAAAAATATAAAAAAATGTATGCGGCCGTATCTACAGTTGTACATGCTTGAAAGGAAGAGAAAACATGAGAAAACAAACATTTGCACTTTGTTTTTGCAATAGAGGTTTTATGCCGGGAGAATTGATTTACGGAGCAAGAGAGGATATGATCCAGGCCGTGACAAAGGCGGGTTATGACTATCTTGCTATGGATGCAAAGTTGACTCGGTATGGCGGAGTAGAGACCAGAGATGAGGGGCTTCTATATGCCAAGTGGTTGAAGGAGCATGAGGGAGACTACGATGGAGTGATTTTCTCCATGCCCATATTTTCAGATGAGAATGGTGCAATTACGGCACTGCAGGATGCCGGTGTGCCGATTCTGATGCAGGCATATCCGGATGAGATTGGAAAAATGGATTTTGCACACAGACGGGATGCGTTCTGCGGAAAATTTAGTGTGACGGATGTATTTGAGCAGTATCAGGTTCCTTATACGGTCCTTGCCCCTCATGTGGTTCACCCTCTTTCACCGCAGTTTGCACAGAACCTGGAGGATTTTGCGGCTATATGCAGAGTGGTAAATGGCATGAAGCGCTTTAATGTTGGATGCATTGGAGCCAGAACTACAGCCTTTAAGACAGTCCGTTATGATGAGATTACGGCTCAGCGTTATGGAATTAATCTGGAATCCTTTGATTTATCCGAATTGATTTTCAGTGTGGAACATATGGAGGATGGGGATCCGAAGGTTGCGGTAAAGCTTGAACGGTTGGAGGCATATACGGACTTCAGCAAGGTTCCGGAGAAAAATAAGCTTACTCTTGCGAAGATCAGCCTGGTGCTGGATCAGTACATCGAGGATTACCATCTGGATGCCATTACCTTACGCTGCTGGAATGAGATGGAGACCATTCTGCGTGTATGCCCCTGTGTACTTTTGAGTGAGTTGAACGATAGAGGAATTGTGGCTTCCTGTGAGATGGATCTGTGCTCTGCCATTGCCATGCGTGCCATGAATCTGGCATCAGAGGAGCCTGCTGCCTGTCTGGATTGGAATAATAATTATGGTGCGGATCCGGACAAAGTGATTCTGTTCCATTGCGGACCGGTAGCTCAGACCTTAATGACAGGGAAGGGAACAGTCACAGAACATAAGATGTTCGCAAAGGATGATCCGGGAAGCGGCTGGGGAACCAATGAGGGAAGGATCAAAGCCTTCCCCATGACCTTTGCAAATTGTAAGATGGAGAATGGGAAGATTGTTATATATGCCAGCCAGGCCAGATTCACGGAAGATCCAATCGAGGACACATTCTTTGGCTGCGGAGGTGTGGCTGAGATCCCGGATTTGCAGAAAAAGCTTCTTAAGCTGGCCAGAAATGGCTTTAAACATCATACGGCTGTGGGTGTGGGGCATTTGAAGATGGTTCTGGAGGAAGCATTTAAGTATTATCTTCATTATGATATAGTGGATATTGACTGAGGAAGGGAAAGGGTGCTGTGATAATGGATAATCGAAAATACATAGGCCATGATTCCCAGGTTTTGGGAGTCGAGGAGCATCGCCTGGTTGGAGGAAAGGGAGACGGCATGCGCCTGTTCGAAATCCGGAATGGAAGAGGGCTGGAATTTACGGTTTCGGCAGATCGCTGTGCAGATATTTCTCGTTTAACCTTTCAAGGCTGTAATATGGGATATTTCTCACCTTGTGGTTATGTCGGTCCGCAATATTATGATGACCGGGGAGACGGATTTTTAAAATCTTTTACGGCAGGCTTTTTAACAACTTGTGGATTGACGGCGGTTGGAACGCCCTGTGTGGATGAAGGGGAAGAACTTCCCCTTCATGGGACCATAGCGAATTGCCCGGCGGAACATATTTCCACAGAGGTGACGGACGATGAGATTATTTTGAAAGCAAGAATGGTTCAGGCACAGATATTTGGAAGAAAACTGATCTTAAACAGAAGAATTTCCTGTTCTCTTAAGACAAATGAGATACGGATTCAAGATCAGGTCGAAAATCAGGGTTCGGAAAAGACACCACTGATGCTTCTTTACCATATGAATATGGGATATCCTCTGCTGGATGAAAATGCAGAGCTCTATATTCCCTCTAAAAAAGTAACTCCCAGAAATGCGCATGCGGCAGAAGGGATCAATACATGGGATAAGATGGTAAAGCCAACGGCTCATTTTGAAGAGCAATGTTATTTCCATTCCTTTGAGAAGGATGGGCTGGCAGCTATTTTTAATTCGTCCATAGACAAAGGATTAGCCATTCATTTTGATGCTCAGTCTTTGAATTATTTTGTTGAGTGGAAAATGATGGGGGAAAGGGATTATGTACTGGGTCTTGAACCGGGGAATTGCCATCCGGATGGGCGAGACAAACTAAGGAAAGAAGGATGCCTTACGTGGCTTGAACCGGATCAGAGGTTTGTTTATAATGTGCTTATTCAGTTGTTCGAAGGAGAAAATGACTGGAAGAAATTAAAATATTCATTCGAGGAGAGATAATATGCTGCACTATGATACTGCAAAACTGCATAGAATTTTGAAGGATTTTTATACCCTGACAAAAATTAAGATTGTATTGATAGACAATGAATTTAACGAACAGCTCGCATATCCCAGTGAGCGCTTTGAATTCTGTGATAGAATCCGTAAAAATCTGACAAATAATGCAAAGTGCGTGAACTGCGACAAGAATGCATGTATCCGTTGTGCGGCAAAAAAGGAAGTGATTCTTTATCGCTGTTATACCGGGCTGATGGAAGCGATTGTGCCCATTTATGATCAGAAAGGGGTAATAGGTTATATTATGTTTGGGCAGATTTTGGCTAGTGAAGACAGCGATGAAATTAAGAAAAAGTTGTATAAGAACTATACCGAGCAGAGTTATCCGGGAATACAGGAGGCAATTGAACGGATTCCCATATACTCTATGGAGGAGCTGAATGCCGCGGCAACGCTGCTTCAGGCCCTGACTGCTCTTGTGATTTCCAATCGCTGGGTAGCACCGGATAAAACGGAGTTTATTCGCCGCTTGGATCAGTATATTGAGAATAACATCAATCGTTCGATTACGGTGGATGAGATTTGCGAAGAGTTGGGCGTTGGAAGGACTTATTTGTATAAGATGGCAAAAAAATATATCGGAGAGTCAAAAATCGCCGAGTATATTCGCAATCGGAGGATTGAACTTTCCCAAAAGCTTTTAGTGGATACGGATGATTCCATAGCAGAAATTGCAAGTGCGGTTGGATTTACAGATTATGTCCATTTTGCTCGGATTTTCAAGCAAAGCTGCGGCATTTCGGCTAAAAATTATCGAAAAATAAACAAGTAAGTATTGCAAGGAGAGATATGTATGCCAATTATTTCAGAAAGAGAAAAGGTTTTAAATATATATCAGAAAGCAGCCAAAAAGGGCTGGGTTATTCCCTGCTTCTGCACGGAGAATCTGACCACCACAGAAGCAATTATTTCTGCGGCCGGTGAGTTTGCGAAAGACAACCAGCTGGAGCAAGTACCGGTAACGTTAGCGATTACAGTCCGGTACGGGCACCGATCCCAGTCTGAAAATTATACACACAGCAGAAATTGGGAGACCGGATTAAAGCTTTTTCAGGCAGATGCAAAAGTTCTGATGCGAGAAGGCGGCGACTATGAGAACGTAGATTTGCTGCTTCACCTGGATCATGTACAGCATGATCTGGATGCGGAGCTTTGCAAGAGTGATTTAAGTGCATTTTCCACCATTATGTATGATGCTTCGACTCTGCCGCTGGAGGAGAATATTGCAAAGACAAGGGCCTTTGTGGAGCAAAAAGGACAGGAGATTATGATCGAAGGAGCCTGCGATGAGATTGTGGATGCAGGCGGCGAGGCGCACAATGATATTACCGCTGCAGATAAGTGTGCGGATTATATGAAACGCACTAGTGTGGATATGGTGGTGGCGAATTTGGGGACGGAACACCGAGCTTCCGGAAAAGATTTGAAGTACCATGGAGAAGCAGCACGAGCCATTAAGGAGTTGATCGGTCCCAAGATTGTACTGCATGGAACCTCTTCCGTATCCAATGAGCAGGTGCGTAAGCTATTTGAGGACGGTGTCTGCAAGGTGAACATTTGGACAGCCCTGGAACGGGATGCATCGCCAAAGCTTTTAGAATTTCTTGTCCGCAATGCTTCTAAGGCAGCAGGACCTGAGATGGTAGAAAGGCTTGTGAAGGAAGGATATCTGACCGAGAAGTGTGCAACCGGGGAAAAGGAAACACTGACAGTATTCACTACTGCTGCCAGGCAGGATGTGGTTTTTCAGATGATGAAAGAGATGGTCAGAGAGTATCTGGATATGTGGTATTTTTTATAAGAACAGGGGATTGGTATGAAAACAAAAGCAGTTAGAATACATGGAAAAATGGATTTGCGTTTGGAAGAAATAGATTTACCGGAGATTGATGATGATGGAGTACAGGTGAAAATCATATCAGATTCTTTGTGTATGAGTACATATAAGGCGGCGGTAGAGGGTGAAGAACATAAACGTATTCCAGACAATGTGGCAGAAATGCCAACGATTATTGGACATGAGTTTTGCGGAAAAATTGTGAAAGTAGGGGCCAACTGGAAAAATAAATTCAAAGAAGGAGATGGGTTTTCCATACAGCCGGCACACTTTTACATGGGTTCACAAATGGCTCCGGGATACTCCTACCCTTACTGCGGAGGGGATTCTCAGTATGCTAATATTCCCATTGAAACATTGAAAATGGATTGCCTTCTGCCTTACCAATCTGATACCTATTTCTACGGCTCCTTGTCAGAGCCTATGAGTTGTATTATTGGGACTTTCCATGCCATGTACCACACAAAGGCAGGCAGCTACGAACATCAGATGGGAATTATCGAAGGAGGTAAGATGGCTCTGCTTGCTTCGGTCGGTCCGATGGGACTTGGGGCAATTGACTATGCACTGCATTGTGATCGCAGACCGTCACTTTTGGTTGTGACGGATATTGATAATGCAAGACTTGCCCGGGCAGAAAGCATTTATACGATAGAGCATGCAAAAGAATTAGGAATTGAATTACATTATGTAAACACTTCAAAAATGGAGAAACCGGAAGAAAATCTGCGTGCCTTAACAGGAGGAACAGGCTTTGATGATGTGATTTGTTTTGCACCGGTAAAACCGGTTGTAGAGCTGGCAGATGAGATTCTT
>Ga0153944_1001057_pt1 | contig 11520 bp, 10 predicted proteins | sample TSNJ028MetaG_FD_104703 | JGI IMG/M metagenome (GOLD analysis project Ga0153944, IMG submission 104703) | Attine ant fungus gardens microbial communities from New Jersey, USA - TSNJ028 MetaG | ecosystem: Host-associated > Fungi > Mycelium > Unclassified | place: USA: New Jersey, Wharton State... | reverse complement strand
TTCCATTGCATAAATCCTGTTCTGGAATTACCGTATAACATCCCAATGACATTTTGATACACTGTCCCTTCTATAAGGTTTACCCCTAATCCCTCAGCAACGAACCCCATAACAGTAAATAAGGTAATGCTGATACTTGCAAACACCAAATAGGGTACATATATCCTTTTCAATTTTGAAGCCAAAAATTCTTTATATTTCCACGATATTTGTATGTTACACCTGAAAAGAAAAAGGACACAGGTATATGAAAAGAATATACCACCTGCCGAATAAATCCATCCTTCAAGGTATGTCCAATTACGACCAGTAGAATTGCAATGCCTTTCGCAACATCAATAGAATTAACTCGTACACTCATATTAATAGTTATCCCTTCTCGCACAAGCCATGTTCTAATTCAACATATTCTTTTCCGCAGCAAGAACATCTATATTCTGAGTTATTATTTTCAAATATTCTCTCTCCGCACATACAAACATAGCCTATCTTTTTTGCAGGGTTCCCAACTACGAGCGTATAATCAGGAATATCTTTTGTAACTACTGAACCAGCTCCAATCATTGCATATCGTCCAACATTATGACCACACACGATAGTTACATTCGCACCAATTGAAGCGCCTTTTTTTATTATGGTTTTATTGAATTCATTTTTTCTTGAGATAAAACTACGAGGTGTTAAAACATTTGTAAACACGCAACTAGGCCCCAAGAAAACATCATCTTCACATATCACTCCAGTGTACAGCGCAATATTATTCTTCATAGTCACATTATTACCAAGTACAACACCAGTCTCAATAAAGGCATTTTGACCGATGTTACAGTGCTCGCCAATTTTAACACCTTTCATGATATTGGAGAACTGCCAGATTCTGGTGTAATTTCCAATTTCAACATCATCCCCAACTATACTGGTCGAATCTACTTTGAACTTTTGATTTTCCATTTTGTTTACTCCTCGTTTCATTTCACTCTTTTAGTAACTATGACATTCACACTTGTATCAGTAACAGTATACCGTCCAATTCATTTGATCGTTCTAGTATTAGAAATGACTTAGTTCCATTTTCATATGCTGATATTGCAGCCGATAATCCAGTAGGGCCACCGCCAATAATAACTACATCATACATATTTCACATATCTATTTCCCCACTCATCTATACACTTATTTAAGTGCATCCTTTAAAGCCTCGATGATATAGTTACGCTCTTCATTGTTCAATTCAGGGAACACAGGAATTGCAAATATGGTCTTGCTGATTTCTTCTGTTGCAGGCAGGTCGCCTTCCTTATATCCAAGTTCAGCAAATGCACCCTGCAAATGAAGAGGAACGGGATAATATGTACCACAAGGCACACCCTTGTTCTGAAGCTTCTTCATAATATCCTGCGCATTATTATGTTTCAACGCATAAATATAGTAAGAATGGTAGCTGACTTCGCTCTCGAAGGGAGTGACATATTCTGTGTCTTTCAGAGCCTCATTATAAAGCTTTGCATTATTTCGTCTGCCGTCAATCAACTCTTCCAAATGAGTGAGTTTCTTCCGCAGAATAACTGCCTGAATAGCATCGAGTCTGGAATTATATCCAATAAGGTAATTGTAATATTTGCTTTCTCCGACAGGCATGTTTTCAGGGAATTTCTTTCCCTTCATTTCATATTCTCTTTTAAGAGTCCACAAACCATCTTTACCGGAACCATGTACTTTCAAAGACCTACAGGCTCTTGCAAAGTCTCCATTATCTGTAAGTATCATTCCACCATCGCCAGCGCATCCAAGGTTCTTCGTTGGGAAGAAAGAAAAGCAAGATACATCACCAAGAGTGTTTTTCCGCTCTCCATTGTAACGGGTACCTGCAGATTGAGCGCAGTCAGTAACAAGATACAGAGTATGCTTTTTGCAAATCTCCCACAGTTTATCCATCTCGCAGCTCTGTCCATAGAAATGAACGGGAAGAATGGCTTTTGTTTTTTCGGTGATTTTTTCTTCAATAAGATCAGGGTTCATGCAGTATGTATCCGGTCTCACATCAACAAAAACGGGAGTTGCTCCTACTGCTGCAATGCCCTCTGCTGTAGCAAAAAATGTCCAGGAAACGGTGATTACCTCATCCCCTGTTCCAATTCCAAGAGCCCGAAGAGCAAGTACAATCGCATCTGTGCCATTTCCACAAGAAATTCCGTACTTTGCACCTTCATATGCTGCAAATTCTTCTTCGATAGCTGAAACCTCAGCACCCCCGATATATCCGCCGCTACGCAACACCTTAAGAGCTGCTTCTTCATATTCAGCTGCATAAGTCTCATGCTGACGCTGAACATTCATAAGTTGAATCTTCATAATTAACTCCTTTTACTTTTTTGTTAAAATAAATTGTAATTTTATTTTCCGAACATACCTTTCATATCTGTGCTAGCAAAATCAGTCAACGGCAGTTTAACAGGCATACCTGTTTTCTGACTTTTGTAAATTGCCAACACCATCTCAAGGGCATTACGTCCCGCAACAGCATTCACATATGGATCTCGATCTACCTGAATCGCTTCAATAACATCAGCAAAAAGGCGTGTATGACCATTACCATATACATTGCAGGTAACCTCAACCAGATTCTTAGCGTCCTCATCACCTTCTTCATCAAAAGCAAACTGCCATGCCTCAATATTATTAGTTGATGTTCCGCCAATTTTTACCGTTCCGGTCTCTCCGAAAATATAAAGTGTCTCTTCCAAATTTTTCGGATATACATTAGTAGTACCCTCGATTGTTCCAATAGCACCATTCTTAAACTTAACTACAGCCAAGCCTACATCTTCGGCCTCCAGATAATCATGGTGCTGCTGGCGGGTCACACCGTATACTTCCTCAACTTCATCCCCCAGCATCCAACGCAGGAGATCAATTCCATGAATGCACTGATTCATCAATGCTCCGCCATCCTGTGCCCATGTGCCACGCCACGGAGCCTGAGTATAATATCTCTGGTTTCGATTCCAACGAACGTTAATGCTACCATGAGAAAGTTTGCCAAATCTTCCGCTCTCAATTGCCTTTCTAATATTCTGAACTGCAAGATTGAATCTGTTCTGATGACAAGCACAAACCTTGACACCCTTCTCATTTGAGCAACGAATGATTTCTTCAGCGTCATTCATGTTCATTGCCATCGGCTTTTCAATAATCACATTAATCCCATTGTCGATGCAGAATAATGCAATTTCTGCGTGAATTCCACTCTCGGTTGCAATGCTGACAAGTTCTAGCTCATTTTCTGCGATCATCTTTTTATAATCAGTGTATCTTTTAATTGATGTATTATTCTGCAAATCATGCTTTTCGAGAATCTTCTCCATTGCCTTCGGAAGAACATCACAAACTGCTACAATCTCCAGTTTGTTATTCACAGCTGCAGTTACATGATTGGTGGCGATTCTGCCACAGCCAATTAATGCGTATTTCATAATTCTTTACTCCTTCTTTTTAAGTATTCAAAAGTACAAGGTGGAACTAATTCTTCTATTTCATTCAGCTTAGTCTCTTTCCCGACATAGATAACAATATCTCCGCTTCTAAAATCAGTGTTTCTCATTAGCAGATTCAACCATATGCATTAGGCTGCCCTCTATTCATTACAATGAATTCATGGAGATATCACTCATTTCGAGATTTATAAAATTTCAACTGCTCTGATTTCGATTTAAGTTCCTCGTATCTTCGCATTGCTTGTTCACACAATCCACCATATGTCGATTACCCTCTTTCTCGTTTTCAAATTACACCTAAAGAAATCAATCATCTTCTGTAACATTGATCTTCCTCCAAATCTGTTTTAACGACTTTAGCATTAAAAGGAAATAAATTGTCATCCATGCTATTCCAATACCAATGCAACACAAAATTTCTTTAATGCTTGTACCTAACTCAAGAATACTAACAAGACCATAAACTACAGCCCCTGCTAAAAGGTTAATACACAGAATTACTAACAACTTTTTCCACGGAAATATATCTTTAAAAGGTACATGCACAATCTTTGAGGTAAATCTCAATTGAGTTATATTAACAATTCCTACACTCAGAAAAGTAGCTATTGCAGGACCGATCATTCCAAATATGAAATAGAATGTATAGTTAAATATGAGATTCAGTACGAGCGAAGCAACACTGGAATACATTATTTCCTTAGTGTGACCAGTAACATTCAGTAACATCCCAAAATAGGTAGTTCTCCAAAGTAATACCAATCCGTATACTCTAAAGATATTTGCTCCGGGAAGATACCTTTCTGAATAAAGAATGGTCATCATTTGTGGCGCAAATACAAGAATAGCGGCTACACAGAACGACATAATGATGAAACAAAATTCAACGGTATCGCCCCAGATCTCTGTTGCCATTTTATATCGTTCTTTCTTTATCATTCGAGCAAGCGCCGGTAATAACACTGCCATAAAGGACTGCTGAATAAATACCAACGGCAACTCTTTTGCTGCATTTGAATAGATTGCCAATTGTTCCGTGTTCATCAGATTACCGATAACCAACTTGTCCAGCTCTCTATTTATAGTACTTACAGATGTTGCAAGTCCAATAGGAATAGAGTATGCCAGAACCAACTTTATTAACTTCTTGTTCAATTCAAATCTGAGCTTCTCAGATAATCGGTGTGCCCCAAAATACACAGCTCCGCCAAAAAGCATCTCTACAACGATGTACATAATCATGTAATTGTAAAAACTCATATTGGCTACACGAATAAAAATAATTATTCCAAGGAGAAATAAGCCGTTCAAAATGTTGTATGATATAACACGGTTTGTCTGTCCGGCTGCAACGAGCATATTGCTTCTAGAATTGATTAATACCTTAGTCCACGGCAGCAGTGCTAAAATAAACCAATAGGTAAGAATCCCAGTGTTTGAATAAAATGCCTGGAGAAAAGGAATCATAATACATAAAGCTACGCCGGCGATTAAAGACAAAATGGTTGCCAATGAGTAATAATTGGATAAGAACTCATCTTTTTCATCTGTAGAATCTGCTCGAGCATAAAAATAATTTAGGCTATTGGGTAGACCCAACATGAAAACCGACACCGCAATATTTACAACTGTCGTCAGTTGCGAGTAAGTGCCATATTCCTCCAAAGTTCTGAATCTCGAAAGAAGCATCGAAGTAATCAAAGAGATCAGCATTACAAGAATTTTGCTTCCAGTTAAAAGTATTGCATTAGAACCTATTTTGTTTGATGAACCTTTTCCGCTCTTACGCATTTTTCTTCGAATACCTTTCTAATAATTGTTCAAACATCATATTTTGATTTGTTCTTGAATAGGTAAGCATATCCTCATTGTCATCCAACAATGAGAAGCAATTTTTACTTATCTGCACAATTGCATTTTCAATATCCGATACTGATTCAGATACAAAGGCATTTTTAAATTGGGATAAGAAACTAGCAAGTTCTGTTGTTTTCACTACGCTTGCAATTATTGGCTTATTCACATAAATATAATCGAAGACTTTAGTCCCATATCCATATGAGTTATTCCACTCAATTGCACAGCAAATCATCTTTTTCAAATAAGCAATTCCTTCTGAATAGCTCTTGCTTCCTAAATATTCATATGATTCGATATCTATCCCTTCTGCGTTAATAATTCGTGGAATATTAGGATTTTCAGGACCAATATGGTAAAGCTTCACTGAAAGTCCTTTCTTTCTTAAATTTGTTATTGCTTTCAAGATATTGGCCCCAAGTTGGAAATCATAATACATAAACTTGCCAAAATATCCGATTGAAATTGAAGCGTCTGGTGTCCATTCTATGATTGGAAGGCAATTCAGCTGTCTATCATCAAAACCATTTAACACCACATGAACTTTCTCATTTGAAATTCTAAATCCGTTGGTAAGTTTCTGTTTTCCGTACTCAGTAACAGTAACAACAGCTTCCGCTGAGTTAATAGCTTTCCTATCAATATGATAATCGTGCAATTTCATAACTGCTGCTTTCATTTGTTTTGAAATTGAAGTTGTCTTCTTAAGAGCCTCCAACGAATTTAAATCTCTATAATCTAGTACATACGGTAGGTGATATTTTTTGCTTAATAGCGGAAACATTTTCAATGTAAAAAATGGTCCCAGGCTTGCTAAAGCAATATCAAATTGTGCTTGCTTTAATAAATTATCTGTACATCTATAAAAGGCATTCGAGAAACTTTTATTTCGAGCAGAAACCTTAACAATATTGGGATTCACATCAAAACGAACAACCCGAACCCCTTGAGGAATTTCCGCCTTTACTGTATCTTGCCTTATCGCCCTATAATAGTCAGTTGAAAAAGCCAATACCGTTACATCATGTTTTCTTTTTATCAAAAAATCAGCCAGGCTATTTATTCGATGAGCCCCAACTAAAGAATAGGGAGCAAAAAATGGAGAAACTAATAATATTTTCACGGCTGCCTCCAATTATTTATACCTTCCGCATACCTACTTCGTTTCATTTCTGCCAGGTATGCGTAATATATAAAAATAAATGTCCAAAACTCGCTCACTAAGTACAAAGATGAACTAACCATAACCTGAACCATACAAGTAACAAAAAATGGTGCAAAATAATATACCCATTCTTTTTCTTGCACTTTAATCAGCATCTTTATACCAATTGAGACAACATAAGCAATGATTAATACACCAATTATCACACCAAAGTTTACACATACTTCCAAAATCAAATTATGCGAATAATACTCGGTTCCTCCACCTACTGCTCTATCCGCACCGATTCCGTGTCCAAACAAAAAGTGCTTTTTAATCAACTCAATACTGTAGCTATATACAGTTTCAGATCGGTGGGTATCACTTGTTAATAGAGAAGACTGTAATAATCTTAAGTTTCTGCTTGAAATTCCCACTGCATCTGTTGCTAGTATGAACAATGTAAATATTTGATTCCAAAAGAAATAAACTAATCCAGTTACTGCACTAATCAACAGGCACAATTCAATTTTTCTATTCCGGCTATAATACTTAATAAAACAGTAAAGCAAAAAAACCAGTAACGACAAAACAGAGCCTCGGCTTCCATAAAACAACACAATCATGGCTACGAAAACCGAAGATACTATATCGATAGCCTTCTGAATTCCATTTTTTTCGTCACTGAAAACGGACTGAACTATAATTGCCCACCATAAAACGCATGTATACCCAAATCCCATATAGTTTATAGCAGTTGAATCCACGTGATTATATGCTCCAGCTAATAAACCATAAATATTTATAATCAAGACAATATACGCTACCCTATACAGATCCTTCCGTATTATGTCTGGATTTTTTTGAACTCCAAATAATAAAGCAACTAGCCATACGGTTCTGAACTTCGTCTGATTAAACAGTTCCTGTATATACACAACGTTCTCTGAATATATGAGACTATATACAATCGCAATGGCCACTACCAAAAGTAGCATCCAACTCTTTTGCGGCAATCGTTTTATACATAAAGCCAAACAAAGAATTGCCAAAAAAGTAATCGAATAAGTTATTAATATGTAATACGTCCCTGAAAGGTAATAGCGTATAACAGTAGTACTTTCGTTAAAACACAGAAGTAGCATAAAAATAAAATTTATAATTTGGGTTTTGCTTATTAACAACTTCTGTCTCATATGCTTTTTATCACTCCTCAGCATAAATCTTATCCAGAACTGTTACCGCAACATTCCAGTCAAATTTATGCGCTGCCATTTTCATATTTTCTGCGCAACTTATGTAAAATAATTTATTTTTAATAAATTTTTTAATCGCTTTTCTAATTGCCTCCGGATTTTTGGTATCAACAGCAAGTCCAAATCCTTCGCTTCTTGCTATCTTTCCAGGATTAATTGATTCAGTCGCAATAATGGGTGTTCCAGTAAAAATTGCCTCATATAACTTTACTGGTTCAAAATCGCCCTGATAATTGGGATTTTGCGCATTATAGGCTACAAAACTAACGTCCGTATTTGCGTAAATACAATTAGATTCACTAATTCCGTTATATCGTCCATGGACTCTTACGTTCGAGTATCTATCTTGAATTGCTTTCAGTTTCTCAAGATCTGGACCGCCTCCATAAATATCAACTTTCACATTTTCCATTCCCTTTACAGCATCAAAGAGTGCCACAAATTCAGGAACCTGATTTCTAACTTCACCTATATAAGAAACCCTGAAAATATTTGACTTCACCTTTTCACAATCCAAGAAAAAATTCGGGTTACTATAATTCCTTAGAATGTGAAATTTATCAGCAAAGTCAGAACCATATGTTTCAAGAGATTTATTGCTTACATAGATTACAGCTTGTGCCTTTTTGACAAGCTTCATCACCACATTATGAATTAGCGTCTTTTTTATTTTCCTGCCCTTTTCATAAAACTCGTGCATATCAAAAACATAGGGCGTTTTTCCTTTTCTTGCCAAATATCCAGCTAACGAACCATCTAAATCATGACAATGCAAATGGTCACAGCTGTTCCAGATGAGATATTTTTTACAGCATTTTATATATTTATAATAAGCTCCTAATTGCTTAAGTCCTGTACCTGCAATTGCCGGGATTCCAAATCTGACAATTGAGATACCATCTATTACTTCGTTGGATGGCAATCCCCACTCAGGTGTCTTGTCCCAACATAGTACAGTGACCTTATTTCCCTTAGAAACTAAGTACTTTGCTTCTTTATACACTCTAACATCCGGTGGGAATGCATTAGTTAATATCATTGTAATTATCATTTCTAATTCATCATGCCTTTTCTCTTATTTATTGTTCTCTGATATACTTCAAGTAGCCTTAAAGCAACTTGCTCTGATGAGAAATTTTTTGACACATAATCACTTATTAACTGCCTGTCATAGGATTCTATATTCTTTATAATTTCAATCATAGCAATCGCTAACTGTTCGACATTTTCTTTTGGAATCAAAATACCTACTTCATTATTGATAAAATCTTCTGGTCCACCACAAACAGTTCCAATTACTGGCAAACCGCAAGCCATTGCTTCAATATACACAACACCAAAACTTTCTCCTTTTGAAGCCAAAACAAATGCATCAGCTTCAGCATACTTTTCAAATATTTCATCTCTCACATATCGGCCATAAAGGATAATATTATGAGAAAGCCTATATTCTTTAATCATCTTTTCATAATTAGTTCTGAATGGTCCATCTCCGTAGATAATTAGCTCAGTGTCAGGATAAACCTTTATCACCCGCTGCATTGCACTAATTAATAGATCAAAACCCTTTCTCTCAATAAGATTGCCTGCAGAGACAAATCTAAATCTTTCATTACGTTTCTTCTGTAATGACACACTTTTTAAATCAACCATATTAGGAACTACTTTGGGTTGAACTCCGGATTGTTCATAGATGAATGATGCCAACGGATGACTAACCGCAATAATTCCATCTAACTTACGATAAGTATCAAAAATAAACTTCTTGTCGCCGGTTGACAGCCTTCCTGAAGCTACAGATGAAGAATGCTCCGTCAAAATAACAGGGATTCCTTTTTCATTAAAGAATGCTTGTACGCCTACTGCCATCTTATAAAAATGAGCATGGACAATATCAGGAACGCCATATTCAGCCTGTATTTTAGAAAAAAGTTTCTTCATACTAAGTTCTTCAAAACAAGCGATAAGCTTTATTGGAAGATTTCCTAGCGGAATATTCATCTCATAAACATGAATTCCATTATCATCAAATCGATTGTATCCCAGTTTTCTCTTCTGCCTAATCGAACGCATATCTAAAACTGCATAAATTACATCATGTCCCGATTTTTTCAAAGCGAACGCCTGATCTCGTTCAAACAGTCCTAACATATTATTTTCTGATTTAGGGTAGCATCTTGCTACAACCAATATTTTCATCTTATCTCCCTCTTAAACTCATCAGTAGTGTCAATTTTGACACCACTTTTTTTAGTTAAAAACCTTTATTTCCAACGGTTACACCACTTTTGCACAAAAAAACAATGACCCCTTTTTTCGTGTAGTCACCACAACAAACAAAAACCCAAAGGAAAATCATTGCTTATGGATAACATTATACATTATTTAATTCTACTCAATCAATACCAACGTAAACAAATTTGCTGGCTTCTAAATTTCATCTGCAGATATATACCACTTAAGCAGTGGGTATTAGATGAGAACCATTCCCCCAAATACCAAAAGTTCAAGGTAAATGAACTCCTCGTTATTAAAACTTTCATTAAATAGGACTGCCGTATAATTGTTTTGTTTCTTCTTGCATTCATCCCCCATCAGCCTATTATCTTCTAATTATCCAGCATTAATAATGACTTAACCTGTTCTGCTAAATAGGAGTAATCATACTGCTGTGCTACTCTACGGGCATTACTGCAATATATCTCATATTCAGTAGTATCCATATTTTTGAACGCGATCAATGCGTCAGCAAGCATAGCCGCATCTGCATTAGCCAGTTCCACACCTACACCATTCTCAGCAACTATTGAATCAGCAACTTGAAATGGAAGTATAATGGGTTTTCCCGCTGCCAAATAATCAAAAAGTTTATTGAATGACATTCCGTATTTTCCTACAGAGCAACTATTTCCTGTTCCTACAAACACATTTGCTCTTCTGGCTATACCAGGTATATATTTCTTATCTACATATCCTTTGAGAACAATATTATCCAACTCCAGATCTGCAAGTTCTTTTCGCATTTCATCCAGTTTGGTTCCATTTCCCCACATTAAAATCTTAATATCGTTGTACCCACGCCTTTTAAGTTCTTTAGCAGTTTCTATAAAGAGCGACATTTGGTTCATAAAACGAATGGCTCCAAAATATGCTACTTTGAAGATATGCTCAGAATCCAAATCAAAATCTTCTAACACGTATTTCTCTTCATTTTTTGAAACAGCCTCCATATCAACACCATTATTGATATAAAAGACTTTCTTCATATCAATTTTTCCGCCATGTTCTAAATCCCACCCCATATCAGAAATGTATTTAGGTCCTCCGCTCATGGTAAAAACAAGAGCATCCGACGTTTCATACACTCGTTTCATGAACAACCGCATCATTTTTGCAAGCAATCCATCTTCCTTAATAGCCCCATTGGCCACAAATCCATCAGGCACAATATCTCTGTTTTCAGAAATGCACCTAATACCATACTTTTTTGCAAGTTTAATCCCAGCTACGAGTGCAGTTGGATACATAGAAGATGCATAAATCACATCGGGTTTTCCATATTGTCTTTCGACCTGCTTACACACCTTAAAAATATTCAAATAATACGAAATGATATTTATAATTCGGTGCAGATCATTTTTTTTATAATGATGGGTCCTGATATAGAAGAAATGGACACCATTGCGTTGCTTTTCTACACAGATCTTTTCACCTGTGTCAATTCGTCTACCATTATGGTGCAATTCATTACCGGCGAATACAAATGGTT
>Ga0153944_1001051_pt1 | contig 11538 bp, 10 predicted proteins | sample TSNJ028MetaG_FD_104703 | JGI IMG/M metagenome (GOLD analysis project Ga0153944, IMG submission 104703) | Attine ant fungus gardens microbial communities from New Jersey, USA - TSNJ028 MetaG | ecosystem: Host-associated > Fungi > Mycelium > Unclassified | place: USA: New Jersey, Wharton State... | reverse complement strand
GGCTTTATATATTTTCGCATGGTTGAGGCCCCATATCCCTGCTCCCACAATGGCCATTTTCACTAGATTTCCCATTTCCTTAACCCTCCTTACTACATGATGCTTCCACTTATTTATTACCAGTTGTTCTCGGCATGTTCGGCGAATGCCGTTAAATCCTTTACAATAAGCTCTTTACCATCGTCGAGCTGGACTTTTCCAGAAAACCGCCCAAATACCTGATGACAGTGGTTGTCGACAAACAAGACCTTGGTTTCGGTGTAGCGGTTATATATAGGTACGAAATCCATTTCAAAGCGGCCGTCGTCTGAAGAAAAATGTTTAGGGCTCATGTAACCGCCGGCCGCCAGGTCGAACACAACCTCGCTGAGTTTATGCGCCGTGCCGCCGTAAAAGATCATATTTTCCGATGCCGCGGTTGTATCACCAAAGCCGTATCCAATGTTAAAGCCGAATGGGACGCCGTCTATCCGGCCGCTGCCATTGCCCCAGAACCATTCCGAGTGAAAGGGCCAAACGCCCCGTCCCCAGTCAAGCAGCCCAAAGGCGGAATCGGGCTGAAATTCAAAACGTTCTCCGCCAACCTTAATGAAACCACTCGCACTCATGCAATTGATTTTTTCGTTGTAATAAAACGCGTGAGCATACTCTTTAAAAGGCGTGGCGATTACTGTCGACGTATCATGCTTCTGTTCAAGCACGATTTCCCCCTCCATGGGTGGAATATCCAGCTTCCGGCTAGTTTTGCAGCGTAGGACGCGCCGTCCTGGTCTGACTTCAAAAGAGATATCCACGCCGCCGCGCGAAGCGCTTACGCCCTTTTCGGACGAATCGGGCATGTCAAGCGATCCAAAAGGCAGCGCCAGTACAACCGTGCGATCATGACGCAGGCTGCCGTCAAAACGGAAAAATGTCACGGTCAGCATACCTGCGTAGGATGCGTGTCCTATAGTAAACTGGACGCAATAATCGTCATTGGAAACCTGATAGAAATCCCACTCCTTGATGCGCCAGGGCGGTGCTTTAATGTCGCCCCGCCGGTATGCGAGCAAAGGTTTTGTGGAGTAGCCGCGTTGGGTCAGCACGCCGTGTTTATCCAGAAGCGGGCCAGGGGCCGTTATCTCATTTTGTGGTTTCATCAAATAATCCTCCTCGTAACATGCCGTCGTTGAGACAAAAACATTACTGCGCGCCGCTGCTGTTTTTCAATAACTCCTGATTGATGCCCAGCACCGTTCCCTCGTCCAGCTTTGTGACGGCGCGGTCATAAGTGAACAGCCCGTTAATTTCATCCTCCACATCGCTCACTTGCGTATAGACGGCGGCGGAGAGCCCATATTTTACATTAGGCAGAACCTCCTCTTGGTAAAGCCGCCTGAATGCATCCGTCAGCGCCCGCTTATTTTTATACATGCGGTAGCCGAACGGTGTCGCAGCCGACATGTGCCCGTCTGTGGGACAGCTATAGCCGCCGAATTCTGTAAGTGCCTGTACGCGTCCTATTGCATTCGGCTTCATGCGAGACCGTTTATAATACACATGATAGCTGGAAAGATCCCCGCAGCCTTGGTCATGCCAGCCGCTCGCATGATCTATACCCCGGGTATCGTCCAGCTTGCGCAGCACATCCGTAATACGGCGGGAATCAAACTGTCCCCAGCCTTCATTGAATGGAACCCATACCGCGATACTGACGGTGTTCTTTAATAGCGCGACGGTACGCTCCATATCACGTTCAAAAATGGCGCGTGAAGCTTTATCTTGCCGCCCGAACCGGTGATAGCTGTGATCATCTTTGAGACGCACGCCAATAAACGGCAGGTATTGCGTCGTCATGGGACGGTATGGCCCTCCGCCGCTGACAAAATCCTGCCAGACGAGAATCCCCAGCCGGTCGCAGTGGTAATAATAGCGAAGCGGTTCGATTTTTATATGCTTCCGCAGCATGTTAAAGCCCATCCGCTTAATTTGGGTAAGCTCCCACACCAATGCCTCGTCGCTTGGCGGGGTATAAAGCCCGTCGCTCCAATAGCCCTGATCGAGCAGGCCGCTGTGGAAAACAGGCTTACCGTTCAGGCTGAGGCGCGCTATGCCGTTAGATTCATGTGTAACTCCGAATTCACGCATACCGAAATAGCTTCGCACCTCATCCTCTCCTGCTGTGATATCTTCCGTATATAAAAATGGATCGTCAGGGCTCCAGCTTCTGAACCCGGGCAAAGATATGCAGAATTCCGTATCGTCGAAATGCCCTTGCGCAACCATAGAATCTCCGGCAAAAATCTGGACATAGCTCTCCGGCGGCATGCCGGATCGGGAAAATGTAAGCTGAAATTTCACCTCCCCAGCGCCATAGAGAGGGGTTATGAGGACGCTTTTAATATACTGCTCAGGTACGGCTTCGGCCCATACCGTCTGCCAGATGCCGCTCTGAGCCGTATACCAGATGCCGCCCCGGTCGAGCTTCTGCTTCCCGTAAGCCTCTAAGCCGGTGTCGGAGTCGTCGGTCACTGCGACGCTAACTATATTCTCGCCTTCGCGCAGAAAATCGGTTATATCCATGCAAAACGGCCAATAACCGCCTTCATGTCCGCCTGCCTTATATCCGTTCAAATAGACCGTGCACCGTTGATCCACTGCCCCAAAGTGTAACAGCAAACGCTTCCCCGGCGTCCAATTGTCAAAATGGACGGCCCGCCTGTACCACAGCGTCTGCCCCGGCAAAAGTTGCCGGCTTACGCCGGAAAGCAGGGATTCCGGGGAAAAAGGCACAACGATATCGCCGTTATACGTATCGGGCTCATTATCTGCGTTGATGTCACGTATCGCATACTGCCATAAGCCATTCAGGCACATCCAGTTTTCCCGTTCCAATTGCGGGCGCGGATATTCGCAATGCGGGCAGCTTTTATCTAACGATGCGCCCCAGCGGGTAAGCAACGGGCGCAAACGCCTTGGTTTTTTATTCATGGCCCTGCCCCTTAATGCGGACGCGATAGTGCTTTGACGCAAAGTAAAGCGGTATAAAGACCAGCATGAGCAAAATCGCCGCCCAGAGGTAGATCGACTCGGTGGGTATGTTTTCAGTGATGCCATACTCATTGACGACGCTGCCCGCGCCGTTTTTAACGATAACGTTGCCGATAACAGTTCCTATGAGCATGGGGATAAGCGTGAAAAACAGTACGCGGACACCTTCAAACTGCCCGCGGCTTTCTTCGGGATATAGTTGCTTAACCCACATAGTCATCGACTGAATGAATAAAACATAGCCCCCTCCCGCCATAAATACGCCCAGTAGCAATGGGACATTCTTAGCCGAGAGCACTGAGGATGTGTCTACGCTTCCCGGCTTTATCAAGAAATAAATCATCCATAGGCCGATAATGTCAATTACGACGGCCACCGTGGAGACAAGAGGCGTTTTATTTCTGTTGATCAGAAAAATAGCCGGAATCACCAGAAGCGTGGCGGCGGCAAGCCCTATGCCCTGAATAAGCCCCATGGCGTCCGCCGTGAATCCAATGTAATAGATTAGCCAGTTGCCCATGTGCACAAAGTAAATGTTGAACGGGATGAAAAACGCCGTTGCGGCCACACAGGCGAGTACCAGCTCACGTTGCTTGAAAAAGCGGCGGAAATCAAAGACCAAGCCGAATTGCTGCCAAAATGACCCTTCCTTATGGGGCTTGAGCCCGGGCGCATCACGCATCGCCAGCAACGAAAGGATACCCATAGCGATAACGAACAGGCCCATTGTCAGAAACAGGCGCTGATAATTGTCGTTGCTGCCGATGAGGATTCCTCCCAGCACCGTGCCGGCAATAGTTCCAATAACCGGCTGTGTCGCAAGCGCCGCGCCGATTTGTCCGCGGTTTTTGTCCGTGGTCATATCGTTTGTCCACGCGCTATAGCCGGAGTCGTTGCCCATTGAGCCGAAAAAACTCATAACGCTGTCGGCCAGCACCACAAGCGTCCCCGCCAGCAAGATCAATTGGGGCGCATCACCTCCGGTGCCGCCGCCGATGAATTCGGTTAAGCCAAATATGATCGTGAAGAGTCCCCATGCGATATATCCGAGGGACACGAATTTTTTGCGGTTGCCGCTCCGGTCGGATAACGTACCAAATAGAAATGTTGAAAATGTCGTAACCAGGGCGCTGACTATCACCATCAGCGTTACGATAGTGGAATTCTTCGCAATTTTGGCGTAGACAAAGGTGTTAAACCATTGATTTTCTATGTTCCAGCAGATTTGCCCCGCAAGGCCCAGTCCCCACACCAGTGACCAGAACCTCGCTGTTCCCATCGCTTTGGCTTTATTGTTCATTTTTATACCCGTTCCTTTCCAACACATAAATCAAAAATATTATGGGTACATGTATGTATGCAAATGAAAGAGCGCTTAACCAATTACTGTAAGGCGCTTGTTATGTAAATAATAAGCTCACCCTGCTTTCAAATTTTAATTAGGATAACATTGCCTGCTTTTTATTATATCACAATAATAAATACTATACAATTATTACCAGGTTTGGTGGAGGCTTTCAAAATCATAAAGTATATATGATGGAATTGGTATCAAAATAACCCCACTATTGCCAATATTGAAGAAGCCCGGACGCTTTACCTCGAAAGTGATTGCCATAGGATTAGCGCATTGGGCGGCGGACCGCCGATGGGCTGCGCCAAAGGTGCGGAGGCCCGGATTGCGCGGTCCGAAAAAAGCCTCACACAAATTAAAGGGCAGCTCAAGATGCATAAAAAATACCGTTGCCCGTCGCAATACCCACCAGCGCGCTGTAATTCAACCGCTCCATAGTATTTGTTCCATATTCGTCAAATGGTTATCCCCTATTTGTGCTTCTATAGAAAATTCACAAATGCTCCATGGGTGGAGGATTTTATTGTTTTATCTCTGCACGCGGCCGCTTCCGTCGCCGTCAGCCAGCCTTTTGACCTCGTCGACAGAAACTTGGTTAAAATCGCCCTCAACGGAGTGTTTCAGACAGCTTGCGGCTACGGCGAACCCGATGGCCTCCTGCGGACCAAATCCATTCATGAGCGCGTAAATCAAACCGCCGCCGAAACTGTCGCCGCCACCTACGCGGTCGACGATATGGACAGGGTATGTCTTAGAGAAATAGAATTCATTGCCGTTGTAAAGCATACCCGCCCAGTTGTTGTCATTTGCGGAAAGGGATTCACGAAGGGTAATGGCCACCGTTTTAAAGCCAAAACGGCTGACCATCTTTTTGGCCACGTCCTTGTAGCCCTCGTGATTCACCTTGCCCGTGGTAACGTCAGTATTTTCTGCATGTATGCCGAAAACATCGGCGGCATCTTCCTCATTAGCTATGCAAACATCGACATATTCCATCAAGCCTGCCATAACTTTGCCGGCTTTTTCTTTCGACCACAGATTTTTGCGGTAGTTGAGGTCGCAGCTTACGGTTATTCCTTTTGCCTTTGCCGTTTTACAGGCTTCAAGGCAGATTTCCGCCATATTGTCGCCGAGGGCCGGAGTAATGCCCGTGAAGTGAAACCAGTCCACGCCGTCAAGGATCTTGTCCCAATCGAAATCCGCTTTTTCCGCCGTGGCTATGGAGGAACCTACACGGTCATATATTACCTTGGATGGCCGCTGGCTCGCGCCCTTTTCCAGAAAATAAATGCCAATACGGCTCCCGCCGCGAATTATTTTCCCCGTATCCACGCCAAATTCGCGGAGCTTGTTGACGGCGCACTGGCCTATCTCATGCTTGGGCAGCTTGGTAACAAACGCCACGTCCATCCCGTAATTGGCAAGCGATACTGCAACGTTGACCTCACCGCCTCCGTAAGTCGCGCCGAAAGATTGTGCCTGAACAAACCGATAGTAGCCCTCTGGAGCAAGGCGCAGCATAATTTCTCCAAATGTTACAATTTTACCCATACTTGATTCCTCCCTGTTATTTTTGTACCAGATGTACCGCAAAGCCTGCAATTTCATCTTCCAGATAGATTGCCATAAGCTTTCCGGCGGCGTTTGTTTTTGCCGAATTCAACCTAAACCCCACGCCCTGCCGTTCAAGAAACGCCTGAGCACGCAGCACGCTGTTTGTGGCGATGGCGATGTGGCCGTGTTTGCCCAAATACGGGGATTTCATTATTTCAACATATTTACCCGCAAATATCGAACTGTCGCCAATCTTACAGTCAAATCCAAATATGGCCTCGAACAGTCTGGCGGATCTGATGGCCTCATCCTCGTTTTCACCGTTGATGCCAACGTGGCCCAGCTCAAAATTCAGCATGAGCTGAACGGCCTCGCGGCTAAGCCTTGTTATCATGTCGAATTGTCCGGCGGCGATCATATCCGCGCTTACCATCCACGAGCCGCCGCACGCGAGTATCTTGTCGAATGCGAGATATTTCGCAATATTGTCCGCGTTTATCCCTCCCGTGGGAATGAACCTCATGGAGGAGTACGGCGCGGCAACAGCCTTTATATAGTCAAGGCCGCCCGCCTGTTCGGCAGGGAAAAATTTAACGACTTCTAAACCTAATTCGATGGCCTGTTCAATATCGGAAGGATTTGAGCAGCCAGGGGCTATTGGAATGCCTTTTTCGCAGCAGTACACAACGACCTTTCGGTTAAAACCGGGGCTTACGATGAATTTTGCTCCGGCTGAAATTGCCCTGTCAACCTGTTCGACCGTCAGCACTGTGCCCGCGCCCAAAAGCATATCCGGCACCTCGCCGGCGATGCGGCGTATGGCTTCCTCACCTTGAGCCGTGCGAAACGTAACTTCCGCGCAGGGGATACCACCCTCAATCAGAGCTTTCGCCAGTGGAACAGCCTTTTCAACGTCATCAATCTTTATGACGGGCACTATGCCTATTTTTTCTATTTGCTTCAGTACAAAATTCATATTCTCACCTCATCTGATGTTTATAACTGACCTATTGCCCATAGATAAATTATACAGAATACATGCGAAAGAGCAATGCCCAAACAGCCCTTTTTTACGAAAAGACGAAAATTTAAACGGACAACGACAGTATTTTTGATTTGTATGGGGTCGGTTAGTTTGTATGTAGTCAAAACAATTAGCTTACTTAAATGTACTGCTTTTAGAACGCGGTATTTTGTTGTATAATGGGTGTATGTAACGAGGGGGTTGGCCTATGAAGCTATATACGGAGGACTTAATCTTGCGTACGGTCACGACCGACGATATTGAAGAAGTCGCAAGAATGTGGGAGTTTGAAAAGGGCGCTATTTCGATGGATGAAGCACAAAAAGCCATTGAATATATGCAAAACAATCACAAGAAAAACGAGATGGGTCACATATATCACTTGTGTTTTGCGGTATTTGAAAAAGGCAGTAACATTATCATTGGGTGGTGTGGCCTTGACGGTAAGGCAGAGGGGAAGTTGCATATTTTTTATTTGATTGATGCCAATTTCAGAAATAAAGGTTACGCTACACAATGCGCCGCAAAACTCCTTTTATATGCATTTGACGATGTGCATGTGCCTTTTGTAAATGGAGGCTGTGATAAGAATAATATTGCGTCATATAGGGTGATGGAGAAAATCGGGATGAAACAAAACGCTTTTGAAGATAACGGTGACCCTCTATTCTTCATTGACGATGAAATATATCATGAGATTTAGGAGTTAATATATATATATCGATTAGGTGGGGATAAAAGATGTCTGAGCAAAAGTTAATTATCATAACCGGCTCGTCCTGTGTAGGCAAAACTGCTGTGGCAGAAAGCCTTTTTGAGTCATACGAAAACAGCGCGTATTTTGATGGCGATTGGGCGTGGTGCGTTAATCCATTCTCGATTGCTGACCCGCGATTACGGAATGGAGACAAAACCATGTCTTTTGCGCTGTCTACCTACTTAACTTCAAATTTTGATTATGTTATTTTTTCCTCCGTGGTTGTGATAGGTGAAGCAATTCGAGAGGCTATATTAAACGATATTACTGCGAAGGATTACACGACCATTGCATTTACATTGAAGTGCTCCGAACAAACGCTGATTGAACGCCATAAAAAACGCGGCGACACTAACGAAGTATTATTTCAATGGTTAAGAATGACGCCCCATCCTGGCGATTATGTTATCAATACCGATCACAAAACTATCGCGCAAGTTGTTGATGAAATAAAAAGCATAATAGGCAAGTGATTTCTTGAACGTAAAGCTGACCCTTGGCGAAAAACTTGAGGACTTACGCAACGAGCGCATGAAAAACGGCGTAATGCCTATAAACTGAACCGCTTTTTCACATCAAAAAACCTTCCTTATCGAACCCCCCATTATTATGCGGGTTTGCGTGGTTGTGTATATAGGCAGCCCGACTGGGCCTGAAATTGCAGGGTTTGGGGCGGCTGGCCCCAACAAGCAATTTTTAGAACTCGATCACAGGGAAAATACTAAAAATGGACAAGTATCAAGATACTTGTCCTACTTTCGGGTTAGCGGCAAGCCTATCAATCCGCCTTCTTTCCTCGTTGCCGATATTCTCTTGGCGCCATATCCGTAAGTGCCTTAAATTTGAGTGCAAAGTAGCTGGGAGATTCAAAGCCGGACAATTTACAGATTTCGGTAATGTTAAAATCGGAGTTTGTAAGTAAACCAGCAGCTACCGATATCCGATAATTTAGCAAATATTTCATCGGAGTTGTTCCCAATACTTTCTTAAAGCAGCGCAAACATTCGCGGTCACTGATTGCTGCTGAAGCAGATATATCTTTCAAGCCAATCGGTTCTTCGTAATGAACATGTATATAGCCAAGCATTTCCTTCACTCTTATAGTTTCTGTATTTTTAGAGTTTTGGTGTTGTTCAAGTTCTCTTTGTTGATTAGATACAATCAAGAACCACAGCTTTGAAAGACAATCCCTGACGAGAAGCTCATGTCCAAAGGTTTCTTCCTGATAATGGACAAATGCTTCTTCGATACATTTAATAGCGTCTTTGTGCCATTGAAGATTATTTTGAAAATGAATACCATAAAGTTGGGGACAGTTGACCAAAGGACGCACATATTTTTGTTCAATGGCACTTTCTAAAGAACCAAAAATGAGTTGCGGGTCGAATACAAAGGATCTAATCTCACAAACTCTATTATCAGCATTTACAGCGGTATGCAAGACACTGGAATTTATAAATGTGGCCTCTCCCTCTCTTAATATAATAGCGTGATTAGGGACATCTATTTTGAGAATGCCACTTGCAACAACCATTACCTCGACTTCTTCGTGCCAATGCCACGGTATACTTTTTGTGATATGGTCGCCTACCGAAACAATATAACCTCCACATGGAAACATTGGCGTCCCACGATTATCAATTTCATGTTGCCGCATGTCTATTCGGAGCGAACATGATTTGACAGCCATATCCACAACCTCCTTTTGTCGCTTTTATTATATTTTAAAGCAATATATTGATTGTTTCAAGAGTGAAATGGCGATATAGTTATATCGTAGCTGGTGAAGATAGCGGAAAGACTGGATTTGTACGTTGAATGTATTGATGATGGGGCAAGACTTTTGCGGCATATAATGGGATATCATTGTGAAAGTTCAATTTGCAATCAATGATTACGGGGGTATTAGATGGTTTTACTATTGGTGATTATCTATTTAGCTTTTATCAGTTTAGGATTGCCAGATTCCTTATTGGGAAGCGCGTGGCCATCCATGTATGAAGGCTTAGGCGTATCCATTGATAGCGCGGGAATTATTTCAATGATTATATCGGTGGGGACTGTTATTTCAAGCCTATTAAGTGACCGGGTGATTCGGCGGTTTGGTACCGGCATAGTTACGTTTGTGAGCGTTGCCATGACAGCCGTTGCGCTTATGGGCTTTTCGGTTTCCAGCAATTTTTTTATGTTGTGTGTTTGTGCAGTTCCATTGGGCTTGGGCGCCGGCTCGGTGGACGCTGCTCTAAATAACTTTGTGGCCTTGCACTATAAAGCGAAGCACATGAGCTGGCTACATTGTTTTTGGGGTATTGGCGCTTCATTGGGGCCGATTGTAATGTCATTCTGCTTGGTACAGGTGCAATCATGGAACGCCGGATACCGGGCGATTAGCATATTGCAATTTATGTTGGTGGTTGCGCTATTGTTTTCGTTGCCGCTTTGAAAGAAAGTGCAATCCCCGGCAAGCAAAAATGAAGAAACAGAACAACAGGTTTTATCTATACGGCAGCTTATTGGACTGCCCGGAGCCAAACAAGTGCTGCTTACGTTCTTCTGTTATTGCGGAATTGAACACACGGTAGGCTTATGGGGCAGCAGCTACCTTGTCACCATTCGCGGAATACCCGCCGCAACTGCCGCCAGTTGGATTTCGTTATATTTCATCGGTATCACGTTCGGCAGATTTTTGTCCGGCTTTCTCGCTATAAAACTACGGCATAAACAAATGGTTCAATTTGGCCAAATTTTAATCGGAGTTGGAATACTCGTTTTATTTTTGCCCATACAAGGCTATTTCGTTCTGGGCGGTCTATTTTTGACAGGTCTTGGTCTAGCACCCATCTACCCAAGTCTGATACATGGAACACCCATCAATTTCGGGAGCCAGTATTCGCAGTCCATGATAGGGCTTCAAATGGCTTGCGCGTATGTGGGTACTACCTTTATGCCGCCGTTGTTTGGACTATTAGGGGCGAACATAAGCTATGGCTTGTTCCCGGTTTTTCTTGGGGTATTATTGATGCTGATGATATTCATGGTGATTCAACTCTATAAAAAAACAAGTATGAGGGAGGGGCAATAAATGAGTACAGTGGATTTACATATTCATTCCTGTTTTAGCGAAGATGGTGAATATTCACCGGGCGCACTGGTACAGATGTGTTCAGATGAGGGCATTAGCTTAATGGCAATTGCCGACCATAACACCGTGGCGGGCGTGGAAGAAGCAATAAAAAAAGCTGAACAATTACAAATGCGTTGCTATCCAGCAATAGAAATTGATTGCACTTATGACGGTATTAATTTTCATGTGCTTGGTTATGAAATGGACTATAGAAGCACAGATTTCCATGCGATTGAAGAAAACGTGAGAAAGCAATGTGCAAGCACTTCTAAAGAGCGGCTACATCTCATCAATAAGCTGGGATTTTCTTTAACGGAAAAAGATTTGACTGAAATTGCGGGCAACACCTATTGGAATGAATATTGGACCGGTGATATATTTGCGGAAGTCCTGTTGGGAAAAAGTGAGTATGCGGCAAGTGAAATTCTTAAACCATATCGAATAGGCGGCGCAAGGAGTGATAACCCGTTTGTCAATTTCTATTGGGACTATTGCTCACAAGGAAAACCGTGTTATGTAGAAATTAAATTCCCAAATATCAAAAAAGTCATAGACATGATTCACGACAACAATGGAACAGCCATTTTAGCACATCCGGGTGTTAATCTGAAAGGCCGATATGAAATGCTTGATAGGCTTCTTCCTCTTGGGCTTGACGGTATAGAAGCCTTTAGTAGTTATCACAACGTTGCCGT
>Ga0153944_1001047_pt1 | contig 11542 bp, 10 predicted proteins | sample TSNJ028MetaG_FD_104703 | JGI IMG/M metagenome (GOLD analysis project Ga0153944, IMG submission 104703) | Attine ant fungus gardens microbial communities from New Jersey, USA - TSNJ028 MetaG | ecosystem: Host-associated > Fungi > Mycelium > Unclassified | place: USA: New Jersey, Wharton State... | reverse complement strand
TGTACTCTGAAATATCATCAAAACTGATTTCATGCCAAATAGGTAATATCATTTTGCTTTTATTATTTACTTCTCTTGTTAGCAAGCTACGTAATTCATAATCTGTCCAGCCTTTTTCAAAAAAATGTTTGCTTAAAATCACAATACCAAATCGTGATTTTGATAAGCCTCTATCAATTGATTTAGATAAGCTGTCCCCCACCTTTAATTCAAATTCGTCATACCATACACTCAATTCTGCTTTCTGTAGTTCATGAGCTAATTTCTTTACAATCTCATTTTTATCCTCTGATGCATGTGATATAAATACGTCCCACATTCCGTTCTTTCCTTTCTTACTCAAATTCCCACCGCAGCCTTAACATTAATGTTAGAAATATGATTATCTTTCGTTTGCTTTCCTGTTTATATTCTTCGAATCATCTGGCTTATTTTTAGTTTTGAATAGAAAATGTATATTACGGGTATCGCAAAATTACACTATGATAAATTGCTATACATAGTGCTAGCACTATGTAGCCTTATCGCTCAAACAATAAATCCCCTTCTATTTCATTCTTTGTCAGCGTATTCTTCGTTTATCATTAAATCAATATAGCCACTCTATTTTATTCAGTTGCTCAAGATAATCCTGCCCCTTCTTAGGTTCAATCATCTTTACAAAATATGCTAATCCAAATAAATGCTCTTTATAATATGACTTATCACATTGAATCTTAGTCATGTGATCACTAACGCCGTATTTACGACAATAATAAATTGCGTTTTCAAGTCTTTTTATAGTTCGCTTATCTAATGAAACCTTTTTATTAACAATCAAACCTGTTACTTCTTGCCGTTGATTAGCATACTGAAGTCTAAGTTTCGCCTGATTAATTTCAAAACCTTCATCATTAATTATATTGATGATTATAGGTACAAGAGATTTGATATTCTTCTTCCCAGAAAAAGTTATATCGTCTGCGTATCTTGAGTAGGCACATTCTGACGATAATGCTAGCTTCGACAATCTTTTATCTAATTTCAATAATATAATATTTGACAAAGGTGGACTTGACGGAGCTCCCTGTGGAAGAGCATTCCTATTATTAGTACATAATTTTGTTAATAAATGAGATACTTGAACATTATATCCAATATAATTAAAAAATCTAAAAACCTGATTATACTTTATACTAGGGAAAAAATCTTTTATATCAATATTGATCACAAGTTCCTTATTTACATGCATTAATGCATTATCATAGATCGAACAACACCTCTTAAATCCTTTAGCTGCGTCTGACACTTTAAATTTATCTATTATATTATCCTTAATCCATAATTGCTTGCTTTTTAATTCATCGTTTGGAGCTTCAATAACTCGATACCCACCAGATTTTTTAGGTATATTAAACCTATGATATGAGCTATTCCTTTGTGATGAAAAGTAGTTTCCTTGTTGTCTTTTCGAAATCTTTAAAATCTTCCTCAAGTGTCTCAAATTAAAAATAATTGGAATATTATTTGTCTGCAACCTATCGACATACATCTGTATTAATTGAAGATCTCTTGCAGTAATAATTCCTCTTTCTTTTGCCTTATCATACATAATTCACTTCCAAAAATAATTTATAATAAATACTGGTACTTACCTAACTGTTATTATTAAATTATGAGCTATCGCGCGGAAATCGAAGATTGTAGCGTAAATGCATGGCGAATAATATAACTTATTTGGTCACTCCTAGGCGAAGCCTGGGAATATACATAGTGAGGGCGGCAACGCCGGACTCATTATGTATATGCATTGTAAAAGTAACCTTATCATAGCGAAAAGCTACTTGCTTTTCATAATCTAAGTACCAGTATTCATTTCCTATTGTGCCTAATAACCCCGAAATGTCTTTTCAAAATCACGTGGAATATATGACGGCTTTAATTCAAATTGTTCTTTGTATGCACCTTTACCTTCTTCCATTATTTCCGCGATCTTAGTGATTTTAACTATTTGCTTTAATTTATCAGTTGGTTTAGGCTTCCCTGCTGATAATGCTAGGTAGCCCTCGCTAAACAGGCATTCAATTGCCTTATCCATTTGCTCTTCCGTCATTCCCATCTTCTTACAGGCTTCTTGATAGTTAAAATTCATACCTGTATTCAAAAAATATATCATAAGATAAGTGAACTTATCATCTTTACTATGCTTCTTAATAATCTTTTTGTATCGCTCATTCTGACGTTGTTTAGCTTCTTTATGCATTAGGGTTAATGTGGTAGACTTCTTTTTATATCTCTTGAATATAGCAAAAAAATCATCCCCTTCATGCCAAAACAAACCTAGGGTATTATTTGGTGTATTATATTCAAAGGATAGTAAGCCCTCCGTCTTATCAAATCCCAAATGATTTGTCGGTAAAACATTATGTTTTAAACATATATCAATATAATTTAATTTCTTTTTCGATAAGTCAGCATCTCCAAATATCTCACGATTTTCAAATACTTTATTCACAAAATGCAAATACACAATTTTAATATTTAAACTATTTTCATGTGCAAACCTATCTAGTCTTGCTTTCGCAGTAGAAGACATTTCAAGTGTCAAAACATAGAATAAGCTGTCTTTGCATTTTTCACTATTATGTATACAATGTTCTATAGTTCTCTTTATTGTCTTCCCACTTCCACTATAATCATCCAGAATAACAATCTTTTGAAAATCAAATCCTTCTCTTAGTAAGTTAAAGATATTTTTTTCAGCTGAATCATATAATTCATTTTCGAACCAAAAACTATTAAAAAAATTATCTGAAAATCCTACACCGTATTCCTTATATACAGGTATAAACGTAATAGAATATGGGTCTTCACCATACTCTATGGCAAATTTATTATAGAGTTCAATGACCTTCTCATTGACTCTCCTCGATGTATAATATTTAAAATGTTTTAGCAATTCTAAAACCACTTCTCTATCGCTTTCCTCAAACTGGTTTAGCCAAGATTCAATTTTACCATCAAACTCTCTTTTTATATCAATACCGCCCCAGTTCCTAGTTATCTGTGAATAAACAAACTTTCTCTTTCCCAAGTTATCACCCTTTTATGATTCTTAGTTTTGCACTGTGATTATATTATATATTAAATCTAAATTTATTGCTATCATAGAATCTTATTCGTTAGTTTTCTTCATATCAGGATTGGAATCCATTAGTAATATTAGATTTGATTTTTTTATATAATCGAGTAATCCGAATTTTGATTATAGAAATACTTAAAAGGTTTACCACTTAACAGTAGACCCTTTATCCAGCTCTAATCTTTAAAAAATTCATCAAATGACACATCAAAAAATACTTTCAACAATTTCAAATCACTAGCCTTAATATTCCTCCGTCCAGCTTCAATATTAGCCAATGTACTTCTGGACATTTTACTACCTTTTAGCTGTAACTCGGCAACTACTTTCTCCTGCGTATAACCCTTGTCCATCCTAACCGCCTGAATGTTCCTACCAATCGGTATATCATGTAATATATACTGCATGTCTATCCCTCCAATACAATTGTTACCAATTAGTAACTTTTGTATTGATTATAGTTTAATTACATGATATAATTGTCACCATATGGAAACATTCGTATTTCATGGAGGACAAAATAGAAAAGATTTTGGAACAGCTTTACAAAGGGGAAATCTACCCTTATTCAACCTTTCAAACAACCATTGATGAATTTAAGGAAAATCGTGACAAAGCCTTTATGTCTTACTCATCTTTTCTGGAAAAATCACCTGATCGCCTTAAAGATGAATTTATACAATTAATTGACACTCACCTTGATCTGCTCCCCTATGAGTTAGAACAGAACTTCATTGAAGGCTTTCGTATTGGTGCTCGCATGATGACAGAAGTATTTCAATCTCCTATTATTATGTTCAGCAATTTCTCCACAATGATGCACGCCTATTCGTTCAGTTGAACTTGCCATAAACAATCTCCTTTTTTTTAATAATAGCTATAAAATAAATCATCATTAAAATCAACATATCGCCTATAATTCAATTAGCATGAATCACAGTCAATATCACAAGTCGATAAATTCAGATTTGTTGCTCGTTAAACAAAAATATTATACCATAATAAGCTTTAATTCCCTATCACTTTCAAAATCAAAATACGGAGCAGTTTCCCACTCCGTATTCATATTGCCAATATAAAATTTCCTTCCGCATTATTTCTTTTGCTAAAAGTTTGATATTATTCATTGCTAGTAAGCATGATTATGGTGAAATCGCTCTTAGACAGAACAAAATACTTAATAATATGCTGGGCTGTGAAATTGACTTTATCGTAAAAGGACTTGATAAGCAGTCCCGCAGTATCGTTGCCAGCCGAAAGGATGCCATGTTGAAAAAACGGCAGATATTTTATCTGGATACCGGCCCAAATGGGATTCCCAAAGTACGTGAAGACCGCGTCGTACACGCCAGAGTCATTGCCGTTGCTGAAAAAGTGGTCCGCGCTGAGATATTTGGAGTAGAAACCTCCATTTTGGCTAGGGATTTAAGTTTTGATTGGTTGGGAGATGCAAAAGAGCGCTTTTACGTGGGAGAAACTATTCTGGTTCGTGTGCTAAATGTCTCTGCTGAATCACCTGAACAGATTACAATTAGCGCTGATGTGAAAAGTGTGGAAGGGAATGCCTCTAAGGAGAACCTAAAGCTTTGCAAGGCTCAGGGGAAATATGCCGGTATCGTGGAAGATATTTACAAAGGCACTGTTTTCGTTCGACTGTCCATTGGAGTCAATGCGATTGCTCACTCCTGCTATGACAGCCGGGCTGTTGGGAAAAAGGATCATGTTTCCTTTGTTGTTACTCACATAGATGATGAGCGGAATGTTGCAGTTGGTATCATTACACGTATAATTAAACAAAACATATAAAAACTTGAGCGGCAAGCTTGCTTGCCGCCAAAACTTTACATGTCCGTGGTGCCCTACTGTATTCTCCACTTATGTCCATCACTCGAACTGTAGGTATAATATTTTTCCTTAAATATTCCCATCGCTTTCGTATATTGACTTAAAATCATTACTACATCACTATTTGTCGGCAAATCATTCACAGCCAGAATATCAAGAAATAAATATGTTTTTTCTTCCTGAAGCATCTCCTTTATAGGTTCTAGAATTCTATTTATTGATTTTACTTTAAACACATTTATTGGTGAATCCGGTTTCTTCTTGGACAGTTCCTGCATCTCCTTATATATGCCTGTAAGCAAGAGATTTAGCAATTTGTACTGATCTACTGCTTCTTGGGTTGTTTTATTCATAAATACTCCTTTGCTAGAATGTTAACTCATTTAAGGGTCTCGATGTTTTTACCTCTTCCTTGGTATCTGAGAGATCCCAATACCAGATACCAGACTTTGGTCTGACAATTTTCATATTTAAATCTTTCTAAGCACTTTATATATTGAGAAACAATTAATACGACATCACTATTAAAAGGTAGTTCCTCCGCCTCAAATTTCACAAAATCTTCAAATGGCTTATATTGTTCTCCCAGAAAAAGATTTGACTCTTCAATTAATTGGTTTATAAATTTCAGCTTAAACTTATTAATTGCTCCATCTGGGGATTTTTTTGACAAAAGACTCAACTCATTATACATGTCCTTAATCTGTATATGCAATTTTTCAAACTTTTCAACTTTGTTTTTCTCCACTATTTTCCTTCCTTTCCTATGAGGGACATAATCTTATAAATTCTACGTATTTTTTATTAATAACTTCCATTGGATCACGCTGCTTATTTTCATATACATCTACCATTAACTTCATATCTTCATCATCAAGGCATAAAATACATTTTCTCTGCCCACTCCATAAATCAATAGTATTCTTCATAATATTTTTCTTTAATGGGTTTCGAGTCAATATGACTCCAAAACGTCCAAACTGTTCTGACAAATAGCGGTTTAGCTGATTGATATGCTCTCTGCCAACCTCTTTCACATTTTTCATTTCAAAAACAATTTGCCTACAGTCATATTTCTCATATAACTCTTTTAATAAAGGAAAAGAACAATTGTTATAAAATATCAAATCTCTTATCTGGCTCCCCGAATCAATTCTGCTCTGCTCTTGAGCAAAATCCAGATGTGGATAAAGTAACGATGCAAATAACTTTACGCAGTTATCCTCAAACTTTTTATCAGCATTATCTGTTTTTCCTGATGGCAGTTTAATTATCTGATGCAAGCATTTTTTTGAAGAAATAACAGGTATTTGTTTAAACAACGGATCATTTTTACAATCGGAATGAGTACGTTCTTTTAACGCTATATATGCTGCAATCATATCGTAATTATATCTATTATATTCCAAAACCTCTGGTTTTTCAATTTTATCTTCTTCCCCCTCCTTAACATAAGCATTTTTAAAATAATCATCAAAATTAATCCATGGTGTATGCCTTAACCAGCGTTTAGGTATGAAAATAATAGGTGTATTATCCTCTGGATTATATGGCAAAATCAGTCTTTCTTCATCAATGTTACAAGACCTAGGATTAAATACTCTAATATTCACAAATTCTTTTGTTGGAATATTATATTTTTTACATTCGTCCTGAGTAAAATCAATAAGAAAAGACTTCAAAAAATTACAGGCAAAATCACTTATTCTATCTTTAGATATATTATTTACATAGAGTTGTATTTCTTCAAAATGAGCAAGTCCACCCGTTTTATATTTTGGCACTTTACTAAATAAATCTAATATCTCTTTCGCTGTTTTTATTGATATTTTTAAGCCTCTCTTCGTTTTTCCAGAACCTAATCCCACTTCACTACATTCAGACATTTCTGCTAAAACACTTGCTACAGCTTCTTTTTCATCTTCACTTTTCAAATACATTGCCCCCATATTATTAAAGGTAGTTATCAATATCAGATGCAATGCATTGTCTTGTTGTGAAGGTGATTTCCATAAAAGAAATGGATCAAGATATAACGGAATATCTTCATCTAAAAACGGAATGGCAAAATCAACTTCCTCCTGCGAAACTGGAATATCATAATAATCTACTAATCTCGGTCTTACAATCGCCATTGTAAACCCCCTCTCTTAAAATATAGCAGCCTCTCTCTACGAATGTATCTCTGTGGTGAATGCGTGAACTGGTTGCTATTTGTTATTTTCAGTAATTAAATTATCCTAATTCCTAAAGACCGTCTTTATTTTTTTGTCTGTCAATATTTTTAGAGCCAAAACAGAGCCAAAATGTATGCATATTAACTGACACTGCTCTTAAAAATCCTCTTCTCTATAAGCAAACCTATATTTACCTTTTCCTTTTCCTTTTACTTCTTTCAATACCTCCATATCACGAAGTTTCAACATAATATTTCTAGCTGTAGAAGGCGCACACTTCAATATATCTACAACATTCGTTGCTCCAAATATCTGATTTACTTCTATCTCTTCATACACCTGAATAATGTTTTCTTTTGTTGGTTCACGGTATTTTTTCTTTTCAATCGCCAACTTTAATATCTCAATCGCCAGCTTTTGTGTCCCAATCGCCAGCTTTTCATCTTCAATCGCCAGCTTTTGTTCTCCAATCGCCTGTTTTCCGGTTTGAATCGCTAGCTTTTTAGCATTTCCATTATAAATGACCGTTTGCAATAAAAATGCATTCACGTGGTACTCTAGATCTCGCAGACCAGCTATTTCCAATTCTCTGCACATGCGGTCAACGCCTTCCCCATATTCTTTTACAAAATTATATGCCTTCAGGAATTCCGCAATCTTTGGATTTCTAGAAAAATGCGTATGTCTAATATTGTCCGCTCTGACAAGTCCTGGTAGCTTGCCTGGGCTTTCTACAACAATACGATCATCAAACATCTTTATCTGAATATCTGTTCCACTAATGCTATACGCACGGTGCGTAACTGCATTAACAATAATCTCTTGACGTACAAATTTCGGATACTCTTCCTCTGTTATGAATAATCCGTCTTCGCCAAGATATGTTTTCTCTTTTATCTGTGTATCAAGATATGCAACAGAATCCGTAATCATCTTAAGAATATTTCCCTCAAAGATTACATCTTTGATAACGTTCATTTCACTTCCAAATTTCTCCTCAATTCCTTCGTATCTGATAAAACGAACTCTGGCACGCGGAAAATAAAGCTGTGGATTCTTTCCAAATAGAAGAATTGCAGCTGTGCTTACCTGCAGCTTATCGTTTTTTTCTTAAACAAAACCCTTGTTTTGTTTAAGATACTCCAATGGCGTCTTAGTGTAGCCAATTTTTTCTATATATATTTTAACAAAATCCATATCAATATCATCTAAATCAGCATCTGGGACCGGCTTGTCCTCAAAGAACCGCTCACCTTTGTCATACATAAGTTGTGTACGTTCTTCGAATGTCAATTTCTTTGATCTGTCACCAACACGCATGAATACCTCCTCTGCCTGGTTAGCATGAACCTCGGTACTTGGTTCAATATGCATTAGGATAACGTGATTATCTCTGCCTTCTGAATCTGTACAAGGAACCTTTTCTATTTCCACCTTCACTGTCGGCTCGCAGAAATCAAAAGGCACTCTGAGAAGCTCATTCAATTTTTGAATCTCATAATCAGTTCCTTCGATTCTTCTTGTTTTATCCGAAATACCGATTGCAATTGTTCCGCCATCTGCATTAGCAAATGCTACGATAGGTACTGCCAATGCCTTGGCATCGACATTAATGCTTTTGCGATCAAATATCTGCATTTCTTGAAATGCTAACACTTTTTCGATTGTCATCATGCCTTTTCTCACCTCTACTTTATATTTTCTTATTTACACTTTCAAAAGTTATCTCCATGAGTTCTTGTGCAATCTCACCACTTTTTACTCGCATAAGGTTATCATCTTCCTTCTCCCTCGATAGCATATTCATACTTCCATACCATACTACTTCTCGATCAAGAATTGCATAATGCTCATGCATTATTGGCATTAACTTTACTCTTATTCCAACAGAAAGCAATTGTTCTATCAACTGTCTTGTTTGCTCAACTTTATTGCTAGTATAGCTTTCAGGTTCAAGTGTTATTACTGTAATATCTACACCAGATTCCTGTGGTCTTTTAATCAAATTAATGACCCTTTTTACTTTGGCTGCATTGATTCCTGGACTTGAAATAATTATTTCTTTATTTGCTTCCAGTAAGTCCTTTTCATATATATTTAAATAGGAGTCACTATCAAAAATTGCGTTCGCATCTTGCTTTTCTGATGTTAGACCCGTACATAACTCATAACCTATCTCTTTATATGTGCGAAGTCTTTTGGGGTACATCTTTCTCAATACATTAATATGGGAATCTACATAGTCGTAAATAATAACATCCTTTTTTCCTTCATAATCCCGATGCAAACGTCCTGCAAACTGTTCCACATTTCCTGACCAAGCGACTGGCATTGTAAGCATCATTGTATCAAGCCTAGGATAATTAAAACCCTCACCAATATACTGGCCAATTGCCACAAGTATCATAGTTTCACTTTCTGGGACAGCCTGCATCTGTGACCTTATTTTATCACGCTCTTTGTTACTCCTTCCACCCTGTAATAAGAAAACATGGTCTGCCTTAGTCTTCAACTGCTCATAAAGATATGCTACATGATCCTTTACTTTCGTAAGTACCAAAGGGGTTCTACCATTTGCTAAGCTCATTATCACATCATCAACAATCTGATTATTTCGAACATTGCTGGTGATTACCTCTTTATACGCTTCATTAATCTTTAGTTTGTCACCGTTTACATGTACCAATCTTGTAAATCTTGGATATACAAAATGTTCTATTCCCTGCTCTTTTGCTCTATCTTTAGCCGTATAGCGATAACGGATCGGACCAAATTGCATGAATATTTTTTGCTCCTGTCCATCATCACGCTTTGGCGTTGCCGTTAGGCCATACATATATTTTGCATTCACTTCATTCAATACTTCTTCAGATGTCTGTGCTCCTGCGTGATGGCATTCATCCATGATGACCATACCATATTCTTTCACAAGTTGATTAATCTCACCCTTCTTGCCCAGTGATGAAATCATAACAATATCAATTATGCCCGTAACCGAATTATGCCCTGCATACATCCGGCCAATCACGTTCTTTCTTCTCCTCACATTTCCTTTCGGAGTTTTATATTCAGGCGGGGCCTCGTCAATCTCTAGAAATTTCCCAAAGTCATCCACCCAGTTTTTCATAATCTCTCTATTATGGACCAATACCAATGTATTTACTTTCCGTTCTGATACAAGAAATGCCCCAACAGCAGTTTTCCCAAAAGCAGTTGCCGCTCCAAGAACCCCTGTATCATACTTCAACATTTTAGCCACAGCTTTTTTCTGCTCCGGATATAACTCCCCCTTAAACTCCACAGATATCTTCTTGCCATCCTGACGGCAATCTTCCAGTTTATATTGAATACCTGAGTTATTCAGTCGTTCTAAAAACTTTTCTTCGCATCCACGTGGCATACAAATGTAATTCGCGATATCTCGACTGCAGGAAATAATCTGGGATATTCCCTGGGTAGAAAATCCCATGGCTTGTTTTTTATAATACTCCGGATTTCTATATGCTGCCATTCTTCGAATCTGATTCTGCATACGATTTCTTATATTATCTGTCTCTATAAATATCTGATTCGCTAATGTGAATTTTAATGTTCCATCTATATCTGACGCATTAAATTGTTGCATCTTCTTTTCCCATGGCTTTGATTCTTCTTCATTCTTCACCTTACTATCACCACTCATATCTTCTGCAAGTATCCCAAGAACTCCATCGACACCCCACTCTTTTATTTTTTCTTTAATAAAGAGCTTGGATAGCTTGTTAATTGAACGAAGTATTTCCCACTGATTAGGAAAGGCATTCCAGCTCACATCAATAAATACACTGTTCCCCTTCTTTAAAGCCTGCCCCTGTAAAGGCAAGGCAATTAGATTACCCAAGCCACCTTCCGGCATACGATCTTGGGCTGGTAACATTCGGTCATATGATTTGAAACTTTTCAGGTTAACAGACTCTGCTCCTTTAGTAAGTAAGGCAGTTCCAAATTTCCTTGCCACTGCTGCCGGTATTGGTTCTTCAAAAAACATCCAGATATGCGCACCTTCACCAGAACGTGAGCGTTCTACCAGTACATCTACATGATTTTCAATACAAATGGTACGCATTGCATTAACCTCATCAATCCACTCATCATCTGTATTGGCAAAGTCATCACCAGATGTTTTGTCATCATGATTATCAAAATCAAACACAAGAAAATTACAGGTTTCATCCAGATGCATGGGATATAACCCAATCACATCTGCACAATCTTCTCTCTCTCCTTTTAAATGATTGATGACTACATCTCCTTTTAATTGTCTGTAGCTCTGATTAGAACAATCTCCACATTTTATCTGCTTTCCGGTCTTTTTTAGGCACACTCCATCTTTCCAAAAATTCCAGCATTGGGTATAGTA
>Ga0153944_1001040_pt1 | contig 11591 bp, 12 predicted proteins | sample TSNJ028MetaG_FD_104703 | JGI IMG/M metagenome (GOLD analysis project Ga0153944, IMG submission 104703) | Attine ant fungus gardens microbial communities from New Jersey, USA - TSNJ028 MetaG | ecosystem: Host-associated > Fungi > Mycelium > Unclassified | place: USA: New Jersey, Wharton State... | reverse complement strand
CTTTACTTATTGTACTTAAACTTACTATACATATAAGAATCAATGTCAAAACTATAATTACATTTTTCATCTTCATTTGTTTTCCCTCCATTTTCTCTCTTCTTTTTTAAGTCTTATCTTTATTATAAAACATTTTTTCTTTTATTTCAACTTTTATATCAAATTATGTCTATTTTTCCAATATAAAAGAACTACAAATCAGACATGGTAACAGGGTTTTTGTCTAAAGTTAAACTACTTTGTTTAATTTTAGGCAAAAACCCTGTTACCATGTCTGATTATATCTGATTTTTAATTCTTTCTTATTTTGTAACCAAATATTTATTACCCTTTTTACTTATTAACATATTCTTTTGGTAATATTCAGCTATCAAATCATCTAATTGTATACTTAGCTTATATGTTACACTATAATCATTTCCATTCACTATACTTTCATTTAATTCTTCTCTCAATTTACAAATTTTCTCATTTAACATATAACCCACTCTCCTTTTTTTAGTCTCCCTCTTTTCATTTATTATAAAATACCATATTTTTACAATTTAGTCAATAAAAAAACACCTATTTTAGGCGTTTTTTTCGGTTTTTCGTATTACATTTTTTGTTGTTTTTCTTGGTTTTTCGACAAGTTTTTTTATTTTTTTCTAACCACTGACATTATACATTTTTTTTCATCAAATATCTCTTCCAAAACTTGTTTTACATATTCAAAATTAACTGTATTATATTGTTCAATATAGTCGAATGAATTTATTCCTTTGAAATAATCCGACAAAAACATACGTGCTATGTCAGATATACTGTTATACTCTGTCACATAATCTCCGTATACTTTTTTCTTAATTCTTTCAAAATGTTTTTCATCTATTCCTTTTTTATATTCTTCCACTTGAGCTAGAATTTCTTTTTTTATTTTCTCTGGGTCTGATGACTGCCCTGTAATCATTACAAATTCATAGTTTTTATCAAATTCATAATCAAAACTTGGTGGTGATAAAAGCAATCCCTCTTCATATAATTTTTGGTATAGTTTTGAACTTTTACCTGCTATCATATCAAGAATAATCTCCATCGCTATATGTTTTTTCACTTTGTCTTCTTCTTCATTTTTTCCCCTAAATCCAATCAAAAATGCTGGTTTACTAATTTCCATATCTGCTTCCATATATGGCTTATTAATTTCTTCCTCTTCTGATTCAGGATAAATTCTTTTTATTTCACCTTGCATAGGTTTTTCTACAAGTCTATTTTTTATCTCTTGTAATATTTCTTCTGGTTTAAAATCTCCACAAACCACTAATACCATATTTGATGGATGATAGAATGTGTTATAGCATTTATATAATAAATCTTTATCTATTTTACCAATCGACTCTACTGTTCCTGCAATATCTATTTTTATTGCATTTTCTTTGTACAAACAATCCAATGCATTCATATATAATTGCCATCCTGGATCATCATCATACATATTAATTTCTTGAGCAATGATACCTTTTTCTTTCTCTACATTTTCATCCGTAAAGTATGGATTTTGAACATAATCCATCAATTCATCTAATGCTTCATAAAAATTATTTGTTGCTTCAAACAAATATGATGTATGATTATTTGTTGTATATGCGTTTGCCTCTACACCTAGAGCCATAAGTGTATCTAAACTATTTCTTCCACTTGATTGTTCAAACATTTTATGTTCCAAAAAGTGTGCAACACCATCTGGTACAACAACCTCTTCTCCTGTTTCCGGCAGGATAAAATGATTATCTATAGAACCAAAATGAGTTCCCCATATAACATATTTTTTATTTGTATTTTCCTTTGGTATTATCATAACTGTCATACCATTTTTTAGTTTTTCTATATAAAGTTTTTCTTTTATTTTTAAACTTTCTATTAATTCCATTTTTCGTATTCCTTTCTTAATACTTAAATATAATTCTAATCTCTCAAGAAATATATTGTATCTACTTTTACTTTACTTGCGATTTTTTGTACTTGTTCTTTTGTAATATCTTGTATCTTACTTCTATATTCTTCTACAGAGATAAAATTATTTGATAGTTCTTGGCCAAAATAATAACTGATTTCTGTATCTTGTTCTTCTGTGATATTATCTATTGTTGATAAAATTAAATTTTTAGAATTCCCTATATCCTCTTCTGAAAAATCACCATTTTTCATATCATCTAATTGTTTTTGTATTATTTCTAATGCTTTTTCTTCATTCTTTATTTCAATTCCTGCTCTTACTAATATTAACTGCTTTCTTTTAATATAGTTAGAACCACATGTATATGCTAAACTTTCCTTCTCTCTTACATTTTGGAATAACTTGGAATTAGCTCCTACACCTAATATGGTATTATATATGGTTCCTACATAGCTTTCTTCTTTTTCTACCCCATTTATTTGTAATCCTAAAACCAATTTTCCTTGTGTTACTTGCATGCTCTCTGTAACTTTTTTCACATCTAATACTTCTGTATTGTCTTCATCTTTTAATAGTTTTAGCTCTCTTTCGATTAATTTTTGGATGTTTTCATTTTTTTCTATATCTTGTGTTATATTTTCTTTGATATCTCCAGAAACAAATATATCTATTTTACACTCCTGTATCATCGTCTTGTAGTAATCATATAATTCTTTTGATGTGATTTTTTCGATATCTTCTATATATCCAAATTTATATAAACCATATGGTTTATCTTTGTACATTTCTTCTACACATCTCTCAATTGCATATCTATCTTTACTATCAATTTTACCTTCTATTATTTGTTTAAGATTTTGTTTTTCTCCCTCTACATATTCTTCTTTAAACATTTCTTTTTCGATATATGGATTAAATATAATATCTAATAGTAAATCCATGCCTCTTCTTAACAAATCTTCTTTTTCTGGTAAGAATTGGTCATTAATAGCCTCTAAATAAAATTTTATTGTATGATTATCTCCTGTTTTTTCTATTCCACAATCAAATGTTGCACCATACATTTCTTCTAAATTTTGACTTATCATCTCTTGGCTATGCATTTTAGCAGTTCCTCTTCTTAAGACTGCTGCTATTAATGCATTTTTTGTAACAGTTTCTTTTGTTAGTGGCAAACTTAAAAATACTGCTAATAAATTTGTTTTAAATTTATTAGTTTGTATTTGATGCAATTTTATACCTTTTTTTATTTCTACAGTTTCATTATTCATAACTATTTCCTTTCTTTTCTATCTAGTCTTTAATATTATAATACAAAATGGAAAAAATATACAAGGTATGTCTTGTATATTTTTTCTTTTCTATAAAAATTAATGTTGCTATTCATGCATAAAAAGCAGTCACTAGCTCTCAGAATCATTATATATAATGCCTCTTTGTGTGGTAACATTTTATGAAAGTTTATTTTTTACAATTTCATTAATTGTTTTACCATCTGCTGCGGTACCTACTTTTTCTTTTGTAGCTTTCATTACCATTCCCATATCCTTTATAGTAGTAGCTCCTACTTCATTTATTACTTCTTCTACTATTTTTTCAATTTCTTCTTTTTCTAGTGGTTTTGGTAAATATTCTGCTAATATTTCAATTTCTTCTTTTATTTGTTCTACTAAGTCTTCTCTTCCGCCTTTTTCAAAATCTGCTAGTGAGTCTTTTCTCTTTTTTGACTCTTTTGCAATTATTTCTAAAATTTGATTATCATCAAGCTGAATTTGCTTATCTTTTTCAACTTGCAATATTGCTGCTCTTACCATTTGAACAACATTTTTTCTAGTAACATTTTTATCTCTCATAGCAGTTTTCATATCATCTAACAGCTTTTCTTTTAACATCTTTTTACCTCCTCTAAAACTTTTTTCTTTAAAAGGGCTGAAAATTATAGTTTGTACACCTCTAACTTCCAACCCCTTTATATATTAATTAAAATTTTCTTTTTCTCGCAGCCTCTGATTTTTTCTTTCTCTTCACACTAGGCTTTTCATAGTGTTCTCTTTTACGAACTTCTTGTAAAACGCCATTTCTTGCGCATTGTCTTTTAAATCTTTTTAAAGCATCTTCTATATTTCCATCTTTTACTTTAATTTCTGACATTAACATTCCCCTCCTTCCAGTAGTAACACTTATTTCATTTGGGATATTCCTTATGTATGATACGTATTATATCTTAAAACAGAGTTCTTTGTCAATAGTAGTCCTATTGTTTTTCAAAATTATTACAAATATATACAATTTTGATATCACTATGTAATAAATCATCTTAAATAGCAGCCACGTGTGAAACACGTGACTGCTATTTTTTATATTGCTACTTGTACAGGTTCGTTTTGTTCTAAACATTTTCTAACATCTAGAATTCTTTGATTTTCTGAACCTCTAAATTTTAATGTAGGGTTTCTTTGTTCTAATATAAATTTCCCATCAACTAAAATATCTAATTCTTTTAGAACTTCATTTGTTATATTATCATTTCTTCCTTTTAATTCTTCTAAAGTATAACCTGAATAGCACCAAACATTAAAGTTAGGTTTAACTTGTTTTAATGATTTTATGAAATCTAATACTTCTCCTATATTTTCCTTACATAATGGTTCTCCACCACTAATTGTGATACCTTTTAATATAGAATTTTGGCAGATTCTATCTATAATAGCCTCTTTATCAAAATCCTCGCCATAATTATAGTCTTGAGCATTATAATTATGACATCCTAGACAAGCGTGCGGACATCCACTTACAAAAAGTACTGCTCTCCAACCTATACCATTTGATATGCTTTCATCATAAAATCCTGCCATTTTCATATTAAGTTCCTCCTATTTTCTTAGCTTTAGAATCTTTGATTCATACAGATAAGTTATGAGTATACTCTCTTTTTTCATTAATTAATTACACTATCTATATTAAACCTCTTTTATTTTTCCATCATCTGTATGATTTACTCTGTCTCTTAACTCTGCTAATTTACCATTGTTCCAACGAGATGTTGTACCTACTAGGTAACCTGTAATTCTTTGTATTGTATCTATATTTTTACTTCCACACATTGGACATTCTACTAATTGTGCATCTGAATTTTCAAATCCGCAATCCATACATCTTGATCTTGTATGATTTACAGAACCATAACCCATATTATATTTATCCAATAAATCTACTACTGCTTCTACTGTTTCTGGATTATGTGTTGCATCTCCATCTAATTCTATATAGAAAATATGTCCACCTTCTGTTATTGCATGATATGGAGCTTCTATTTTTGCTTTGTGTTCTGCTGTACATTTATACCATACTGGTACATGGTTACTATTTGTATAATATTCTCTATCTGTTACACCTAATATAGTTCCATATTCTTTTCTATCTATTTTTGTAAATCTTCCTGATAGACCTTCTGCTGGTGTTGCAAGCATTGAGAAATTTAAATCATATCTATCTGAATAGTTATCGCATAACTCATGCATAGCTGAAATTATTTCTATTCCTAATTCTTGTGAATCACTTGATTCACCATGATGTTTTCCTGTAAGTACTGTTAAACACTCTGCTAATCCTATAAATCCAACTCCTAATGTTCCATGTTTTATAACTGGTTCAATTACATCATTTGGTTTTAATTCTTCACTACCAGTCCATAATCCACTCATTAGTAGTGGAAATTGTTTTGCAATAGCTGTAGATTGAAATTTATATCTATCATATAATTGTCTAGCTGTTATATCACAATATTTCTCTAATTTTTGCATATATATTTTTTTCACATATTTTTTGTATTGAGCTGTCATATGTTCTTCACTACCTTTACCTAATACAAAACTAATTCCAACTTGTTCTTGTGCCTCATATGCTGCCTCAATAGCAATTTTTACTAGGTTAACTGTAGAGAAAGATAGGTTTCCTCTTCCTATTGATGTATCTTCGCCATGTCTATCTCTAAATACTCTTGTTCTACATCCCATAGTAGCACATTCATATTTATATCTTTCTGGGTCTTTTTCATCCCATTTTTCATGTTTATTAAATGTTGCATCTAGATTTATAAAGTTTGGGAAGAATCTTTTCGCTGTTACTTTACATGCTAATTTATATAAATCATAGTTTTTATCTTCTGGTAAATAATTTACTCCTCTTTTCTTTTTCCAAATTTGTATTGGGAAAATTGGTGTTTCATTATTTCCAACTCCTCTTTCTGTTGAAAGAAGAATTTCTCTAATAATACATCTACCTTCTGGAGAAGTATCTGTACCGTAGTTTATAGAGCTAAATACAACTTGATTTCCTCCTCTTGAATGGATTGTATTCATATTATGTATAAAAGCTTCCATTGATTGGTGTACTCTTGATACTGTATTATTTATTGCTGCTTGAATAAATTTTTCTTTTCCTTTTAATCCTTCTAAATCTTTTTTTATATATTCTTCTACTTGATACTCATAACCTTTGCTTAAATCTTCATCTGTTAATGTTTGCATTTTCTTAATTTCTTCTATATATGTAGATTTTACATATGGCGCTAAATAGTAATCAAATGCTGGTATAGCTTGTCCACCATGCATTTCATTTTGCACAGTTTCCATTGATATACATCCTAATATACTTGCAGTTTCTATTCTTTTTGCTGGTCTTGAAGAACCATGACCTGCTTTAAATCCATCTTTTAAAATCTTATCTAACGGGTGTTGCAAACAAGTTAATGATTTTGTTGGATAATAATCTTTGTCATGTATATGTACATATCCTTTTTGAAAAGCTTCTCTTGCTTCATGTGATAATAGGAAATCATCAACAAATGGTTTTGTTGTTTCTGAAGCAAATTTCATCATCATTCCTGCTGGTGTATCTGCATTCATATTTGCATTCTCTCTTGTTACCTCATTTGACTTTGTTTCTATTATTTCTAAAAACATCTCTTTTGTTCTTGATTTTCTAGCTACATCTCTATTATATCTATATGTAATATAATTTTGTGCAACTTCTTTTCTAGAAGATGACATTAATTTCTTTTCTACTAAATCTTGAATTTCATATACTGTAGTTTGATTTTTTCCTTCTAATTGTTTTTTTACACTATCTGCTATTTTATTTGCTAAATCTATATCTACACCACCTGGCGTTTGCGACATTGCTAATGTAACTGCCTTCACAATTCTTTCAATATTAAATTCTGCTACTCTTCCATCTCTTTTTACAACTTGCATTTTAAACCTCCCACTTTTCCTTTATTTTATTGCCCTCTTTCGTACTTTTTGAGAATTATTCTCACTTTTTGTTTTTCCTCTGTTTAATTTTTTTGTAGCTTTATATTATATAAATTTTCACATAAAGTCAAGGATATTTTTAATATGTTAATAATTGTAAAACTTTTCTGCTTTTCCCTTATTTTTAAAGGTTTTGCTGGTTTTTGTCTTTTAGACAAATATGCTTTTTTGTCAACATTTTTTCTATAAGTATTGATATAAGTGTGATTCATTTTTTTGTTTCATTTTTTTTACATTTTTATTACAAAAATATTACATTGTCTTATGTTTGATTTTTAACAATTTATAAGTATCTATATTTTCCTTTATTTTCAGTACTTTCAAATTCTATAAAATAAAACTGAGAACAATTCTCAGTTTTATTTTATTTTTCTATTGCTTTCTCGGCATATTTATTATTTATAACTTTATCAAATGGAGCTCTTGAAGTTAATTCTCCTGCTTCTTCTATTACTGTTTGTAATAAATTGTATGATTCTTCAGTCATTGTAGGCTCTGTTTTCCAAGCATCTATATCTTTATAACTTTGTAATACATTTGCTAATAATTCCACATCTGTATCTGGGAAAAATTTTACTATAGCTTCTGCTATTTCTTGTGTTGTATGTGTTTCTACCCATTGTTGTCCTTTATATATTGCATTTGTAAATTTTTGAATTACTTCTTCATTTTCTTTTATATAACTTTTCTTTGCAAAATATGCTGTATATGGAATTTCACCTGCTGCTTCTCCCACTGATGCAACAATATATCCTTTTCCTGCATTTTCTGTCATTGTAGCTGTTGGTTCAAATAATGTAACATAGTCTGCTGTTCCTCCAGTAAATGCTCCAGCCATTAAATCAAATTTAATGCTATCATCTAATACTAAATCAGCTTGAGGATTAATTCCATTTTGTTTCAATACATATTCTAATGTCATATATGGAACTCCGCCTTTTCTCCCTGGTATTACTGTTTTTCCTATTAAGTCTTTCCAACTAAAATTATCTGTCTGCTCTCTACTAACTAGAAATGAACCATCTTTTTGAGTTAATTGTGCAAATACTTCTGTATAATCTTCTTTCCCTTCATTATATACATAGATAGCAGCCTCTGGTCCTGCAAATCCGATATCACTTTGACCAGAAAGTACCGCTGTCATTACTTTGTCTGCTCCTTGACCTGTTGTAATTTCCACTTCTAAACCTTCTTCTTCCATAAATCCTAGACTAATTGCTACATATTGTGGTGCATAAAATACAGACCTTGTTACTTCATTTAATTGAATTTTCTTTAATCCTACTGTCTCTGTTGTACTTCTATTAGAAACAATATAAATAACTAGACTTACTATTATAATTGCTACAACTAAAATATAAATTAAGTACCTTTTCACTTTCCTTCCCCCTTTCATTTTTTTATATATTATTCTAGGAAACACTTTATGGTTACTAAAGTTAATTACTACAACTATTATATAAAAATATTATTTTAACAACTTTATAAGGGAAATAAAAAGAAAGGATTTTTAAATACAGATTCCTTTCTTTTTATTCATTATCTCTTCACTACAATCTTTTCTACTATAACTACACATTGATATAATACAGCAGCTACTATTGCTAATATGATTACACTTGCCATCACTAAGTCTAATTGGAACACTTGACCTCCATATACTATTAAATATCCAAGTCCTGCTTTTGATACTAAAAATTCTCCAGATATAACACCTACTAGTGATAACCCAATATTTACTTTTAATGAATTAAAAAAAGTAGCTTTATTTGCTGGTATAACTATTTTAGTTAGTATTTGCCATTTGCTTGCATGGAAAGTATTTGCCATTTTTATTAACTCTTTATCTGTATGCAAAAATCCATTTAGGATTTCTAGTATTGTTACTACTATGGATATTGCCAATGCCATAGTTATAATTGCTGGCATACCTGCCCCTACCCAAATAATTATAATTGGTCCGTAGCGCTACTTTAGGTAAACTATTTAATACTACTAGGAAAGGCTCAGATACTTTTGATATAAATTTTGACCACCATAATATGATTGCAATAATAGCTCCTAAAAAAGTTCCCAATAAAAATCCAACAATCGTTTCTATACATGTAGTTTTTACATGTAATATTAAATCATTTTGCGATAAGTTCAAGAATGTTTTTAATATTCTCGATGGACTACTCATGATAAAGCTATCTATAATTCCTTTATTTGCAAGTATCTCCCAAATAGCAATAATCCCAACTACAATTAATATTTGTACAAAGATAATTGATATTTTTTCCATTCGTATCTTTTTTAAATATCTTTTTCTATCTTTAGATAAGTATCTCTCTTTATTTATTATTTTCTTCATGTACATCTAGTCCTTTCCATATGGTATCAAAATATTTACTAAACTTTGGACTTTCTCTACAATTAATTGGAGTTCTATTTTCTATTTCAAAATCTATTTTTAATATATCTTTTACTCTTGCCGGTCTATTTGAAAGTATAATAACTCTATCTGACATACTAATTGCCTCTGAAATATCATGAGTTACCATCAATACTGTAATATTCTCATTTTTTAATATTTCATATATATCTTTTGTTACCATTATTCTAGTTTGGTAATCCAATGCTGAAAAAGCTTCATCTAATAATAAAATTTTAGGCTTTATTGCTAACGTTCTTATTAATGCTGCTCTTTGCCTCATTCCACCAGATAATTGGTTTGGATATTTGTCTTTAAATTCATACAAGTTATATTTCTTTAATAAATTCACCGCATATTCTTCATTTTCTTTCGTCTTTATTTTTTGAACTTCTAACCCAAACATAATATTATCATAAATAGTTCTCCATTCTAGTAAACTATCTTTTTGTAACATATATCCTACTTCTCCATTTATTTCTATAGTTCCAGAGTTTCTAGTTTCTAGCCCTGCTATTATAGATAATACTGTTGATTTTCCACAACCACTTGGACCTATTAAACTAACAAATTCCCCTTCTTTTACTGAAAATGTAATATTTTCTAACGCTACTACTTCTCCATTTAAAGCTTGATATTTTTTTGATACCTCTTTTACTGTTAATACTTTTTTCATATGCCACCTCATTTTTTAAGTTAACTGTTAATTTCTTATTTTACAGGTAACTTATGCATAAAAATATCTATAAGCAGATATTTCTACTATATTTTATGACAACGCCTTATTTTTTGTGTATTTATTTGGTTTTAAAGAATTTTTCTAATTATTTTTTCATATATTTAGACAGGTGATATTTTGAAAAGAATTAAGGTATTTTTATTGAATGGTATTTTACTTACATTAACCTCATTAATAATGAGAACTGTAGGTTTATCTTTTAATGTATATATTTCTAATAAAATAGGAACAGAAGCTGTAGGCGTTTATCAACTAATCATGTCTGTATATCTATTTTTTATTACTCTTGCTAGTTCTGGTATTAATTTAGCAACAACACGTATTGTCTCAGAACAACTAGCTTATGGAGTAGAAGGTGGTAGAAAAAAAGCTGTTAAACAATGCTTGTTTTACAGTCTTATTATGGGGATGTTATCTTGTGTAATCCTTTTTTGCATGTCATCATATATATCAACTAATTGGCTACATGGTAAAGTAAGCAGCATTCCTCTTAAAATTATTGCATTTAGTCTTCCATTTTTATCAATGTCTTCTTGTATTAATGGATATTTCTCTGCTATGAGAAATGTAAAAAGAACTGCAGCTACTCAAATATTAGAACAATTTTTAGGCTTTTATCTTGCAACTATCTTTTTGGGATATTTTGTTCCTACTAATTTAGAATATGCTTGTATTTCTTTAGTATTAGGTGCCACATTGTCTGAAATAGTTTCTTTTATTGTTCTATATATTTCATATTTGCTTAGTCTTTCTAAAGAAAAGCAAACTAGATTTAAAGAAGATAGTTATATTAAACAAGTTTTAAAAATTTGTATACCTATATCTTTTACTTCTTATATACGTTCTGGATTATCTACATTAAAACAAATTCTAATTCCATCTAGATTAGAAAAGTCTGGTATGTCTTGTGAATATGCATTGTCTCAATATGGTATACTAAACGGCATGGTTATGCCTATTATTATGTTTCCATGTACTTTCATTACTTCTTTTAGTGGTCTTTTAATACCTGAATTTTCTTATTTAAATGCTAAAAAAAGTAATGATAAGATGAATTATGCAATAGGAAAAATTCTAAAGTTTTGCTTTATTTTCTCTTTCCTCATAATGGGAATATTTTGGTGCTTTTCCTCTGAGCTTGGTCAAATGATTTATAATAATATGGAAATCTCTAATTTTATAAAAATT
>Ga0153944_1001039_pt1 | contig 11592 bp, 3 predicted proteins | sample TSNJ028MetaG_FD_104703 | JGI IMG/M metagenome (GOLD analysis project Ga0153944, IMG submission 104703) | Attine ant fungus gardens microbial communities from New Jersey, USA - TSNJ028 MetaG | ecosystem: Host-associated > Fungi > Mycelium > Unclassified | place: USA: New Jersey, Wharton State... | reverse complement strand
GAATACCATTCCAATAATATTATGTCTATGGAATAGTGATATTGAGCTCTAGAAGAGCTTTATAAATCTCTGGTACTCTAGTAGCTGGTTTGGAAAGATCTATATTCTTCAGATGCTTATAAGCACTTTTTAGCATTTTCCACTTTTTAGCTGTAAGCTTGTAACCAATTTTGTCTAGCTCTATAATTACATCCTGCAGTTGGTTGAACTATTTCCATAGTGAGTCATGGTATAGATCCTTAGCCTAGGTCTTGTTTTCACTTATTTTAGTAAAAAATAGTAATATGCGATCCAAGGTGGGTTCCAGAAGTTCTTTGTACTCCTTTATGCATAATAACTTCTTGGTTTTGCAAAAATATAATTCTGGGGGACAGGATGCAAAGTAGAAATAATCTACTTTGTGCTAGTAAGGGTCTACTTTAATGAGTCTATTGTAGAGTTTGGTAGATGTAGTAGGTTCTATTCCTATTCTTTCTAGCAATGACTTCTCTGTCATACACTTCTTTTTCAGCAAGAGGTGTTCAGCAAGAGTCTTGGTGTTTCTGATGGCAGGCATAGCTTGTGTTATTGATAGGCAGTGAATGCTCTTAGTGATTACCCTAGGTAGATGTTCAAGAAGAACTCGATAGAGTTCTTTCTTGGATTGGACTACTACTTATACTATTTTACAGTGGCTGTACTACTACTAGTCTATGATCACATGTTCTTCCAGAATATTCTATGGTCACTTGACCTTGTCACATGATTTGGTTATCTAAGTTCCCATGCTATTTATTCCTTAACCCCATTATATGACTTGAGATTTTGGATTAAGTGTTTAAATACATGGGAGACCATTTCCTTCTTGGGGCTCTTATAACAGCTTGGGGGCAAAAGTAAGTACAATATCCCTAGTTCAGTAAATGAAGTATAGTGGGCAGAAACTACACTATAACTATACTAAAAGTATCCTTCTAACAACATAGGTCCTGTCTTGAGGGAAGAGTTCAACGTTATGTCCAGTTTCTCACACTGGCTCATGGAGGAGAAATAGAGGTCTTAGAGTAGTTCTAGCCATCTACAAGGGTTTTTTGCAAATATTTACACAAATCCAAAGTCTTTCAGGACCAGTTGTGATATATAAGCTAGCTTGCTCTCAATAGTTTGAGAGATAGACCTTCTCCTTTACACCTGGGGTCCAGCCTACTATAGAGATAGATCCTTGACAAAAATCCACTCTAAGCCCTCAGTAAGTCATCTGTCCTGTAATAGAAACAGAGATACCCTTAGGAAAGTCATCTTGTCTTGTACAGAGACAAAGAGACCCCCTTATAGCTCTCTAGACCCATATCTGGAATGAACACAACCTATGTTCTTTGCAGAGACAATAGAGACAGAAAACAGTAGACTTAATGAACTATCATAAATAGCTACTTATTGATTTGTGAGTTGATGATTTGATAATCAAAAGGCTCAAAAAAGCAAAGTTTAGACAGTAGTAAAAGATGTTGTTAAGTCTGAGGTTTATTCTCAGATATACAGTTCTTGAATACATAATTGTAGTGGTCTGTGCACAAGGACAGCCTACCATATGTCACTACCTATTGTTCTACATATAGGAGTATTATTGCTCTTAAAATAGAGATAACCTAACCATCTTAGGGCAGTCCTTTGTTCTATTCAAGAAAAGATAATAATCTATAGGTAAAGATCAGTGTTATGTATAAACATTGAGGATCTTTTATCTCCATGGGATCTTATTGCCTATGGTTCTATTTATAGCTGAAAGAAGTGCATTGGAGAGAGCTTCATGGTGGTTGTTGAAACAAATGATTATGTTAAGTGGTTTCTGAGATATTAGCGATTTAGTATCTGATAATTTGGTGATCACTGACTGATCTACTGATAACTCAATGAATACTGATTGCTTTGAGACGTTTTTGGTACCATTTGAAAGGTCTTTTTAAGGGCTTTTGGTGGCCATTTAGATTGTTGAAATCAGTTAAGTATTCTCAGAGTTATAGTCCAAATGAAGTTTGTGATATACTATAACCTAGATTCTATATTCTATTAGGTTATTGGCTCCATCTGTAAGGGTGACCAGAGCAGAGTAGGCTTCAGAAGAATCCTTAGATAATATTACACTCCTAATTATGTTACAACTCACCTCTAGAAGAATCCTTAGAGATTAGAATAAGGCTCCTAGAGTATACTTCTACTACTGAGACATCCCTGATCCTATAGTTCTGTTAGTTAGGATCAGGAGTCTCTGAGTCAAGCTAAAGAGAATTAAATATTATATAGTAATATTTAATTAAGTGCAGGGTCACTCCAGACTATGAGTCTGGTATTTCAGAAATAGTATTGGTAGGGTTCCCTTACACCACTCCACTACAGTGCTGAAAAGAATAGATCAACATCTTAAAGAACCATGTTAAGTACAGTATATGTTATAACTTGGTAAAATAGCTAAGTTATTATTTATATTTCTTTTCTTTTCTTATTTGGACTTACTATACAAGGAAGGGGTACAGGAAAGTATTATATGGCAAATGTCATATATCATAGTCATATGTCAGGATGTCACAGTATCATGTCACATGATGGAGTCACATGATGAGTGCTGGAGAGTAGTGCACAGACCATGTAGTAATTGTATAAGTAGTGTACAGAATCTAATAGAAACTCTATTGAGTTTTCCTTGTTAACTTGGACTTGGAGTGTGATTAAGTCAACTCAGGCTAAGTTGCTACAGTACATGATGTATTACCTATATTAGTACCAAAAATGGATGTTTCTGAAGGAAACTGGATTATTTTTTCATTGTGCTTTCAGATGGTAATCCAAGAAAAATGGCTATAGAAATACTTTGACAAAACAAGTATTTGTCTAGTATTAACTACTGTACAGACAATACCTACCATGACTGCTTCTACCACAACTTCACCCACCCAAACTTCTTAACCTAGTCTAGCTTCTTTACTTATTGGTATCAAAACAGCTAAGTCAATATTTATATTTATATTTATATTTATATCTATATTCTTTTCTTTTAATTTCTAAAGATTAAATATGTCACAAACTTTATTTGGACCATAACTCTGGGAATACTTGATTGATTTCAACAATCTAAATGGCTACCAAAAGCCCCAAAGAAGACCTTTCAAATGGTACCAAAAACATTTCAAAACGATTAGTATTCATTGAGTTATCAGTAGATCAGTCAGCAATCTCTAAGTTACCAGATACTAAATCACTGATATCTCAGGAACCACTTAACATAATTGTTTGCTTTAATAACCATTATGAAGCTCTCTTCAATGCACTTCTTTCAGCTATGAATAGAACCCTAGGCAATAAGATCCCATGGAGATACAAGGTTCTCAATGTTTGTACATGACATTAATTTTTACCTATAGATTATCATCTGTTCTTGAATAGAACAAAGGACTGCTCTAAGATGGTTAGGTTATCTCTATTTTAAGAGCAATAACACTCCTATATATAGAATAATAGGTAGTGACATATGGTAGGCTGTTCTTGTGCATAGACCACCACAATTATGTATATAAGGACTTTATGTCTGAGAATAAACCTTAGACTTAACAACATTTTTTGTCACTGTCTAAATCTCACTTTTAAGCCCCTTTTGAATCTATATTCATCAATCATAAATCAAGTAAATAGTCTTTTGTAATAGAACTATTGGTAGAAGTGCAGTACCAAGCTCAGATATTATGTCTGAGACCTAATCTGTTAATTGAGTGGTATTGTCATTAGTTACTTATATCTTTTTGCTATATAAATCTTGTGCTAAAGTCCCATTGTGGGCTGTATATATAGAGGAGTAATATCATATCCTTAAGAAGGTATTTAGATTAGGGGTCCTTTCCTTGGAGTAATAGTATAACTATATTATTAAAGCAGTAGTAAGTAAGACAGTAAAACTTTGGCTAGATAAAGATTTTGTACTTTAGCAGACATAATTATTTAGTAAAATTATTCAAATTTTCATTCAATATTAGTAGGAACATAATACCATGTTTGTAAGGGACCATATTAAAGTATACTCCTAATACACTAGTAATAGTCCCCCAGAACAATCCTATACTAATTAAATAACAATTACTCAACATTTAATTAGTTGTCTTATTTCCTGTACTCCTGACCCTAACTACTAAGATATTCTATAACTAGGAAATCTGTATATATAGTGTAGATTACCTCTCCAGGAGTCTCATCCTATTCTCTGAGGAATCTTCTGGAGAACTTTACTCTGGTCATTCTTACAGTAGAATAGAATCTCCTTTTAGTATTACAAATAGCCACTTACTAATTTGTGATTAAGAAATTTGATATTCAAAAGGCTCAAAAAAGCAAAGTTTAGACAGTAGCAAAAAATGTTGTTAAGTCTGAGGTTTAATCCTTAGACAAAGAGTTCTTATATACATGATTGTAATAGTCTGTGCACCAGAACAGACTATCACATATTCACTATCTATTGTTTTATATATAGTAGTACTATTGTTTTTGAAATACAGATAACCTAACTATCCTAGAGCAGTCTTTTGTTTTATTCAAGAACAAATGATAATCTATAGATAATAGATTAATGTCATATACAAACATTGAGAATCTTGTATCTCTATGGGATCTTATCACCTTAGAGTTTATTTATGGCCAAAAGAAGTGCATTAAAGAGAGCTTTATAATAAATACTAAAACAAATAATTATGCCCAGCAGTTTCTAAGATTAGATACTGAGTCCACTACCATCATGATAGTATCACATTTGGAGGATCCAGGGAACTTGACTATGAAGCTGATACTGAGGGTGTTCTATCTTGTATCTGGTATAAAAAGGGGGTGTAGTTCTCTGACCAGAAAGTGTCTTATTGCCTTTGTATGAAGACAGAGATTACAAGTGCTAATATACTATCCCATATACCTAGATATCTGGAGCCACCAGTAATTGTAGAATACCAACTCCAGTATCTTCCATCAATCCAGGTATCTAGCAATCTTTGTATCATAGCACAAGGCAATAATCTTTCTGCACAGGTCCAGAGTCTGGAGAATATAGATCTTTTCTCTGAAGTAGAGTAGTCTATTAATATTCAACTATTCTAAGAAGTGCACCATTCTGTTGGTGAACTACTAGAGTTTGAGAGCTATCTTGGCTACTGGTTCTTTCAAATCTCTGGAGTGATTGCCTTTCTAGACTTTGGTTAGAATGCTAAGTTTAGCTCTAACCAGCTATACTTCTTTAAGAGCCTAGATGGCCAAAAGTTTAGGATAGAGCAAGATAATATTCTCATTGTCCAAAGATCTATTATTGTAGTTGGGCCTTTTAGAAAGGATATTGGGCTTACCCATAGATTGTTCTAGATAATAGTAGAGAATAAAGTCAAAGAGAACTAAATAGAAAAACTACTATGCTTACCTATAGTTTAGTTTCTTTACAGTTATAAAGTACTCCAAGTTCTTGTGGTCTGTCCAGATCTTTACTAGATTAGTGGCTTCTTCTAAGAAATATCTCTACTTCTCTAGGATGTATATAATAGCTAATATTTTCTTGTCATGAATCTTATAGTTTTGTTCTACCAGAGACAAGAACTTGCTGTAAAAAGCAACAGGTCTTCACTTATTATCTACTGTAGACTACTTATAAGGGGAACACTCAGAAGTGGTCATCCAGTAAGCTAGAAGAAGATTCCAGAAGCTAGTATGATATTTGAGTAAAGATAGATCTACCTATATAAGCCATTATATATACTACAATAGATGGTCTGTACACAATCACATGAAAACTAACCAATAATACCACAATGTTCTTATATAGTTAAATAGACATCACCATGACAATACAAGACAGAAGAAGTATAGGAGAAAGTAGAAATATAATATAGAAGATATACTTAGCCCATAGATACTGAGCTTACCTAATAACTAAGTGTATCCCTAGGGTGTTCTCTTATACTACTGGAATAGGACTATACTAGTAGTAAAGTCTGAGCTATCTGCTTCAATTCAAAAAGGCTCTATATCTTGAGGAAAGACTAATACCAGAGTAGTTGTTATAACTATCTTAAGGGCCTCAAAGGCAGTTTGCACTCTATTTCTCCATTCCCAGGTCCTGTTAGCTTAAGTAAGATCAAAAAGAGATTAGGCTATTGTTGAGAAGTTTTGTATAAAGCACCTATAGAAATTGATGAACTCTAAGAAAGCCTAAGCATCAAGAGCATAAAAAAATTACAGCACCCTGTCACAAACATATCACTAATATATCACTACTATGTCACATTACAATAATATCATCAACAATTTATATTATCTCTTGCTCTACTGTATATTGTAGTTACTATATACTATATCAAGAGTAACTTTGATGTTATTGAGATGTTTAGGAAGAGAATAAATATATATATTGACATGGAGATAAAAACAGAAAATGGGTATGAGAATAACAAGTAAGAGCAGCTAATAAATCAAGTATAAGCTTGTATATTTTCATTTGAATTTTATCCAAACTACTTTCTTTTATACTTGAGAACATAGTAGTAAGGTTAGAGCATAATTACTAACTATGTTGTGTTGGAAGACATGTTTTGAAAATATATATAAAAATCTAGATGAGTATATAATTTCTGTCTAAGACAATATAGTAACAGGACTTGAGATGTATATAGTTCAAAAATTAATCTCTACTTGAATATTCCAGTAGTAGAATAATAATGTTTATTAAAATATCAGTGGAGCAAGAATCTGTGACTATTTGTGACAAATATAGTGTAGTACTACATTTGGTAAAGAAGTAGTAGAGGAGCAGTAGAGGAGCAGTAGAGGAGCAGTAGGAGAGTAGTAGAGGAGTAGTAGAGGAGTAGTAGAGGAGCAGTAGAGGATTAGTAGACAAATTGCACTACTTAAGGGACTAGTACCATGGATGTTGAAATACTCAACTTAAGGAACTTAGATAACTGTTTAAATGAGAGATCTTAATTCTACCTTTCAACAATATTTACTATTATAATTCTGGCAGTATCTTCTATTACAACTGCTAATGATGTCAAAGCCAATGAGCAAGTCAGTCTGACAATTTAGTCTTTTCTCCAAGTCTTAGCAGTAACAAGAATTAGTTTTGATTAGGTTCATTATAAGTATGGTATAACAATATCAATAGTTTGCTGTCTACTTTACATAAAGCAATAGAAAATTGTAAAGATTTTTTGCAGTTACATAAAAAGAAAGTTCATGAACTATTATACCAAAGAATAAGCATAGGGTTAACAATAATCTATAAGAAGATTATCAGTAAATAAGAGAAAATGTACAATAAATCAAAAACAAACATAATATACATATGGTGACAAGGGAGCTCAGAGTAGATATTTCAGAAAAGGTTGGCAAGCCATCATACAAGGGAAGATATATAGAGGCCAAAGCAAATATTCTATAAAAAGAAATAGATTAGTAAATAACTAAAAAGAAAAAGAAAATATATAAATGACCTACTGGAGACTCCATTTGAGATAGAGGTAGGGACATGTTCAGGAAGGGTCAACAAGACATTGTATATAGGAGAATGTATAGTAGAAACAAGATAAATGCTCTACAAAAAAAAAGATTAGTAAATAAATAAAAATGAAAATAAAATAAGTCAATGACATACCAGAGAACTTACTTGAGGTAAGGGCAGAAACATGTCTAAGGAGTATAAACAAGATATTATACAAGGTAGAACATATAATAGAAGTGAGACAAATGTTCTATAAAAAAAAGTTAGTAAATAAATAAAAATAAAAAGAAAATATACAAACAATGTACTGGGGACATGTCCAGAGAAGATTGATAAGATATTGTATACAGGAGGATGTATGGTAGAAATGAGACAAATACTTTACAAAAAAACAAGGTCAGTAAATAAATAAAAATAAAAATAAAATAAATCAATGATGTACCAGAGACTCCACTTAGTGTAGAGACAGGGACATGTCCAGGGAGTGCAAACAAGACATAGTATGAGGTAGGATACATAGTAGGGATAAGATAAATATCCTATAAAAAAAAAAAGGTCAGTAAATAAATAAAAATGAAAATAAAATATACAAACAATATACCAGGAATTACACTTGAGACAGAGGTAGAGACATGTCCAGGAAGCATAGACAAGATATAGTACAAGACAAAACATATAGTAGAGGTAAGATGAATATTCTAAGAAAAAAAAAAGGTTATTAAATAAATAAAAATGAAAAAAAATAAGTCAACAACATACTAGAGACTCCACTTAGTGTAGAGATAGAGATATATCCAGGGAGCACAGATGAGGTATCATACAAGGCAAAATATGTAATAGAGACGAGACAAATATTTTATAAGCATAAATAGGTTAGTAAATCAATAAAAATAAAAAGAAAATATATAAACAACATACCAGGGATTACACTTGAGGTGAGGACAAGGACATGTTCAGAAAATATAAATGAGCCATTGTATAAAGGAAGATGTATAGGGACAAAACAAACAAGTAAAGAGTTACTCTATAAAATTCTTTAATAATATAATTTACTTGTTACATGAGTCATACTCTCCCACAAGCTACAACTTCCTTACTGGGCTATTGCATCAGATATGTCTTCTTTACTAGACTATTGCATTACTTACTTATGCCATAGTATCACTTGTCACAAATATATATCAAAATCTTATATAAAATAGCACTTTTGTATAATTTCTTGGCCTGTCTTACTATAGACCTAAAATATAGATATATATATTTACAACTATATAGAAGAGACAGCCTATCCAGGTAATTGCACTCCCAATCTTTGAAAAACATCTTTTCTAAAGAAAAATATATAGCAGTACCTATTCCCACTCTTCTATCCATTAATACTATAAAGCAGAAGATTCCCACAGAACTGTACTACAGTACCTGAATTATATTGGAATGTTGCTTCCAATTTAGGCAAGTGAAAAATAGCTAACTTATATGATCTAAAGATGACAACTTGATTATACCAGAAATAGGCTCCAAAGTGATTTCTATGTTTTCTAGATGTTCTGTTTGTGATGGGAGATAATCCTGAGTAGATTGTAGGCCAAAGAGAGATATATTTTCCAGTGATTGGATCTGCTTTCAATTTGTTTATAACTTCATAAGCAGCATCATAAAGTATTGGATGGGTAATATAAAGGATGTTATCCATAAACTTCAAAGGATCTGCAATTTTTGTTTGTTAGGTTTTAACCCCTTTATCCATGTTTTGCCAGAATGAAAATGAGGGGATGATCTTGGCCTCAGGATTTTTCTTCAAAAATATCAGTGACTAATTTTGACAAAACATAAAACAAATTATACTCTATGTTCCAAAGGAAACCAGCCTGGAGAAAATGTCTCTGTACCATTTACAACTTCAGACAGAGCTCTTATAGGCATTTGGATCTTTTCCCCAATTTTTTCTTCTAGTACTAAGTGAATGATACAAAAAAGAATCTAGATTCTTTTGTGTTCTAGTTAACATTCCCTACACAATAAACTTTAGGATAGCTATTCAAAAAAGAAATAGCTTACACAATGATCCTTTGGTAGTATCTCTAGTAGATACTACAAAAGAATATAGTCTTTGTTGTCTACAATAGTACATGGATGACTTATATGATCTAAGTTAGGTTTCTTGAGAATCTTGCTGATCTTCTAGCCACTCTTCAAGGTAGAGACATCACAGTCTGCTAGATCTATGAATACAATCAATAAAATATATAACCATAGATAAAAAAAAATACTTATATAAACAATTTATTGCTTTAGTTAGGATCCTTACAATTAAGTTGCTGTTTCTTGCTTGTGGTTTTCTTTTCCTGTTTTGTGGCCCAGAGTATTCAATGTATTCATATCTGTATAAAAGGTAATTGAACAGCTATAGAAGAATATACTGAAAGAGTACTAACAATCCCTTGTTCTTTTCCAAGCTTAATCTTTCTTGCATTTTGCATCTTAGCTTTTGAATTTTATTTTTTTCTTTATATTTGTTTATTTTATCTCTTGGATGGCTCTTAGGTTTTTTAGTATTTTTTTGTGATGAAGTTGGAGATATAACAAAGAGAAGCTACACATGGCACTACTTTAAGTTAGCAGTTTTAATTGATTATTTTTGTGATTATTATATAAGTATTCATAAGCTGAGTGCTATGGTTAAAGTTAACTGTACTAGATTCTCAAATACCCTTTAGAAAGTTAGTATATATGTTAGGAAAATTGTAGAATAAATATCAACTTTCAAAAGTGAATGTAAAGTATTGAGGTCAGACAAGAACAATCACTTAACTTAACAATATTAGGTCAGCAAGGATGTACTCTACTGACAAAAGTTGAAAGTTGAGAGTTAAAAGTCTCCTTGCTATTAAACTACAGTATAAAGTGAGGAATTTATAAACACAATAATAGTGATTATACAATAAATTTGTAACAGCTCTACTCAATGGCAATATATCATGAGTCAAACAGTAGGGACAGGGACATGTCTAGGAAGTACAGACAAGATATTATATAAGGAAGAACATATAGTGAGGGTAAAATGAATATTCTAAGCAAGAAAAAAAGATCAGTAAATAAATAAAAATAAAAATAAAATATACAAATGACATACTGGGGACTCCACTTGGTGTAGAGGCAAGAACATATCCAGGGAGGTTAATGAGGCATTGTACATAGAAGGATACATAGTGGGAACAAAACAAATACTTTACAAAGAAAAAGGTTAGTAAATAAATAAAAATAAAAAGAAAATAAGTCAACAATATACTAGAGACTCTATTTAGTATGAAGATAGAGATATGTCTAGAGAGCATAGACAAGACATTGTACAAGACAGAACATATAGTAGAGATGAGATAAATATTCTAAGAAAAAAATAGATCAGTAAATAAATAAAAATAAAATAAGAAATTGGGCATAATATAATAATTTGTCATATCATCTTATATATCAGAAAACAAAACCAATACACTATTGTACTAGTCTTTTAAGATCTTCTCGCTAAGAACTTATATTTGCTACTTTGCTAACTATTGTCTAGTATTTGGAGCTATTGTGACATAGGTGTAGTAAGGGCTCTTTCTTGGCTCTGGACAAGAGAATATCTCTATCTCCCCTTTGTCCAGTGGTTTGGTCTTTGATAACTGTAAACTGGAGAGGTTTAGGGTTTTAGGTACTACATTATTTACCCTGGTGGGATCTGGGGGCTTGTTTTCTATCTTTCTACTTGCTAGAGTACACAGTGGATTATTTCTTCTCATAAGAAAAGTTTATAGTATTTACTAACCTATATCTCTCCATAGAGTATTTATCTCTGCTCTACTACATGTCCTTTTTTCATACAATGGCTTGTTTGTGCCCCCTGGACATGCTCCTGTACCTAACTCATGTCTAGTCTTAGCTATATCATTTATATATTTTATTTCTATTTTATCTGATTTACTAACCTTTTTTTTCTTAGAATGTTTATTTTACCCCTACTATGCATCCTTCTGCATATGATGCCTCATCAACTCTCCCTGGACATGTCCCTGCTCCTGCCTCAAGTATAATTCCCAGTACATCATCATCTTATT